>Ga0075030_100005501_pt1 | contig 11412 bp, 17 predicted proteins | sample LitLauG_LLR_2012_FD_71393 | JGI IMG/M metagenome (GOLD analysis project Ga0075030, IMG submission 71393) | Freshwater sediment microbial communities from Pennsylvania, USA - Little Laurel Run_MetaG_LLR_2012 | ecosystem: Environmental > Aquatic > Freshwater > Creek > Sediment | place: USA...
CGCCCGCGCTGCGCGAGCGCATGGGGACCGACCTGTTCGTCTATCACGGCTACGCCGAGCTGCTGCTGGAGGGGAAATGGGTCAAGGCGACGCCGGCGTTCAACGTCGAACTCTGCCGGCGCTTCAAGGTCAGGCCGCTGGAATTCGACGGCCGCGAGGACTCGATATTCCATCCCTTCGATGAAGAAGACCGGCGACACATGGAATATTTGCGCGACCGCGGCAGCCACGGCGACGTGCCGGTCGCCGAAATCATGCGGGTGTTCCGGGAGGTATATCCGGTGCTCTATGGCCTGGGCAGCGAATCTGCCAGGGAGCGTTTCGGCTGACGCCGCGGGAACTCCTGGAGGCGAGCTTTCGCGCCGCGGTCGCGGCAGCCGATCCTCTCGAGATCGTCCCGGCCCACCTGCCCAAGCCCCCGGACGGCCGCACGCTCGTGCTCGCCGTCGGCAAGGCGGCGGCATCCATGGCGCTTGCGGTCGAGAGACATTGGCCGGCCGACAAGAAACTTTTCGGCATCGCGCTTACCCGCTACGGGCACGCATTGAGCCTGGAGCGCATCCGCTGGGTCGAGGCTGGGCATCCGGTGCCGGACGAAGCCGGCGAACAAGCCGCACGCGAAATGCTGGGCGCGGCGCGCGCCATCAAGCCGATGGACCTGCTGCTGATGCTGGTCTCCGGCGGCGGCTCGGCGCTGCTTTCGCTGCCGGCCGACGGCGTGTCGATTGCGGACCTGCGCACGGTGACCAAGGACCTGCTGCTGAGCGGAGCGCCGATCCAGGAAATCAACACCGTGCGCAAGCACATCTCCGCCATCCAGGGCGGGCGGCTCGCCGCGGCCTGCAAGGCCCCCGTCCTCTCGCTCATCATCTCGGACGTGACCGGCGACGACCCGACGCACATCGCCTCGGGGCCTTGCGCGCCCGATCCGACCACCTTCCAGGACGCGGTGGACGTGCTGAACCGCTTCGACGTCAAGCCGCCGCGCGCGGTGCTCAGCCACCTGATCGCAGGCCTGCGCGGCGAGCGCGATGAAACGCCCAAGCCGGGCTCGCCCGTATTCGAGAACGTCGAGAACCGCATCATCGCCACCCCGCGGCGCTCGCTGGAGGCGGCGGCCAAGCTGTTTCGGGATAACGGCGTCGAGCCCGTGATCCTGGGGGATTCGGTGACCGGCGAGGCGTGTGAAGTTGCCAAGGTGATGGCGGCAATGGTGCGGGAGATTCGCACCCACAACTCGCCGTTCAAGCCCCCGGTCGCGCTCATATCCGGGGGCGAATGCACGGTGACGGTTCGCCGCGCCAACGGCCGCGGCGGGCGCTGCGCGGAATTTCTGCTTGCACTCGGCATTGAGTTGGGCGGGCTGCCGGAGGCGTACGCGATCGCCGCCGACACCGACGGTATCGATGGTTCCGAAGACAACGCCGGCGCCTTGCTCGCGCCGGACTCGCTCGCCCGGGCGCGCGCGCAGGGGCTGGATCCCAGGAAACTCCTCGCCGCCAACGACAGCTACGGCGTTTTTTCCTCCATCGGCGACCTGGTGGTCACCGGCCCGACGCGCACCAACGTCAACGACTACCGCGCCATAATGATCAGACCCGTGTGATGCCGTTCCAACCAAGGGGAATTATCGTGATCCGCCTCGCCATTGCCGTGCTCGCCATCCTCGCCGCTCCCGTCATGGTCCATGCCCAGACCCTGGACGGCGCGCTGAAGAAGATCCATGACTCGAACACCATCACCATTGCCTACCGCACCGACGCCCTGCCGTTCTCGTTCGAGGACAACAGGCAGCCGGCCGGCTATACGGTCGAGTTGTGCAAGCGCGTAGTGGCGAGCATCGAACGGCAGATCAATACGCAGCTGCAGACGAAGTGGATCTCGGCAACTTCGCAGAACCGCATGGATCTCGTGCGCGACGGCCAGGCGAACATGGAGTGCGGGTCCACGACCGCGACGCTGTCGCGCATGGAACAGGTCGATTTCTCCAGCCCCGTGTTTGCCGACACCACGGGGCTGCTGGTACGCAAGTCCGCCGGCGCGGATTCGCTCGGCGGGCTGAACGGACGCAAGATCGCGGTCATCAGCGGGACCACCAACGAGCGGGCGCTTGCGAGAGCGCTGAAGAGGCTGCTCGTGAGCGCGACGGTCGTCCCGGTGAAAAACCGCGAGGAAGGCGTCGCCGCGCTCGAGGCCGGCACTGTCGAAGCGCTGGCCGGCGACAAGATCCTGCTGTTCGGGCTGGCCGGAAAGGTGCAGAGTCCGTCGCTGTACACGGTCCTCGCCGACGATCTGGGCTTCGAGCCCTACGCGATCGTGCTGCCGCGCGGCGATGCGTCGTTCCGTCTCGCCGTCAACCGCGCGCTATCGCAGATCTACAACAGCGAGGCGATCGTCGAGATATTCCACGGCGCCTTCGGCCCGAATACGGCACCGACCCCCGCGTTGGAGGTGCTGTACGGCCTGAACGGCTATCCGGAGTAATGCGGCCCGGTCCGGGAACCGGCCGGGTTCAGGTCCGGAGCCGGCTGTTGCGGCAGTCGAGAACGGCCTGCACCAGATCTTCCGCCCGGCTTGCAACGATGCTCGTCCGCCCGATATGGGGGAAATCCCTGAAGACCGGCGCCGCGCGCGGACTGGACGCGAAGACCAGGCCGTCATAAGAAGTGGATTCGTTGTCGAAGTCGCTTTTGACTTCAACGCGGTACCCGAACCGCGACAATTCCTCGACCACGCGGCGATGGATGTCCTGGGAATGCGTCGAAACGAACAGGTAGTCGACCGCCTGGCGTTTCAGCGAGTCGCGGCCGCCTTCGATCAGCTCGACCTCGAATCCCTGAATGTCGACATGCAGAATGTGCAGCCGGTCGATGGCCCGGCTCTGCATGAAAGGGTCCAGCCGCCAGTGATCCCTCGCCACCGCGGCCTCGATGAATTCGCCCTCGAAGCCGTTGCGCCGGAAATTGGCCTCCCCGGCGGCCAGATTGTCCGGATCGGGTTCGACCATGATGACGGTCGCCCCCGGCCGTTCCTTTTTCAGCCACATCGAGTAATGCGCCCAGTACGCGCCGAGCTCGATCATCCGCGGCGCATCGGGCATGTTCCTGAGCACCTCCTGGAAGACGTACTCTTCCAGCGGTTCGTGGACGCCCCGGTTCAGGACCAGCAGGTCGCTGAATCCGCCGTAGTAGGCGCCCGGACCGGCCAGCGGCACCCTGACGCCGTTGTGCAGGCAGACTTCGTCACCCTCCACGACGCCCGCCATCGGAACCCGCTCGATGAGCAGATTCAGCGGATCTGATATGACTTCCCGGAACCGGCCGATAAAATCCGCGGTTTCCGCTTTAGGAGGCAGCTCCATCGTCTCTCCGCCGCGCGCGAGAAAGCCGACGACCGGGCGACTTGCATCGCCCGGCGGCGATCAGGCGGCTTTCGCCGGTTCCTTCTTTTCGCTCTTTTTTTCTTTGCCGTCGGACGCCGCGGCAGTTTCCACGCGGTCCATCAGCGTCACCAGCGCCATTGGGGCGTTGTCGCCCTTTCTGAAACCGCTCTTCAGAATGCGCAGATAGCCGCCGTTGCGCTTCAAATAACGCGGACCGAGCTCGCCGAACAGCTTCGAGACCGTGTCGCGGTCGCGCAGCCGGTCGTAGGCGAGGCGCCGGTTGGCCAGCGTCGCGGTCTTGCCCATGGTGATCATCGGCTCGACGACGCGGCGCAGTTCCTTCGCCTTGGGCAGCGTGGTGGTGATCTGCTCGTGCGTCAGCAGCGCGTTCGCCATGTTGCGGAACATGGCGAGCCGGTGGCTCGTGGTGCGGTTGAGTTTGCGTAGTCCGTGGCCGTGACGCATGGTGCTTTCCTGTTGTTACGTCCTGTGGTGCTCGAGGCCGGCGGGCGGCCAGTTCTCGAGTTTCATGCCCAGGGTCAGCCCTCTGGACGCGAGCACTTCCTTGATTTCGTTGAGCGACTTGCGGCCCAGGTTCGGAGTTTTCAGAAGCTCGGTCTCGGTCCGCTGGATCAGGTCGCCGATGTAGTAGATGTTCTCGGCCTTGAGGCAGTTCGCCGAGCGTACGGTCAGTTCGAGGTCGTCGACCGGGCGCAGCAGGATAGGATCGACCGCGACCGCCTTCTTCTCTTCGGTCGGCAGCGCGGTGCCTTCGAGTTGAGCGAACACCGACAGCTGGTCGACCAGGATGCGGGCGGCGTAGCGCACGGCCTCCTCGGGCTCGATGGCGCCGTTGGTCTCGATGTCGAGGACCAGCTTGTCCAGGTCGGTGCGCTGCTCGACGCGCGCCGAATCCACGGCGTAGGAGACGCGGCGCACCGGGCTGAACGAGGCGTCGAGCACGATACGGCCGATGCTTTTGGTCTCCTCCGGGATGTAGCGCATGTTCCCCGGCACGTAGCCGCGGCCCGCTTCGACCTTGAGCTGCAGCTCGATTTTGCCGCCGGCGGACAGGTTGGCGATGACATGCCCGGGATTGACGATCTCGACGTCGTGCGACGGCTCGATGTCGCCGGCCGTCACCGGGCCTTCGCCCTTTTTCTTCAGAGTCAGGATCGCCTCGCTGCGGTTATGCAGCCGCAGCACCACGCCCTTCAGGTTGAGCAGGATATCGACCACGTCCTCGCGCACGCCATCCAGCGTCGAGTACTCGTGCACCACGCCGGCGATCTGCACTTCGGTGGGCGCGTAGCCGGGCATGGAGGACAGCAGCACGCGGCGCAGCGCGTTGCCCAGCGTATGGCCGTAGCCGCGCTCGAAAGGCTCCATCGTCACCTTGGCGTGCGACGGGGAGAGGTTCTGCACATCGACGATGCGCGGCTTCAGGAATCCGGTCTGGGGCATGGGGTGGTTTACCTCGTTACTTCGAATACAGTTCGATGATCAGGCTCTCGTTGATCGTGGAGGACATGTCCGCGCGCGCCGGGAGCGACTTGAATTTCCCCTTCAGCGCCTTGGTGTCCACCTCGAGCCACTCGGGAATGCTGCGCGACTCGGCGGCTTCCGCCGACGCCTTGAGGCGCAATTGCGCCTTCGCCTTTTCGGCGACCTCCACGACGTCGCCCGGGGCGACTTCGTAGGACGGGATGTTGACGCGCTTGCCGTTCACAAGGATGCCGTTGTGCCGCACCACCTGGCGCGCCTCGCTGCGCGAAGCGCCGAAGCCCATGCGGTAGGCGACGTTGTCCAGGCGCGATTCAAGGATCTGCAGCAGCCGCTCGCCGGTGACGCCCTTGGAGCTCGACGCCTCGGCATAGGTTTTGCGGAACTGGCGCTCGAGCACGCCGTAGATGCGGCGCGTCTTCTGCTTTTCGCGCAGCTGCTTGCCGTAGTCCGAGAGACGCGCGCCGCTCTTCTGGCCGTGCTGGCCGGGGGCATAGGCGCGGCGCTCGATGGCGCATTTATCCGTGAAGCACTTCTCGCCCTTGAGGAAGAGCTTCTCGCCTTCCCTGCGGCACTGACGGCACTTCGCGTCGAGATTTCTGGCCATGCTTTCTCCTTAAACCCGGCGCCGCTTCGGCGCGCGGCAGCCGTTGTGCGGCACGGGGGTAACGTCGGCGATCGAGCCGATTTTGAGGCCGATGGCGTTCAGCGCGCGCACCGCGGATTCGCGGCCAGGGCCGGGGCCCTTGATGCGCACTTCGATGTTCTTCACGCCGCATTCCTGCGCCGCGCGCCCGGCGCGCTCGGCGGCCATCTGCGCCGCGAACGGCGTCGACTTGCGCGAGCCCTTGAAGCCGGCGTTGCCCGAGGTCGCCCAGGACAGCGTGTTGCCCTGCCGGTCGGTAATGGTGACGATGGTGTTGTTGAACGACGCGTGCACGTGGGCGATGCCCTCGGCGACGTTCTTCTTCACTTTCTTGCGCGCGCGCGCCGAAGCGGTCTGCTGCAGCTGCTGCGTCGAGGGCGTTGCCTTGCTTGCCATGTGCTTGTCCGGTCCGATTTACAGGTTGGAGGGTTAGATCTTGCCGGCCGGCGCGTTCTGCTTGACTGCGGCCTTGCGCGGGCCCTTGCGGGTGCGCGCGTTGGTACGCGTCCTCTGCCCGCGCACCGGCAGCCCTTTGCGATGGCGCGAACCGCGGTAGCAGCCCAGGTCGATCAGGCGCTTGATCGACATCTGTACTTCGCGGCGCAGGTCGCCTTCCACCGTCAGGCGCGTGATGCTCTCGCGCAGGCGGTCGGTCTCGGCGTCGGTCAGGTCCTTGATCTTGCGGGTCGGCTCAACCCCGGCGGCGACGCAGATTGCGGTCGCGCGTGAGCGGCCAATACCGTAGATCGCCGTCAGCGCAATGCCGGCGTGCTGGTGATTGGGGATGTTGATGCCTGCGATTCGGGCCATAGCGTCTTGTCCGGGGAACCTGAAATTATATCAATAATGTCAATGTCTTATCAACAAAAATGACGCGAGCGTCATCCTTGACGTTGCTTGTGGCGCGGGTCCGAGCAAATGACGCGCACCACCCGCTTGCGGCGCACGATTTTGCATTTGCGGCAGATCTTCTTCACTGAGGCCATGACTTTCATGCGTCGGTTTCCTTTTCTCTAGCGCGCGGGCATGCCGCCCTTGAAGTTGGCCTTGCGCAGCAGGCTTTCGTACTGGTGCGTCATCACGTAAGCCTGCACCTGGGCCATGAAGTCCATCGTCACCACCACGATGATCAGCAGCGACGTGCCGCCGAAGTAGAACGGAACGTTCAACCGCAGGATCAGGAACTCGGGCACCAGGCACACCAGGGTCACGTAGATCGCCCCCGCCAGCGTCAACCGAGTCAGGATCTTCTCCAGGTAGCGCGCGGTCTGGTCGCCCGGACGGATGCCGGGAACGAAGGCGCCCGATTTCTTCAGGTTGTCCGCGGTTTCCTTCGGGTTGTATTGCAGCGCCGTGTAGAAGAAGCAGAAAAACACGATCAGGGACGCATACAGCATCACATAGATGGGCTGCCCGGGGGCGAGCGTGCCGGAAAGATCGCGCAGCCAGACGAAACCTTCCGCCGAGCCGAACCAGCTGAGCAGCGTCGCCGGAAACAGGATCAGCGACGAGGCGAAGATGGGCGGGATCACGCCCGACATGTTGAGCTTGAACGGCAAGTGCGAGCTCTGCCCGCCGTAGACGCGGTTGCCAACCTGCCGCTTGGCATAGTTGACGAGAATCTTCCGTTGCCCGCGCTCGACGAAGCAGACAAGTGCGGTGACAAGCATGATCGCGAACGCCACCACCAGCGCGGTCAGCGGATGCATCGAGCCGGTGCGCACCAGTTCAAGGGTGCCGGCAACCGCGTTCGGCAATCCGGCGGCGATGCCCGCGAAAATGATGATCGAGATGCCGTTGCCCAGGCCGCGCTCGGTGATCTGCTCGCCCAGCCACATCAGGAACATCGTGCCAGTAACCAGCGTGGTGACCGTGGTGATGCGGAACATGAGACCGGGATCGAGCACCAGATTCGCCTGCGATTCAAGCGCGATGGAGATGCCGGTCGCCTGGAACAAAGCGAGCGCCACGGTGCCGTAGCGCGTGTACTGGGTAATCTTGCGCCGTCCGGTCTCGCCTTCCTTGCGCAGCGCTTCCAGCTGCGGGCTGACCGCGGTCATGAGCTGCATGATGATCGAGGCCGAGATGTACGGCATGATCCCCAGGGCAAAGATGGTGAAGCGCGACAGCGCGCCTCCGGAAAACATGTTGAACATGCCGAGAATTCCACCCTGCTGGCCCTTGAACAATTCCGACAGTACGTTCGGATCGATGCCCGGCACCGGGATATGCGCGCCGATGCGGAACACGAACAGCGCCCCCAGCAGAAACAGCAGCCGTTTCTTCAGGTCGCCGTAACGGGCGGTCTTGCCTGCGCCGGGAAGGGCATTCGCCAAGCGGGCTTACTCCTTCGCCTTAGCCGGTTTGGATGCGTCTTTCGCCACCAGCTTTTTCACCGGTGCCGGTGCCGCCGCAGGCTCTTCGTACTTGCCGCCCGCCGCCTCGATCGCGGCGCGCGCGCCCTTGGTCGCCTTGACGCCTTTGAGTGTGACCTTGCGCGAGAGTTTTCCCGACAGGATCACCTTCGCGGCAATGGCCTCGCGCGGAACCACGCGTTCCGCCCTGAGCGCGGCGAAATCGATGTCGGTCGCCTTCATCGCCTGCAGATCGGACAGCCTGACCTCGGCGGTCGCATTGCGCGTAAGCGAAGCAAAGCCTCGCTTCGGCAGGCGGCGGTGCAGCGGCATCTGGCCGCCTTCGAAGCCGACCTTATGGTAGCCGCCGGCGCGCGCGCGCTGGCCCTTATGGCCCAGGCCCGCCGTCTTGCCCCAGCCCGAGCCCATGCCGCGGCCGACGCGGTGTCGCAGCTGCTTGGAGCCCGGCGCAGGTTTCAGCCCATTGAGTCTCATGCTAGCTCTCCAGCCTGACGAGGTAGGCCACGCGGTTGATCATGCCGCGCACCTCCGGGGTGTCGACGAGTTCCACCGTGTGGTGGATGCGCTTCAGGCCGAGACCGCGCACGGTCGCGACGTGCGCCGTCTTGCAGCCTGCCAGCCCTTTCACCAGCTTCACCTTGATTTTTTTCTTGTCCGCCATGGCATTCCTAGGAAGTAAGAATTTCCTCGACCTTCTTGCCGCGCTTGGCGGCGATCTCGGCCGGCGTGTTCATCGCCTGCAAGCCTTGCAGCGTCGCGCGCACCACGTTGTACGGATTGGTCGAGCCGAAGCACTTGGCGAGCACGTTGGTAACGCCCATCACTTCGAACACGGCGCGCATCGGGCCGCCGGCGATGATGCCGGTGCCTTCGGACGCCGGCTGCATCAGCACCTTCGCCGAGCCGTGGCGGCCGATCACGGTGTGGTGCAGCGTGCCGCTCTTCAGATTTACCTTGAACATCTTGCGGCGCGCTTCCTCCATCGCCTTCTGCACCGCGACCGGCACTTCCCGCGCCTTGCCCTTGCCCATGCCGATGCTGCCGTCGCCGTCGCCGACCACGGTGAGCGCGGCGAAGCCGAGCACGCGTCCGCCCTTCACCACCTTGGTGACGCGGTTCACCGCGATCATCTTTTCGCGCAGCCCGTCGCCCCGCTCTTCCTGCTGCTGCATCCGTCGTGCCTGCATTTTGGCCATTCGAATTCCTTAGAATTTGAGCCCGCCGGCCCGTGCCGCCTCGGCAAGCGCCTTCACCCGGCCGTGGTACCTGTACCCCGCGCGGTCGAAAGCCACGCTCTGTATGCCGGCCGCCTTCGCCTTCTCCGCGATGCGCAGGCCGACGGCTTCCGCCGCCTTCTTGCTGCTGCCGCTCTTCATTTTGGCGCGCATCTCCTTCTCGACGCTGGACGCGCTGGCGAGAACCTTGTCGCCGGCCGCGGAAGTGATCTGCGCGTAGATGTGCACGTTGGTACGGTGCACGGTCAGCCGCACGGCGCCGATCTCGCGGATCTTGAGCCGGGTCTGGCGCGAGCGCCGCAGGCGGGCGTCATTTTTGTCGATCATGGTCGTTGCCCTACTTCTTCTTCGTTTCTTTGAGAACGATGGCCTCGCCCGTATAGCGCACGCCCTTGCCCTTGTAGGGCTCGGGGGGCTTGACGTCGCGGATCTCGGCCGCGATGCGGCCCACCAGCTGCTTGTCGATGCCGCTGACCACGATCTCGGTCTGCGTCGGCGTCGCTACCTTGATTCCCTTGGGCATCTGCTGCACCACCGGGTGCGAGAAGCCGAGCGACAGGTTGAGCTTGTCGCCCGCGGCCTGGGCCCGGTAGCCGACGCCGACCAGCGCCAGCTTCTTTTCCCAGCCCTTGGTGACGCCGATCACCATGTTGGCGACCAGCATGCGCATGGTGCCGGACATGGCGCCGGCATGATTGGAGTTGCCCAGTGCCTTGCATTTCAGCGTGTCGCCGTCTTTCTCGACGCCGACGTTCGGGTCCATCGGGCGCGCGATCGTGCCGAGCGGTCCCTTGACCGAAATCTGCACCGGCGTGATGTTCACCTCGACGCCCTTGGGCAGCAGAATGGGATTCCTTGCTATGCGTGACATGGCAGGCTCCTCAGGCCACGATGCAGATGACTTCGCCGCCGACGCCGGTGGCGCGCGCCTTGCGGTCGGTCATCACGCCGCGCGAGGTGGAAACGATGGCCACGCCGAGGCCGTTCATGACCTTGGGCAGGCTGTCGCGGTCCTTGTAGACGCGCAGGCCCGGCGTGGAGATGCGCTCCAGGCGCTCGATCACCGGCCGGCCGGCGTAGTACTTGAGGCCGATGCGAAGGAGCTTCTTGACGCCGTCTTCGCGCACCGCGAAGTCCTCGACGTAGCCCTCTTCCTTCAGCACCTGGGCGATGGAAATCTTCAGTTTCGAACAGGGCATGCTCACATCCACGTGCCCGACCATCTGGGCATTGCGGATGCGGGTCAGCATGTCGGCGATCGGATCGGTCATGCTCATCAGGGACTCCTTACCAGCTCGCCTTGATCACGCCCGGCACCTCGCCGCGCATTGCCAGCTCGCGCAGCTTGATGCGGCCGAGGCCGAACTTGCGGTACACGCCCCGCGGGCGTCCGGTCAGCGCGCAGCGGTTGCGCAGCCGCGAGGGCGAGGCATCGCGCGGCAGCTTCTGCAGCTTGGCGCGGGCCGCGTCGCGGTCCTCGTCGGCGGCCTTCTGGTCGTGGATCACCTCGAGCAGCGCGGCGCGCTTCAGCTTGAATTTCGCCACCGTGTTGCGGCGCTTCTTTTCGCGGAGCTTCACTGAGAGTTTGGCCATGGTTGTCAGCCTTTCTGTTCTTGCGTGTTCGGGCCGGATGGGTTCTGCCCCGGCCGGCTCTGTTCCTGCTTGAACGGAAAGCGGAACGCGGTGAGCAGGGCGCGCGCTTCGTCGTCGGTCTTCGCGGAGGTGTTGATGGCGATGTCCATGCCGCGCAGCGCGTCGATCTTGTCGTATTCGATCTCGGGGAAAATGATCTGTTCCTTGACGCCGAGGCTGTAGCTGCCGCGGCCGTCGAAGGCGCGGTTCGAGACGCCGCGGAAGTCGCGGATGCGCGGGATCGCGATGTTCACCAGGCGGTCGAGAAACTCGTACATGCGCGCGCCGCGCAGCGTCACCATGCAGCCGACCGGGTAGCCGGCGCGCACTTTGAAGTTGGCGATCGACTTGCGCGTCTTGGTCACCACCGGCTTCTGGCCGGCGATGCGGGTCATGTCGGCGACCGCGAAATCGAGCACTTTCTTGTCGTTGACGGCTTCGCCGACGCCCATGTTGAGAGTGATCTTCTTGATGCGCGGCACCTGCATCACCGTGGTGTAGCCGAATTTCTTCATGAGGTCGGGCACCACCTTTTCGCGGTACAGGACCGCGAGGCGGGCCGGCGGCGCGGGCCGTTGGGGCCCTGTCGCCTTCGGCGGCGCGGAAGCAACCTCCTTGTGGGGCGCCTCCTTCTTGGGC
>Ga0075030_100005502_pt1 | contig 11411 bp, 9 predicted proteins | sample LitLauG_LLR_2012_FD_71393 | JGI IMG/M metagenome (GOLD analysis project Ga0075030, IMG submission 71393) | Freshwater sediment microbial communities from Pennsylvania, USA - Little Laurel Run_MetaG_LLR_2012 | ecosystem: Environmental > Aquatic > Freshwater > Creek > Sediment | place: USA...
CTAACGGAAACAATATCAACCCAGCCACGATCAATCAATACTATGGGCCAACGGCGCAGGATATTGCCCACCTCTTTACGGCGCAATTTGCTTATGAAATCCCGGTGGGCCAAGGCCGGAGATTTCTGTCGAATGCAAACCGCTTCGTAGATTTAGCGATCGGCGGTTGGCAGTACTCAGGCTTCCTCACGATTCGTAGCGGACTGCGGTTTGATGTTACGTCGAGTGTAAGCCTACTGAATAATGGTCAAAACAATCGCGCCAATCGGACCTGCAGTGGTACGATCGCAAATCGGAATGTCAACATGTGGTTCAACACCACCTGCTTCGCCGATGATCTCGTGCCCGATACGTATGGCGACTCCGGCATCAATCCCCTTCACACTGATGGGTTGGAGCAACTGGATTCTTCGCTCTTCAAGACGTTTAAGGTAACGGAGCGTATGAATCTGCAAGTTCGAGCTGACGCGTTCAATACCTTCAATCACCCGAACTTCGCGGCCCCGGACGCCACTGTTGGCGATCCATCCATGGGCCAAATCTTTTCGACCTCGGTTGACAACCGGCGCATGCAATTTGGCCTGCGATTGTTCTTCTGAGACTAGAAAGGGAAGATGAAGCTAAAAAACAAAGTTGCGGTAGTAACCGGGTCGGGCGCGGGAATTGGCCGTGCCATCGCCATTGAGTTTGCACGGGCTGGTGCGGCCGTCGTTGTGGCTGACATCAATCTGGAAGCTGCCCAACTGGTCTCGAAAAGTATCTTTGATAGCGGGGCCCGTTCCATCGCCGTCGAAACGGATGTCGCCGACCCTAAGTCCGTAGGCCGTCTTTTAGAAGACTCGCTGAAGGCTTTCGGCAAAGTGGACATTCTGATGAATAATGCTGCTATTCAAGTCAACAAGCGAATAGAAGACACCACGTTTGAAGAATGGAATCGGCAAATGGCCGTCAACATAGGTGGGGTGTTCCTTTGTTCCAAACACTTTCTGCCGTCGCTCCGAGCAGTGGGAGGAACCATCATCAATATGTCATCCGTGAATGGCACCTTTGTGGAACCGATGTGTGCTGGCTACTGTGCGACCAAAGCTGCGATTCTTGGGTTTACCAAAGCGCTCGCGATTGATCACGGAAAAGAGGGGATTCGCGTGAATGCCATCTGCCCTGGCTATATCGACGCGGGTTTAGCGGAAGGATATTTTCTCGCTCAACCTGATCCGGATGCGGCTCGCAAGCAGGCGGGAAAACTACACGCGCTCAGCAGAATTGGTAAGCCGGAGGAAGTGGCTCGAGTTGCCGTATTCCTCGCCAGCGACGATGCCTCATTCATGACCGGTGCCGCCGTGGCGGTAGATGGTGGTTTTAGTTCGGGATTGCCGCCGGGAGACTGAGTTCACATATGCCCTTGACCGAACGGCAGCTACGTCTGCTCAACCGTACTTTTATTGACTACCACGCAACCTCGGAGTTTCTTGAGCACCCATTGGTAATTGAGCGAGCCGACGGGCTCTACTATTGGGATCCCGAGGGCAAGCGCTACTTCGATGCCATCGGAGGAATCTTTGTCGCCGTGTTGGGGCATCGGCATCCGCGTCTGATGCAGGCTATGCGCACTCAGATGGAGAAGATCACTTTTGCGCCGCCGCTCGCCAGTATTACAAACGAGATGCTCGATTTCGTGGAAAAAGTGGGCGAAGTCACTCCAGGCAACCTCAAGTTTGTGAAGCCTTATAGCGGCGGCTCGGAAGCGGTAGAGTCGGCTCTCAAATTTGCCCGCCAGTACTTTAAGCAAACGGGAAAACCGAATAAATATAAGTTCATCAGTCGCTATTTCGGATATCATGGCGCAACGTTTGGGGGCATGGCGGCCAGCGGCAATGGCGTTCGTAAATCGAAGTTCGAACCTCAGATGAGCGGCTTTCTGAAGGTGTTTCCTCCCAGTTTCTATCGCGATCGGTTCCCTACTTGGGAAGAAGCGAACCGCTTTGCCGCTCAAACTGTAGAGGACGTAATCATAAACGAAGATCCGGAAACGGTAGCCGGGGTTATCGTCGAGCCCGTTGGGAATACCGGCGGAATCATTACGCCCACCGACGAATATTTTCAGATGCTGCGTACCATCTGTGACCGCTACAACGTGCTCTTGATCTTCGACGAAGTCATCACGGGGTTTGCCAAAACGGGTAATATGTTTGCGGCTCAAACTTTCGGCGTGACACCCGACATTATTTGCGCCGGCAAAGGGATATCGAGCGGTGCCATTCCGCTGGGTGCGATGATGGCCCGCGAAGATATGGCGGCGGCATTTAGAGGGGCTCCGCAAGACGCTGTGCATTTTGCTCATGGGCATACTTTCGCGGGCAACCCTCTGGCTTGTGCCGTTGGCATTGCCGTGATCGATGAAATTGTCGAAAAAGACTTGTGCGCCAAGGCAGAGCGGCTGGGCATTTACTTGCGCGATAAACTCTCATGTTTGAAGAAGTACGGAGTCGTGCGCGAAGTTCGGGGTAAAGGGATTCTGTTGGGTGTTGAGCTGGTGAAAGACACAAAGTCGATGCAGCCGTTCCCCGCTTTGGGCAACGCGCTGAAGGCGGCGGCGATCGAGCATGGGATAGTGATGCGCATCGATCCAAGCTGGTTTGCGGTGGCACCTCCGTTGATTGCCGATGAGAAAGATATCGATGAAATGTGTGAGCTCATTGATCTGAGTCTGCAATCTGCGTTGAAGAACGTAGGTCGCCATTGAAATTGCCGGCGGGCAAACTCCGCGATTGGCTTCTTTTGCTGGCCTGTAACCTGATGTGGGCCAGCCAATTTGTGATGGTGAAGTTGGTTCAGGAGCAAATGGGTCCGCTCTTTGCGGTGACGTTCCCGATCGCGCTCTCTACCTTGCTGCTAATGTTTCTCGTTCGGCGGGAGCCGGCCGCCGCATTGACGCGAAAAGACATTGGCGTTTTCATTTTGCTTGGCATCGCGGGGCAACTCTTCGCCCAACTGTTCATTACGTGGGGCGTACGCTTTGCGCCAGCTTCGAACGCTGCACTGATCACCTTGATCATGCCGATCTCTACCGCGGTGATGGCGCACTTCGTTCTGGGCGAGCACATGTCGCGCATTCGCTGGATTAGTTTTGGACTGGCGCTTTTGGGCGTTGCCGCCTGCTCTGGTGTCGACTGGAACGGCTTGAACTTTGGCAAAGGTTATGTGATGGGAAACATCATGATCTTTGTGAGTGTGTTGGGTAGTGCTTTTTACAACGCCTATAGCAAGAAGGCGCTCGTGAGACACTCGCCCCTGCGCGTGTTGCTCTATAGCTACTACGCATTGCTCGCTGTTCTGCTTCCTATCACCATCGCTCTTGAGCCTGAAGGCTTCACTCATCTCCTGCATTACTCCGGAACTGTGTGGTTCGGTTTAGCCGTTCTGGCTGTTTTTCAGTATTATTTGTCGATGGTCATCTTTCTGAACGTGCTTGCGCGGCTCGATGCCACTCAGGCCGCTTTGTCGAACTATTTGATTCCGTTCTTTGGAGTTTTGATTGCCGCCGTTGTGCTGCATGAGCGCTTGACGGGTTTCATGATTGCCGGCGGATTGTTGGCTTTGGCGAGCACTCTCTTGATCACGGTCTGGGATGACGCACCGGCGCCGGAAGCCCAAGGCGTAGCAGAAGCCAATGTATGAATGTCGCAATTGATCGGAAAGCATTCGTTCTCGGGGTATTGGCTGATCTAAGCGGACAGTCGGCCACGCTGCTTCCGCGCATCAAAGATCGGCGTTTTGTGACTCTAAGCCAAGACAACTTCGATCAGTTCTTTCGCCATAAGCTGCCGGAACGCTCGACTCTGGCCGCTCTGCGCGCGTTGGTGAACTCGTTGGGCGGCGCTCCCGAGGTCGTCCTGAAAGTCCTGGATGTTTCACTGCATGACCTGCGCCGCGACCTTCAGCGCGCTCCCGAGTTTGATCAATCGCAGATATTTCACAAAGTGTACGAGGAGTTGGATACTCTTGGCGGTCAACCGTTCAACTGCCTGATTGGTGATTACCATTTCAGTGTTCAGCAGCAAGATATTGAAGTATTGGAAAGCTTCGCCAAAGTGGCGGCGTGTGGCAGAGTTCCCTTTGTTTCTTCGGTCCAGCCCGATTTCCTCAATTTCGATTGGTGGCAACATCTCCTTCTCAAGAAACCGCCGGACGAGTTTTACATAGTTCTTCGAAATGACCGCTGGGAGACTCTCCGCGCGTGCGAAGATGCTAACTACCTTTTCCTCCTTCATCCGCGTTTTCGCTTATCCGCGGACGGCGATTGGCTGAACCCCGTGTATCTGTTTGGGTCGGCTGTAGCGGCCGATGCGAGCCGCTTTCAGAATGTTTTCTTCGAGCGCGAAAACACACCCGAGGTCCAGCAGGCACTTGCCCACATCGGCATAAATGCTCTAACGTCCGCGCACCTACCAAGTGCCGACCTCGCTCAGACCATCCGCGCGGTCAATACCGGGCCTTTGAACAAATGCCTTGTCTGGTCATCTGTCTTTCATCAAGTGAAGCAGAAGCTTCGCCAGTATCGTGGCGTCAACGCCTTCAAATCCACCCGAGAGTGGCTGCACCAGCAGTATCACCATGATTCGCTTGGGCGTTTCATCATTCCTGGAGGCTGGCTGGTTCTGCGCCCCAGTCCGCTCTCTGCCGATTCAGCCGAAGTGCAGTTCGTTTCGGGGGATGGGTGACAATAGCGACAGAGCTTCATGGCAACTACGCCACGCAACAATTATGTTCTGATCGTCTTTGATAGCTGCCGGTACGACGCGTTTCAGCGCGCCCGGCCAAAGACGATCCGCCACCTAGGAGCCGTGGAAAAGCGTTGGGCGTACGCATCGTGGACCGGTCCGTCACACTTCAACCTGCTCACCGGCTTGATGCCGCACACGAGTCCCAAGGGTGTCTTCGCCTCCGATTACTATCAGCGGGATTTTCTCAAGTACAACGAACGCTTGGGGGCGAAAGGAATCGAGTTCAAACGTTTCGTGCCGAGGCTGTATCTCCCTGTCTTCTTGCAGAGTCTGGGCTACCGCACGCATGCCCTCGTCTCGCTGCCAGTGCTGAATCCGTTGACCATCTTGAACAGTGGCTTCGACACCTACAAGCTAATGGAACGCCACAACGATATGCAGGCGATGCTTAATGAGATGGACTTCGCAAACGATCAGCCCTTCTTCTATTTACTCAATGTCGGCGAGACCCACTACCCGTACGCATTACCGTCGGAGCCGGCGAACGAGTGGCCCAAAATCAGCGGCGTCCACGGCGTGTTCCGCCATTTGGACGAGCACATTGTCGGTGGCAGACTGAAGCAATCCAAGACGAAGACATTCAATCAGGCCAAGTTGGCGGAGTTAAAGAACAGGCAGATTGACGCAGTCCGCTATTTGGATGGTGTCGTGGAAGAACTGTTCGATCGCCTTCCCAAGAACACCTATGTCACGATTACGGCGGACCATGGCGAGCTCTTTGGCGAAGACGGTTACTTCGGCCATGGGCCGATTCTTCATGAGAAGGTGCTGGAAGTTCCATTCATCGAAGGGCGGCTCCGGTGAGCCCATTGCTAGCGTATATCGGCCCCGGTGCCGGCTTCGCGTTTATCGGCTCGTTTCTCACCATCGCGCTGTCACTTCTAGCCAGTGTTGTGTCCCTTTGCATCTGGCCGTTTCGCATGCTCTGGTTGGCGCTGCGTCGCAAAGGGCGTTTCAGCAGAGGCGGTTCGCGCAAGATGATCGTGCTCGGGTTGGATGGTCTTGACCCGAAATTAACCGAGCGCTGGATGGAGGAAGGCAAATTGCCGAACCTGCGTAAACTGGCCGAATCTGGCTATTACGGACCGCTGCGAACCACATATCCGCCACTTTCGCCAGTGGCCTGGTCTACGTTCGCGACGGGCGTCAACCCAGGCAAACACAATATCTTCGATTTCCTAAATCGCGACCTGCGCACCTATGCGCCCGAGCTCTCGTCTGCAAAGGTTCGAGCGACGCGGTGGGTAAGAATCGGCAAGTGGACCCTTCCGTTCGGCCGACCTTCGGTCGAGTTGCGCCGCAAGAGTAAACCCTTCTGGGAAATTCTCGGTAGCCACGGCATCAGCAGCACCATACTACGCATTCCGATCACTTTCCCCCCTGTCCCATTTCAAGGGAGAATGCTGTCGGCGATGTCGACTCCGGATTTACGCGGCACCCAAGGAAGCTTTTCCTGGTTTACTACCATCTCCAACGAGTCGTCGCTGGAAGGCGGCATGAAACTGCCACTGAACAAAGTCGGCGACGCCTGGGAAGGAACGTTGCCCGGACCGGATGCGAGCGCGATAACTTTTCGAGTTGAGCCCGCCTGGAAGTTACAAATCTCAAACAAAACATATCCGCTGACGTGTGGCGAATACACTCCCTGGATCAGACTAAGTTTTGGGCCTGCTCGCGGAATCGTGCGCTTTCTCGTAACGCAAACTGAACCAGAACTATCGATCTACGTAACTCCGGTGGAAATTGACCCCGAAAATCCTTCGCTGCCTATCAGCCATCCGCCTCACTACGCGGTTTACCTTTCGAAATTACTGGGCACTTTCGCCACGCTGGGCATGGCGGAAGATACTTGGGCGCTGAACGAAGGCGCAATCGACGAAGCAGCTTTCTTGAAACAGGCAAAATCCATTCAAGCCGAACGCGAGGCTATGTTTTTTAGCGCGCTCGACCATTTCCGTAGCGGTGTAGCTGCCTGCGTTTTCGATACAACCGATCGTGTGCAGCACATGTTCTACCGGCACATGGGAGACACGTCTCTCTACAGCAAGGTGATCGAAGAATTGTATTGCGACATGGATCGTGTGGTCGGTCAAACGCTAAATTACTTGGAAAAAGACACCGCGTTGTTCGTCCTTTCCGACCATGGATTTTGTTCGTTTCGGCGCGGCATCAACCTGAATGCCTGGCTGCACAAGAATGGATACTTGGTGCTTGAGGGCGGCAGAACCGAGGGCGGAGACTATTTCGATGGAATTGATTGGAGCCGTACCAAAGCCTATACGTTCGGCTTGAGCGGCTTGTATTTGAATCTGCAAGGCCGCGAGTCAAAAGGAATTGTTCCACCGCAAGAAGCGGCCGCACTGCGAGCCGAATTATTGGAGCGACTGACGAATTTGCGTGACGATACAGACGGTCAAATCGCAATTCAAGCGATGTATGACTCCGCAAAGATCTACAGTGGCCCTTATCAGGACGCTGCGCCTGACCTTATCGTTGGATATGCGCCTGGGTACCGTGCGTCCTGGAGTGCGGCAGTCGGCAAAGTGACGAACTCGGTTTTTGAAGAAAATGATAAGTGCTGGAGTGGCGACCATTGCGTTGATCCCAGCGCGGTGCCGGGCGTTCTTTTTACCAATCAGAAGTGGCATGCGAAAAGCCCGGGCATAGAGGATATGGCGCCCACGATTTTGCACATGTTTGGAGTCGATCCGCCAAGCTGGATGGAAGGCCGAGTATTGGCATGAGAGCGAAAACCACCGTAAAACTAAATTCGTCACTGTGTGACAGAGCCAAATTGATCGTCGAAAAGGTCGGTTACTCTTCGCTCGAAGAATTTATTGAGCACGCCATGGAAAGAGATCTGGCGAAGTTAGAAAGCTCGGACTCGAAAGACGAACTGATGCACAAGTTGAAGGGCCTGGGCTATCTGAAGTGAACTCCAGTGAGTTGGGCGCTCCGGCCTTTGCCTGCGTCGTGGCACTTGGTGTGCTGTCTGGAATTATTTCGTTCTCTGTATTCAAGCGATTCACCGACTCCGATCGCGTGCGGCAGACTGTGAACCGGATCGTGGCGCATCTCTTCGAAATACGCCTTTTTTCTGACGAGCCGGTTCTGGTTTTGCGCGCCCAGCGTGACTTGATCGTCGAAAACGGCCGTCTGCTCGTGCAATTTGCCAAGCCGTCGTTCATCCTATTCGTACCCTTCGCGATTTTGCTGGCGGCAATGGATCCGTTCTTTGGCCACGCTCCTTTGCGCGCCGGTGAGACGACATTGATTACGAAACCAGACATTCCCCGTGGCTTTGAGGTAACAGGGCCGCCCGTCTACGTCCAAGCCGAACACCGCACGGTCTGGGAAATAAGTGCCACCAAAGACGGACTGCGCGGATTTTCGAAACCCGCCACCGTGTTTCATGTGCATTGGATGTGGTGGTTTGCGGCCGCGTCGCTCATCGGTTTGTTATCGGTAAGGTTGCTGCGACCGGTCGGAATGGCTTCTTTGGCCTTTCTGCTTCTCTTAACGGGATGCCAATACACTCAAGTGATTGTATTGGGCGTTGATGGCATGGATCCCGCTTTTGTCGAACGCCATTGGGATGCTTTGCCGAATCTAAAATCCCTCAGGGACCGCGGCTACTTTGGCAGACTACGAACAACGAACCCACCGCAGAGTCCGGTGGCTTGGTCTACCTTTATTACCGGACTTGATCCCGATCAGCATGGGATTTACGATTTTGTGGAGCGTGATCCGGTGACGCTAGCGCTCTTTTCGTCGATGTCGAAGATGGATGAGCCTAAATATGCTCTTCCGCTTGGGCCGTACCTGCTTCCGCTTTCGTCCGCTCATATCTATATTCCGCGCCAGGGAACGCCGTTTTGGCGGACGTTAGTCGATAAAGGCGTGTCGACGATAGTGCAACGCATCCCCGTCAACTATCCGCCAGAAGCGGCGGGAATCGCACTTTCGGGAATGGGTACGCCCGATCTGCTCGGTACCTTGGGCACTTTCACATTTTTTACGGATGATCCGGTAGAAACAGCGCGCGAGGTTTCGGGAGGCAGAATCATAAAGACGCAAGTGTCAAATGGGCGAGCAGAGCTACGAATCGAAGGGCCGCCGAACCCGTTGCGCAAAGATCACGCAGTAACGGCAACTACCATGACGGTTGATGTTGATCCGACCAACGACGCGGCGCGGATTAAGTTGGGAGACCAGGCGATCTTGATTCGCCAAGGTGCGTGGTCGCCATGGCTCGCCGCAGAATTCCCACTGATTTCGCATATTTCGGGCGTGCAGGGAATGGTGCGGGTGTTCGCCAAGCAATTGCATCCGGGATTCGAAATTTATGTTTCGCCAGTCAATCTGGATCCAGAGGAGCCGGCGCTGCCGATTTCGTTCCCCGGCGGTTGGGCGCGCGAGACGGCCAATGATTTAGGGCGGTTTGGAACGCTCGGTATTCCGGAAGATACCTCCGCTCTGCGGCAAGGGGTGTTCAGTTTGCCTGAGTTTCGCCAACAAGCGGAGCTGGCTTTCGAAGAAGAATCAAAGCTGCTCGACTATTCGCTGCATGAGCTTTCGCAGAGTTATTTCTTCTTCTTTTACGTTTCATCAGTCGATCAAAACTCGCATGTACTGTGGGGCAAGCATGAAGACGAACTGCTGAAGGTCTACCGTGAAATCGATGCGTGTGTTGGACGGGTGAGGCGGACAAAGCCGCACGCAACCTTGATGATCATTTCCGACCATGGTTTTACCACGTTCGACCGAGCCGTACATTTGAACACTTGGCTGAAGCAGAACGGCTTTTCCGACAAAGCGTACGCAGTCGGGTTGAACGGGCTTTATGTGCGCCGCGCAGTCACCGACAAAGACGCTTTACTCGAAAAGTTGCGCGAACAATTATTGGCCTGGCACGATCTGGATAGCGGGCGCCAAGTCATCACTTCTGTTTTTCGCACCCATCCGGCGGCTGCAAATCGAAACATTGCGCCCGACCTTCTCATCGGCTATGCCGCGGGCTATCGTGCGTCTTGGCAAACCGGGCTCGGCGAAGCGCCGCCAAACTTGATTGAAGACAACAACGATGCTTGGATTGGCGATCATTGCGTAGATCCAAACGTTGTTCCCGGAGTACTCTTCAGTAGCGAAAAGATTCAGCCCAACGAACCGAGGTTACAAGACGTAACCGCTTCCATCCTGAAACGTTTTGGCATACCGCCGCCGCAGGGTTACAAAGGACGGCCGTTCTGAAGAATTCGGTATGATAACTGCACTATGAGCAGCCCGGTACAACCTCCGTTACAAATTGATTACACCAGCGGAACTCACGAAGGTGAGCAAATTATTGCAGTGCATGGTCCGCTTGTGATCTCGAACTTCTTCGAATTCCAAGCGAAAGCCCGCGAAAGCAAAGCGTCGCTGCTGATCATTGATCTGGCCGACGTGCCTTATATGGATTCAGCGGCGCTGGGCGCAATCCTCGGCATTCACGTATCTACTGGCAACCGCGGGACGAAGTACGCGCTCATCAATGTGGCGCCGCGCATTGAAAGTATGTTCACGATTTCCGGCGTGCGCGATACCCTCGTGGTCTTCCCCACCTTGGCCGACGCCGAAAAGGCGCTTTTATAGCTTGACGCCGCGCAGGCGCAGCGCGTTGCTGATCACCGAAACCGAACTAAGCGTCATAGCCGCACTGGCCAGCATGGGGCTGAGCAGAATTCCGAAGAACGGGTAGAGAATTCCCGCGGCCACTGGTACGCCAATCGCGTTATAGACAAAAGCAAAAAACAAATTCTGCCTAATGTTGCCAACTGTGGCGCGGCTCAAGTGAATGGCGCGCACCAGTGCTGCCAAATCGCCATGAAGCAATGTGATGCCCGCGTTTTGCATGGCTACGTCGGTGCCGGTACTCATCGCGATTCCTACATGTGCGGCGGCTAGCGCCGGCGCATCGTTCACTCCGTCTCCTGCCATCGCGACAATATGGCCGGCTGCGCGCAGCTTTTGAACGTAAGCGGCTTTATCAGCAGGCAGAACCTCGCCTTGTACTTCAGTAATGCCGAGTTCTTGCGCGATTTCTTGTGCGGCGGACTGAGAATCGCCGCTTAACAGAACAAGATGGATTCCTTCTTTTCTGATCGCCTCGACGGCACTGGCGGTGGTTGGTTTCAATGTGTCGGAGATTCTGAAGCCCCCTAGAAATTCGCCGTCGATTGAAACGAAGACAGTGTCGTCCGATTGCGGCATTCTAAACATGGCGTGATTGCCGACCAACACGGTGCGGCCGTTGACGAGCGCTTTGGCGCCCTTTCCGGGCAAGGATTGGAAACTTTCGGCTTTGGGGATGTTTAGATTGCGTGCCTTTGCGGCAGCGAGGATCGCTCCGGCTAGGGGATGTTCGCTGCCTTGTTCGACGCTGGCGGCGAGCGAAAGTAGATCGTCTTCTGTGAATCCCGGCTGCGCTTTGAAAGAGACCACGCGCGGTTTGCCGACGGTCAGTGTGCCAGTTTTATCCACGACCAGTGTGTCCACTTTTTGTAGCACTTCGAGAGCTTCCGCATTGCGCACCAGCACGCCAGCCGATGCGCCGCGACCGGTGCCGACCATGACGGACATAGGTGTGGC
>Ga0075030_100005503_pt1 | contig 11410 bp, 14 predicted proteins | sample LitLauG_LLR_2012_FD_71393 | JGI IMG/M metagenome (GOLD analysis project Ga0075030, IMG submission 71393) | Freshwater sediment microbial communities from Pennsylvania, USA - Little Laurel Run_MetaG_LLR_2012 | ecosystem: Environmental > Aquatic > Freshwater > Creek > Sediment | place: USA...
TTGACTGCTCATGTCCTTTCAGGGTGCACCGAGGACCCGCGTCCGCGTCGATCTCACGTGATCCACCAGTGCCGTGTGGAATAGTTCACCAGTGCCGTTGCCACCGATCGATCCCTCCGTCCTACGAGTCGACGACGGCGGCGTGACGCTGCTCGGCGGGTGGTCGGAGACGAGTCAATTTCGGCACTTCCCCCGTTCGCCCGTCTGCCCGTTCACCGGTGCTGACGACGTCGTGCCGGTGGACCTTCCGAGGTCCGGCACGTTGTGGCTGCACACCCACGTCAACCTGGCACCTCCCGGCTACACCGGACCGGTGCCCTACCAGCTCGGCATCGTCGAACTCGAGGGCGAACCCTTGCTCCGGGTGGTGTCCCGCCTGGCCGGGGACAACCTGGCCACCGGGATGCAGATGCAACTCGACGGCGAGGTGGTGCCGGGCCCGCACGACGAGCCGACCCTGACCTGGGTGTTCCACCCGTGAACGGCGTCCGGATCACGGGGGTCGGACTGCATCCTTTCGGACGGTTCGACGGCGTCACCGGTACCGCCATGGGCGTGGTCGCGGTCCGGGATGCTCTGGCCGAAGCCGGCATCGGTGTCCGCGATGTGCAGGCGGCTTTTTGCGGGACGGCATACGGTGGCGTCGCCGCCGGCCATCGTGTACTCGGCGCACTGGCCGGAACCGGCATCCCCATCTATGACGTCGAGGCGGGGTGCGCATCGGGCGGTGCTGCGCTGGAGCTGGCCGCGGCGTCGATCGCATCCGGTCAGCACGACCGCGTGCTGGTCTTCGGGATCGAGAAGATGCCGAAGGGCGTCATCCGTTCCTCGTTCTTCGCCCCGTGGCAGGAGTCGGCGGGGCTGAGCCCGGCTCCCGCGTTCTTCGCCCTTCGGGCCCAACGGCTGCTCCTCGAGACGGACATCACCGTCGAACATCTGGCCCAGGTGGTCGTCAAGAACCGGCGGCACGGTGTGGCCAATCCCGACGCGATGTTCCAGAAGGCGGTCACGGTCGACCAGGTACTCGCCTCCCGGATGATCTGCCCGCCACTGACGCTGTTCATGCTGTGCTCGCCGAACGAGGGTGCGGCGGCCGTCGTCCTGGCCCGCGACGGTGACGGGCCCACGGTGGCCGGCATCGCCCTCCGCTCCCACCTGCCGGGCAATGTCCTCGGGGAGGATTCACCGCTGGGCGGCATCGACGACGCCGCCATCACGCCCCCCACGACCCTGGCGGCACAGGACGCCTACGCGCAGGCCGGTCTCGGACCCGCAGACGTCGACGTGGTGGAGTGCCAGGACACCGATGCCGGCCGTGAGCTGTTGGCATGGGCCGAACTCGGCCTGTGCCCCACGGGGGGACAGGTGGCGATCCTGGCGGAGGGCGCGGCGCTCGTCGGTGGTCGACGACCGATCAACCCTTCCGGTGGCCTGCTTTCCAAGGGTGAGCCGCTGGGTGCCTCGGCGTTGGGTCAGGTGGTCGAGCTCGTGCGGCAACTGAGGGGCACTGCCGGGGCGCGGCAGGTGCCCGGAGCGAAGGTCGCACTGGCCCACGTGATCGGCAGGGGCGCCAATGCCTGTGTCACCGTGCTCGTCGCCTGACGGTGGAAGGCGATCATTCCACCTCGGCTGTCAGATACGCGCTGAACTCGAGAATGCTGACGGAGGTGGTACAACGGTTCCCATGCAGTACGTGATCGGCGCTGTCTTCGCTCTGTTGGTGGTCGCGTTGGCGGTCGGTGCCATTGCCGGAAGAGTCCAGACTCGCTCGTGCTGCGCGCCGGCCGACCCCGATCTCGACCGCAGGATGCGAGCCGCCACCCCGGTCGCCATCGACTCGGAGGCTGGGGGCAAGCCGCCCTCGGCGTGACGGGCACACCCCTGACCTCCAGGAATGCCCGTATGCCGGAGGACTTGACACGGGGCAATGAACCCGATTGCCGGGGGAGTCGTTTTCCGGCAGGATTACGGGTACCTGACGGGTGGTCGGCGAGACCGGCGGATCCGGGGTGGGCAGGACACGGCGGTTGGCGTCCGTGGCGACCCCTCATCAAGGAGCAATGACAATGCGTTTGACATCGAAATTGGCAATCGGATCGTTGATGGCGGTTCCCGGCCTCCTGGTCCTCGGGCTACCGGCCGGAGCGGCAGCGCCGTCGGTGACCAGCGGCGGCGGCGTGAGTTCGAGCGAGTCGGCGGCGACGACCTTTCCTACGTCCAGGATCGTGACCAGTCCCACCTCCGGCATCAACCACTACGCACCCAAGACGTTGAGTGCCGCGGGAAAGAAGGGCACCGCCTGCTCGAGGAGGACGGCGGGCGCCATCATCAGAAACAAGACGACCGGAACCCAGCAGGTGACCTATCTGGGCGCCGCGTTCGGGAGCCCGATTCCGGCCGGTGGTGGCGAGTACATCTGCTACCTCTCGGCAACGGGAACTCCTCCGCCGACCACCGCTGTCTTCGGCCTCACCGGAAGCAAGTCGACACTGACCATCAGCTTCACCTGAGCCGATCCGGATTCGGGCTGGTTGCTGGCGGCGCACCGCCGCGTCCGATTCCGCTCCAACCCTGACAGCTTGAACGATCAGTCAGGGTCAGCCACACCGAGCTGAGTCGGTGCCGGTCGCTCCCTTGCGGATACGAACATGCGTTCGTCTACCATGGGCCACATGGCCATGCTCCAAGGCTCGCTGTTCGACACGGCGTCGGAGCCGCGCCTTCGTCCCCTGGACGGAGCGGTGCGCAGGATCCCTCTCAGTGATGGTGCATGGATCGACCACGTGCCCGGCTGGGTGGAACGTGCCGAACTCCTGTTCGAGGCTCTGGTCGGGCAGGTGGCGTGGCGATCCGAGGCGCGGAGGATGTACGACCGGACCGTCGACGTGCCCCGCCTCATGGCCTCGTACGGCGACGACGTCCCCGCTCCTCACCCCCTGCTCGAGGAGGCGAAGTCCATCCTGACCCGCCACTATCGGGGCCTGCCCGGGGCCGATCTGGCGACGATCGGACTGTGCCTGTACCGGGACGGGGGCGACAGCGTGGCCTGGCACGGTGACACCATCGGTGGCCGTGTCACGGAGGATCCCCTCGTCGCCATCGTGTCGCTCGGATGGCGTCGTCGACTCGCCCTGAGACCGAGGCGGGGCGGCTCCCGATCCCTCCGCTTCGATCTGGGTGAAGGTGACCTCCTGGTCATGGGCGGCAGCTGCCAGCGCACGTGGGAACACGCTGTGCCGAAGACCACGCGTCGGGTCGGCCCACGGGTGAGCGTCCAGTTCCGACCCCTCGGCGTGCGCTAGTCACCGGACTTCTGGCACGTCCCCGGGTCAGGCTCAGCTCGCGTCCATCGGGTTCATCTTGATCACGGCGAAGACTGCACCGTCCGGGTCGGACAGGACGGCGAAGCGCCCAGGAGGGATGTCCGTCGGAGGCATCAGCGTGGTTGCCCCGAGCTCGGCCGCCCTCGAGACCGATGCGTCGGTGTCATCGACGCCGAAGTAGACGAGCCAGTGGGCGGGAACCTCGGCCGGCACCATGTCGGGCATCGTCATCATTCCCGCCAATGATCTGTCACCGAGCTTCCACTCCGTGTAGTCCATGTCCCCCATGTCGAGGTCGTTAGGCTCCCACCCGAACACCTCCGAGTAGAAGGCCTTGGCTGCGGGGACGTCTCGGGTATTGAGTTCGTTCCAGGCAAAGGCCCCAGGTTCGTTGGCCAGCTCGGCACCCTGGAAGGTCTTCGGCTGCCAGACCCCGATGGCCGCACCCGTCGGGTCGGCGAAGATGGCCATCCGTCCGATGTCGGAGACGTCCATGGGTTCGACGAACACCATGGCGCCCGCCTTCTTGGCCAGGGCGACCGTCGCGTCTGCGTCCTCGACGGAAACATAGGAGACCCAGGCGCTGGGCTGGTCCTCCGTCATGGCCATCATGTTGCCGGCCACCGTCTTCCCGCCCTTGCGCATGATGGTGTAGTGGCCCATCTCCTCACCCTGGTCTTCAGCTTCCCAACCGAAGAGGGCTCCGTAGAACGAATTGGAGGCTTCGATGTCCTTGGTCGCATGGTCGACCCAGGACGGCGTACCCGCTGCATACGAGGTGAACTCTGGCATCTGCTTCTCCTTCTGGAGTGGTCTGTGCTGGTCTCCCCGCTCGAAGATTGTAGTGACGTTCCCCGCGGCTCAGCCACTGACAATGCCTCGACACCCACTGGCCCGGAGTGGTCCGACCGATGGCTCGGATTCGACAGCGGGGCGGCATCGCTCCAACCGGAATGCTTGGTACCGCCGGAGTCCAGGCACGGACTACCAGGTGTTCCGGCAGGGCCGGCCTCGATGCATCGGGGGCCTCAAGGTTCCCTCGCCGCTGCACCGAGCCGCACTCTAGGATCCGCTCCATGGATTATCGCTCTCTCGGAAGGTCCGGCCTACGGGTCAGCCCCCTCTGTCTCGGCACCATGAACTTCGGGACACAGACAACGGAGGCCGACAGCTTCGCCATCATGGACCGGGCATTGGATGCCGGAATCAATTTCTTCGACACGGCCAACGGCTACGGGGGAGGCGAGACGGAGCAGATCCTCGGCCGGTGGCTCGCACAGGGCGGAGGCAGGCGGGAAAAGGTGGTGCTGGCAACCAAGGTCTACGGTGACGTCGCCGGGGACTGGCCGAATGACTCCAAGCTGTCGGCACGACACATCCGCGATGCATGTGAGGCGAGTCTCCGACGACTCCAGACCGACCACATCGACCTCTACCAGATGCACCATGTCGATCGGAACACGCCGTGGGAGGAGATCTGGCAGGCCATGGACCTCCTCGTCGCCCAAGGAAAGGTCGTCTATGTCGGCAGTTCCAACTTCGCGGCGTGGCACATCGTCGCCGCCAACGAGGCTGCTCGACGGCGCGACTCCTTCGGTCTCATCTCGGAGCAGAGCCTCTACAACCTGAAGACCCGCAACATCGAGCTCGAGGTCATCCCCGCCTGCGAGGCGTACGGGATCGGGATCCTGCCCTGGAGTCCACTGGGCGGCGGTCTGCTCGCCGGCTCCATTCCTCAAGCGACCGAGGGTCGACGAGCCGATGGTGGGATGCAGGCGGCGGCCGATTGGCTGCACGACACCATCGAAGCCTGGGAGGGAGTCTGCTCCGAGCTCGGCGAGCGCCCGGCCGATGTCGCCCTGGCCTGGTTGCTGACCAATCCCGTGGTGACCGCACCGATCGTCGGGCCGCGGACGATGGGACAGATGGAAGGTGCTCTCCGCTCCCTGGACATCACTCTCGATGCGGAGGTCTTGGCCCGGCTGGACAAGATCTTCCCGGGTCCGGGACCTGCTCCCGAGGCGTACGCCTGGTAGGTGACGTCCCAACGGGCGAACGGGTTCGGTGGGTGCAGCCACATCCTGGTCTTCATCGATGTCGACATCGGACCTCCGGCCCGTGTCCATCATCCGTCCACGGTGCCTCGCCACCGGTCTTGACGGAGAAATTGGGATAGGAGAGCCTGGTCCCATGACCGTCGGCTACGAAGTGCGAGACCACATCGCCTACATCAGCTTCGAGCGACGCGAGAAGCACAACGCCCTCCGCGACGAGGACGTCGAGGCGCTCACTGCGGCCATGAGGCGCCTGGATGCAGACGACACCGCCGACATCGCCATCCTCTTCGGCCAGGGCAGTTCCTTCTCGAGTGGGGGCGACATCAACGCTCGCCTCCAGCGCTCCATGGATGAAGGATCAACGGCGGGCCGGACGACAGAACGCGAAGCGTTCCTCCAGTGTGACCGCTGGAAGCCGGTCATCGCCGCCGTCCACGGATACTGCCTCGGCCACGCGCTGGCCACCGCACTCCTCTGCGACCACGTCGTCGCCACCCGCAGTGCGCGGTTCCAGGTCACCGAGACCAGGATCGGCCTGGCGATGCCGGGCCTGGTCCCCCAACTCGGCACGCCGGCCTTCGCCTACGACGTCTCCATGACCGGGCGCATGTTCACCGCCGAGGAGGCCATGGCCGGCGGCATGCTGACCCGGCTCGCCGAGGACGACGGGCACGTCCTGTGTGCCGAAGAGCTGGCCCGTCAGATCCTGGAGAATCCGCCGATGGCGGTGAGGGCCCTCGTCCAGGTCCGTCGGGCGATGATCGTCGATGACTCGACCAGATATGCGGCCGCGGCGCCGGCCTTCGACTGGGCGACGAGTAGTGAGGCCAGGGCAGCTGTCGCTGCTCGAGCCCGGGGGACCGAGGGGTGAGGGCGACGAGCATCCCCCGGTTCCTGGTTGGCGTCGGTCGCGCCTGAGGCAACAGCGCCCCGGCGGCTACGTCGTCGGGGGGCCTGTGCCTGCCGGAGCCGGTCGGGCACCCGTGGCCTCACCGTCGGACCCGCCGGTCCAGTCCGACGCGGTGGCGCCGTCGGGTTTCCCGTCGGCGGGTCCCGTCGAAGCGACGTACGCGGTCGTCCGCAGTGGTATCTCCTTGATGAACCAGCTGAGGACGAATCCCAGGACGATGAAGGGCACCGCGACCATGAAGGCTGATTCGACGGAGTGGCTGAACGCGTTGATGACGAAGGCGCGCTGCACAGCCGGGAGGTGGTCGATCTGTGCCGGATTTGCCGACAGGTTCGATCCGCTCAGCAGCTTCAGCTCGGCCGCGGTGGCATGCAACTTGAGTTGGGAGGCCAGCTGGCTGGCGAACACCGCACCGAGCACGGCGACACCGAACGCGCCGCCGATCGTCCGGAAGAACGTCGAGGTAGCCGTGGCCACCCCCAGCTGGGAGTGCGGTACCGAGTTCTGCACGGCCACCACCAGGACCTGCATGACGAGGCCGATCCCCAGCCCGGTGACGAACATGAAGGCGGCGACCTCCACGTAGGGAGTGTGGGACCCGAGCAGGGTGAGCAGGAGCAGGCCGACGGTCAGGACGGCCGTACCGACGATCGGGAAGACCTTGTAGCGCCCTGTGCTGGTTACGAGCCGGCCACTCAGGATGAAGGTGAGGAGCATGCCGCCGATCATGGGCAGGAGTTCGAGACCGGAGACGGTCGGGGAGACGCCATGGACGACCTGCAGGTAGAGGGGGAGGTAGATGATGGCGCCGAACATGGAGAAGCCGATGATGAATCCGACACCGGAGGTGACGGTGAACGTGCGGTTCTTGAACAGCCACAACGGGATGATGGGCTCGGCAGCCCGGGTCTCGATCCAACAGAAGATGACCAGTGTGACCACCGCCAGTGCGCCCAGACCGACGATCTCCGGCGATCCCCACGCATACTCGGAGCCGGCCCAGCTGGTCAGCAGGATGATGGACGTGACGCAGATCGAGAGCACCGCCGTCCCGGCCCAGTCGATCCTGTGCGGAACTCGCTTGACCGGGATGTGCAGGACTGTGGCCACTACGAACAGGGCGACGATGCCGAGGGGCACGTTGATGTAGAAGATCCATCGCCAGGTGAGGTGTTCGGTGAAGAACCCCCCGAGCAGCGGACCGGCCACGTTGGTGACACCGAAGACGACGCCGAAGTAGCCCATGTACCGGCCCCGCTGCCTGGCCGGGACGACGTCGCCCATGATGGCCTGCGAACCGACCATCAGCCCACCGGCCCCGATACCCTGAATGGCCCGGAAGGCGATGAGCTCGGCCATCGACTGCGACAGTCCTGACAGCATGGAGCCGACCAGGAAGACCACGATCGCCAGCTGGAAGAGGCTCTTGCGACCATAGAGGTCGCCGAGCTTCCCCCACAGCGGGGTCGAGATGCAGGTGGCCAGCAGGTAGGCCGTCACCACCCAGGACAGATGGTTCAGCCCGTGGAGGTCACCGGCGATGGTGGGAAGGGCGGTGGCCACGATGGTCTGGTCCAAGGCGGCCAACGCCATGCCGAGCATGAGAGCGCTGAGGATCACCAGGATCCGGCGATGTTCCTCCTCGTCCGCCAGTTGGTCGGGAGTCTCCGTCAACTGGTCAACCACGGTCGCCGTCCAGGTCCTGATCGAGTCCTTCTGCGAAACGACCGAACAAGGTGGCCAACGCGGCGAGGTCATCATCGGACCAACCCACCAGTAGGCCCTCGAGCCATGCCCGCCTGGCCTTTCGGATCCGATCGATGGTCCGGCGTCCGGACGGCGTGAGGCAGACCCTCACAGCACGACGATCGTCCGGATCGACACGGCGAACGACCAGCTCCTCCCGTTCGAGCTGCTGGACCTTGCGAGTCACCGTCGGGGCATCGACACCGAGCAGGTCTGCCAGGTCCGTGACCCTGAGTGCGTCCCCTCCGGCCACCAGTTTGAGGAGGAGGGTCGCCCCGGCTCGGTCGATCCTCACACCGGCAGACCGCAGGAGGCGCTCATGCAGGCGCGAGTTGGTGACGGCCCGGGCCACACTCTGCAGCGCATCCTCGAATTCGTCGACGGACGGGGAGGTCGTACCCGGTCCCGGTGCTGATCTACTTACTTGCGACACACAAATATCATACGCCCGGCCGGCGCTGGCGGGAAGCCCCCGTGGGCTGGCGGCTCACTCGCAACGATCATCGGGGTCGCCGTGACCGCGGGTCCAGGCCGTCATCCCTCAGATCCGGGATCGAAGACCACTTGGGTGACCCTCCCTCCCTCCACATCGATGACGCCCACCGGTCCACCGGATCCACCCCCGCGTACCCGGACGTCGTACCGCCCGCCGGCCAGGGCGCCGAAGAGCGCCGCATAGACCGGACCGTCGGGGAGCTGTCGTTCACGAACGGCCGTGTGGATGCCATCCCACGCGTCACCCTGTCGACGGATCTCGATCTCCGACCCCAGAAGCCATGCGGGCGTCCGGAGGGCCGCGGCGCCGATATCGCCGCCGATGTCGAGGACCACGCCACCGGTCTCACTGGGCCCGAGTAGGTGCTCCATCGTCTACCGACCCACGGACACGGGCGTCTTGGACGGGTTCGAGAACCCGCTGTAGGGAACGCCCAGATAGGGGAACTTCGGGAGGTAGTTCTCGGTGCCCATCGCCGTGAGGTCGGTGCCTCCCGTCGTGAGCCCGAAGCTGACGGCACCGGCCGCTCCGTCGGCGGTGTATCCAGGGTCCACGAGCGGTAGGGTCGCTCCGGCCACCGCCCGGAGCTCGATGGTGGCCACGTCGTCGAAGACCCGACGACCGTTGGGGAAACCGGCCAGGTCCCCGCCCAGAAGTCCGAGATTGTTCGGTGCCGTAGCTGCGCCGATCGCCGTATTGAGTCGGAGTTGGTCCGCCTGCACCCCGGTCCCGTTGTAGTTGGTGAAGCCCGGGATCAGTCCGCCGGGAATGCCCGTGAGCAGTATGGCCTCGAGGTCCGCACGCACATTGCTCGTCGAGCTGTTGTACGCGGCCAGGTTGGGGAACACACCCGGGTACAGATCGGGGAGCAGCGTGGCGAGCAGGGGTCGGGCGAAGTAGGAGAGGAACTCGGTGCCGTCCGCCACGGGTGGTTCCCGGTTCCACCGGTCCTTGTCGCCGACTCCGATGATGAGTTCGTTGACCAGCGGGTTCCCCAGTCGGGACACCTGGGTCCACGGACCACTCGCCAAATCCCCCGCCGCGTCGTCCGCACCCGCCGCTATCCGGACCCGCTGGCGACTTGCCGTGGTCCAGACACCGATGACAGCGGCCGGATCAGTCGGGCCGGTGGGGATGCTACGGGTGAGCTCCGCCGCGGGAACCTGGAGAGCCAGCGTGTGCACGTTGACGTCGGCCGTCGAGTTCACACCAGGCATACCGTTCATGAGGCCTGCCGCCGGTCCCCCGGCGTGGTCGCCGGCGAAGGGACGCAGGTCCCCGAGGTCGAAGACCGCGCCCAGGTCGACGTAGAAGCCCTCGGCCCGCTGGCCGGCGAAGACCTTGGCGGAATGCATCCGGTGCGACACGTCGTGGACAGCCGCCTTGGCCAGCGCCCGGTAGTCAGGGGTGGACAGCGGGCCGATGTTGCACGGAGGACACAGGAGGCCGGAACCCAGCACGTCCGACGATGCCGGCTGGCCGTTGGCGCCCCAGTCGACCCGGGTCAACGAGTAGGTCTGCTGGCGATTCCAGTTCGACGTCGGCGACGGGGGCGTCAGCGCGGTGATCGGCCCGTCGTTATAGAGGAACGACGTCGGGATGTTGTTGACGGTCGTGAAGCGGAACTGGTAGCTGATGTTCGGCGTGCCATTCCCGGTGTTGTCGATGTGGATCTCGTAGAGCACCCCGTCGCCGAACTCATAGAAGTTCGGGCCGCCGTCGGGGGACTCGAGCGGGATGTAGTTGGCGATGAGCGTCACGGTGCCGGCGACGTCCGGGCTCATGAACGCATAGAGATCGGTACTGTCGGCAACGGGGTCCTTGGAGACTTCCGGCGCTTCACGATGGGATGACATGGCTGTCCTCTCGGGTCGATGGATGCATTGATTCGGTTCGATGTACGGATCCGTCAGGGCTTGATGACGGACGACAGACGGCGGGCAATGGCGGGATCTCGGAAGATGACCTCCTGCTCGCCCTGGAAGAGACTGATCTCGCCCGTCCCGATGTCCCGCACATGGGCGACGAGGGGACCGGCGAGCGACGAGGCCCCGGCGTCGCCTTCCAACGCGGCCGCCTCGGGTTCGACCGCGGGGGTGTCAGACGCTGCCGTGGTGACCAGCCCGGACAATGCGGGAAAGGATCCGGCCAGGGCGACCATGGCTCCGGTGACCGTGCCCCTCCTCAGGAACACCCGACGACTCTGGGCCCCCCGCCACCCGTTCGCCTCGGCGGGCTCGACTCCGCTCGGATCTGAATCCATCACCGGCTCCGTTCTGATGCACTCAGTGATGCTTCGGGGCAGTGGACCGTTCCGGATGAGAATTCACTGCACAGATTCCTGAACCGGGAGACTCGACGAGTCAGCACTGGCTGCGGGCCCCGCACCACCTGACGAACTCAGGTGACTGGAGCGCCGCCGGGAGGATCTGCGATCCGGTGTCGAGCCCGGACGTCGCGGTCGGTGTTCGAAGAAGACGGGGAGGTGGCATGCTGATCGTCTTCGTGCCCGAGTCGGAGCACCTGCATGATGCAAAGGGGCATTCCGCCTCGGTGTCCGTCGAAACAGTAGGACCATTCGTCTGGTGAGAAGGAGGTCGACAATGGCGACGTACATCCTCGTCCACGGAGGTGGGCACGGAGGTTGGTGCTTCAGGCGCGTTGCCCAGCGACTACGAGCTGCTGGCCATGACGTGCACGCACCCACGATGACCGGGCTAGGTGAGCGGTCCCACCTGCTCGACTCACGCGTCGACCTCAGCCTCCATATCCAGGACATCGTGTCGGTGCTCCACTATGAAGACGTACTGGACGCGATCCTGGTGGGCCACAGCTACGGCGGCATGGTGATCACCGGGGTGGCTGACAGGTCCGCCGA
>Ga0075030_100005505_pt1 | contig 11406 bp, 10 predicted proteins | sample LitLauG_LLR_2012_FD_71393 | JGI IMG/M metagenome (GOLD analysis project Ga0075030, IMG submission 71393) | Freshwater sediment microbial communities from Pennsylvania, USA - Little Laurel Run_MetaG_LLR_2012 | ecosystem: Environmental > Aquatic > Freshwater > Creek > Sediment | place: USA...
GTTCACCGAGACATCCGTTCGCTGGCCGATGGGCGGCCAATCGCGGATATCGGTGGCGCCGACGGAGATGTTGCCTTATTCCTTGAGTCGGAGGGTTTCGTTGTCGAGCTTATAGACCATGGCGCGACCAACATGAACAGCCTGAACGGCGCTCGTCGGCTGAGGGACGTGAAACAGTCATCGGTGAGCATATTCGATATCGACCTCGATTCGCAATTCACTCTGCCGCGCCAAGACTATGGCTTGGTCTTGTTCCTTGGGATTCTCTATCACCTTCAGAATCCGTTCTATGCGATGAAAGCCCTCGCTCAGGCCGCCGAGTGGTGCGCGCTCTCGACCAAGGTTGCCGCGGGAACGACCGATGGCCGACGCCATTTTGCCGATGTTCCGATTGCCTACCTAGTTTCTTCCCGTGAGACCAACAACGATCCTACGAATTACTGGGTCTTCTCCGAGACCGGCCTGTGCCGGCTGCTCCACCGGACCGGCTGGGAGGTCGTGGAGTACATGACAGTCGGCGCGACCAACGGCAAGTCTGATCCCTCGTCTGCTGACCGGGATCAACGCGTCTTTGCTCTTTTGCACAGCGGCGCGAAGACCGAGTTCAGGCCTCCGTTGCCCTCCATGAGAGCAACGCTCAAAGAGCAGATTGCTTCTAGGCTGCGCGATGCGGCTGTAGATGCGCTCGTCGGAGTCCGACACCGCTTCCGGGCCACGACGGTCCGACCCTGATCACGTCCGCAGCGGCCCTCCGCTCGGCCTGGTCTTGTATGGTCGCAGCAACGGCGAGCTCCATTCACGGAGGAGACTGCCGGTGACGACGGCATCGCGGTGACAGGGCCTACGTGGCCCTTGAGCAGGCTGGCGTCCTTCCGTTTGGCCGCTTCAGTCCGAACGAAGCAGGAAACGGTCTGTCGGCCTTTCAGGGTCTCTTCGTCCTGTGTGTCTGAAACATGATGTTGCAAAGGCGTCGCCAGCCAGAACCCAGTGCTGTCGCTACCCGCCACGTACGGGACCGGTGGATCGAATCGACAACAGCGCGAAGCCGGTCTCGTTCAGCCTCTGCCGCCGCTACTTTCTCAATCTGCACCTCTCGGCGCTCTTCCGCAGCCGTTTCGAGCTCCATAACTCGGTCCTGCAGCCGCCGAATCGTCTGAGACAAGGACGACTCCAAGTCATTACTTCCCGATGACGGTGTCTTCCTCGCACCGGCTGTTGGGCCAATAGGCTCGGCTGTTATAACAAACTGGTAAGTTCGCGACTCCTGATCTGCGTTTACTATTGCCAGAACTTCCGGTGTGGCTACCCGGCGATCGTAGGACACCTCAGTCGCGCCAAGGTCACGAGTGACGCGGTCCACCGACATGATTGTGTAACCGGTCGCCTCAAGGAGCGTCTGAACGCCTGCTAGCGTAAAGAATCTCACGTGTGTACGGTCGAGGAGGCCGGTGTCTGTATAACTGAAGGCGCCATCCAGAAGGGCAAGCCGCACGTCGCCGTGGGCAATGTTTGGGACAGAAACAACGAGACGGCCGCCTGGCAGGAGCAGCCGTGGTATCGCCGTAAGGACGTACTCTGGTTTGGTTAGGTGCTCGAGAACATCCGCTGCGACGACGACGTCGAACTGATGGCCTTCCAGTGTGTTAAGTGCGCCGTCCAAGTTCAGGTCCGCAATCACGACACGGTCCGCCCACCGGCTGGTTTCAGCAACACCATTCGCATCGATCTCGACGGCGACGACATCGCATCCCCTGGCACGGAGGCGGCGGGTCATATCGCCGACGGCCGAACCGAGCTCAAGAACCCGCTTTCCCGATCCGACGCGATCCACGACCTTCACATGACTCGTCTCTGGAGCCAAAGTGGGCGGAACTTTGTAGCGATATATCTCGGCGTCGTACTGCTCCTCAGCCACTGTCGCGTATCCTCCGGCTCGACCCCCGCCCCTTCACCAGGGGCTCCGCAGGGCTGGCGCCGGCCGGCTGATGGCGGAACTGAGCGGACGTCCCATGGCCCACGCAGGCCTCGCTGCGGGGCAGTCGTTCGGGCTTTCGCCCTGCAACAACTGATCCAGGCAGGAGAGGCCAGCGCCTTCAGGCCGAAACAGACTTAGGAACCCGAGCCATTTGACCCCGACCTGCCTCATCGGCCAGAGCCCGTTGGAGGGGAGGGGTCGGCGGCAGAGCGGGAGGCCGCCCCTGGCAACCAGAAGTAGGGAGCCGGTGAATCGCCGCCGATATTGCCCGCATGGACGACTTCTAACGGCACGGCTGATCCGATCTCGGTGAGCCGGCCCGATTCCGTACGTAGGGCAACGATGATTTGGTGTGCTCCCGGCGGCAGGTCTACGTTCGGAATTGAAAGCGCAATAGTCTCAGGCATGCCCAGGGCGGCATCGCCAGCCAGAAGGCCATCATCGCTGACAAACTGTGCGACAGGAACACCTAGGTCGGAAAGAACAGTTATGACAACTGGTCCTCGCGGAAGATGTTGTCCTAGTGACCGGACATGGATTTGGAGCGTTGAGCCCACTGAAACGCGGCCGGTCGGATCACCAGCTCCGTCAGTGACGACTACATGCTGGTCTCCGATACTACCCAGCGACGGAGTATTCCCACCGAGGTACAGCGAAAGGCCCTCCTCTGTATCACCATCGAAGACAATGCGACCGTGGTCCAGAACGATCACTCGTTGGCACACCCGTCGTATAGGAACCATGTTGTGGCTTACGAATAGCGCAGTTCTCCCTTCGTGGAGCGTGAGCGATTCGATCTTGTTAACGCACTTTGCTTGAAACTCCGTATCGCCCACCGCCAGGACCTCGTCGAGTATAACTATCTCGGAGTCGAGGTGTGCCGCCACGGAGAACGCCAGGCGGACCATCATCCCGCTGGAGTAGCGCTTTACCGGAGTGTCCATGAACTGCTCGATGCCTGCGAAGTCGACGATAGTATCGTATTTGCTTGCTATCTCCTTCTTTCGCATTCCAAGTATCGAGCCGTTGAGGAACACGTTCTCGCGCCCCGTCAGCTCCGGGTGGAACCCCGTACCAACTTCGAGGAGCGATCCGATGCGACCCCATATCTCGACGCTGCCCTGGTCCGGCTGTGTGATACGGGAGATGATTTTAAGCAAGGTGCTCTTCCCGGCACCGTTTCGACCGATGATGCCTAGGACTTGACCTGCTGGTACGTCGAAAGTGACCCCATCAACAGCGGCGAAGCGGTCAACTCGGCGGCCCCGCAGCGGATGACGCATCCGCCGCATCACCGCCTCACGAAGGTGCGTATCAGCCAGCCCAAGCCGATAGGACTTGTGAAGGCCGGTCACCCGGAGCGCCATCTCGTCAGATGACATCGGCGAATACACGTTCAATGCGGCGGAACAGGTAGAGGCTGAGGGGCATCGAGACGACGCCGACGACAGCGGAGTAAGCGACGGGCCCGGCCTGGAGCGGCCTCGTACCAAAGAGCGCCCAGCGGAAGCCGCCTAAGGCGCCCACTAAGGGATTAAGTTCGAAGAAGAGCTTCGCGCTTCTCGGAACCGCCGACGCAGAATAGGCGACAGGGCTAACGTAGAGGAGCATCTGGACGAGCAGCTGGGCAACTACCCCCACATCTCGATACCGGACCGTCGCGGCGCCAGCGACCAGCCCAGCTGCTAGTCCAATCGTTACGATCAGGAGGAGCCAGAGGGGCAGGGTCAGAAGGGCGAGTCCCGGCGCAGAGCGGTCTTGGACCATGACGATGGCGAGGAGGGCGGCGCCAACCCCGAAGTCGACAAGGGTCGATAGGGCTGTCGCTAGGGGCAGAACTAGGCGGTGGAAATACACCTTTGAGACGAGCGGAACATTCCCAGTTAAAGAGCTGGACACGCGTGTGACCAGGTTGTTGAAAACGCCGAATGCGATTGTTCCGGAAAAGGCGAAGAGGAAGTATGGGATACCTTCGCTCTGGAGCTTAGCTACTCTGCTGAATACAAACGTGAAGATGCCGGCGCTGAGGAGCGGGCCAAGGACCACCCATGTGACACCGAGGGCCGTCTGTCGGTACCGCAGCTTGAGGTCGCGTACTGCTAGCATGAGGAGGAGATCTCGGTAGCTCCAAAGCTCCCGAAGCTCGAGCCGAGGCCCACCGCTCCGTGGTCCGATTCGAGCCGTAGGTGGCCTGCGGTCCGGACGGAGGGGGAATTTTTGCTCCAGTGTCACGACGGCGCGCGCTCGGGCGCTGTCAGTAGTTGCGCATCGGCGGGCGGACTTACGATCGAACCACGGCGCTTCACTGCTGTCCCGTGCGCCCGTCTCACCACGTCGCAGACCATTGCCAAGTCCAGCTCGCTCATGGCTGATCCACTCGGCAGGCAGAGACCAGTCGCGAAGATCCCCGCTGCCACGTCGCCACCCACGTGCGAACAGCCAGCGAATGCTGGCTGGAGGTGCATCGGCTTCCAAGCCGGCCGCGACTCGATATCTTCGGCCTCGAGACGCAGCCGAACGTCATCGGCGCTAGCACCGAAGGTGCGGGAGTCGACCATTATGCAGGTCAACCACGAGGTCGATGCGCCGTAGCTGGCGCAGGGCATAAACGTAATGCCCGGCAGGTCCGCTAACTCGGCTCGATATGTCTTGTTGACTTCCTGCCTGCGTGCCACCCGTTCCGCGAGGTGGCGCAGCTGGCCACGGCCGAGAGCGGCGAGCAGGTTGCTTAGGCGATAGTTGTAGCCAATCTCCGAGTGCTCATAGTGCGGCGCCGGGTCCCGCGCCTGGCTGGCCAGATACCGAGCCCGTTCGCCTCGGGCAGGGTCTTGGGAGACGAGCATTCCCCCACCGCTTGTCGTTATGATCTTGTTGCCGTTAAACGAGAACACGCCGACTTCACCAAACGAGCCGGCTGCGCGGCCGCGGTACGTCGCCCCCAATGCCTCGGCAGCGTCTTCCACGAGCGGCACCCCGTGCTGATGGCAGGTGGCTACGATGCGGTCGTAGTCTGCACACTGTCCATACAAATCAACTACGACCACGGCGGCGGGAAGGCCTCCCCGGCGGGCCCGACGATCAAGCTCTGCGCTGAGCAGGTCGGGGTCCATCGTCCAAGTGGCCTCGTCGCAGTCGACGAAGACCGGACGAGCTCCGACATAGGCCACGGCGTTGGCGGTCGCGGCGAAGGTGAGCGTGGAGACCAGCACGTCGTCGCCGCGGCCGACGCCGAGAAGCAGGAGGGCGAGGTGGAGTCCGGCGGTTCCACTGGATAGGGCTGTCGCCGACGCAACGCCGACCTCCGCGGCGAACTCCGCCTCGAACGCATCGAGGTGTGGCCCGACCGGCGCGATCCAGTTTGAGTCAAGCGCGTCGAGCAGCAGGCGCCGTTCATCGTCGCCAAGGTGTGGCGGAGAGAGGAAGATCCGGGCCATGTCGCCTGCAAGGTACCGCGGTGGCCCGACCGCCGTGAGCGCGTGCTTGCTCATCCACGGCGGTGATGCTCAGTTCCCTGGGCGCACTGACACGACCAGGCTCCCCAACGGCTCGCACGGACAGGCGCGGCGTCAGCCGGCCGGCTAGCTGTGACGGTTGGCACTGAGCCGGCCCTCGCCACCGCAGCGGCGTCCTGGCTGTCCCGGCCCACGAGCGGGCCGAGCTGCGCCCCGTTCGGCGGGACCCAACCCCGGAGGCTGGCGTGGCTGGCGAGATGGGCGATCCATGGCAGCCCGGCCGCTGTCCGTATCGCCGCGGCGACGAGCGCTGGCGAGCCACCGGGGCGATCTGCCTGGCAGCCAGATGGGAGCCAACATTCACGAGGCTTCATGGCGTGGAACTCGATCGCCCCGCGGAGATGGCTGTCGGCGGCCATGAGATCCTGCCCGTAGACGGTCACGGAGTTGCCCGTTGGCGGACATCAGATCTGCCTTATCGGTTGACGGTTGCCCTGGTGGGTCCACCACTGGGGCGCTCCTCCTCGGTGTGCTGAGCGTGCTCAAGCACCCAACAACCGAGGAGGAGCACGTGAAGTCTTACGGGGAGATCATGGAAATACTCGAAGCGTTCGATCTGACCGCCAGCTACCGGGATGCCGGCGAGCTGGCGGGCTGCTCATATCACACTGTCGCCCACCATGTCGAGGCCCGGGCCGCGGGCGCCCTCGGCGAGGTCGCCCGCCGCGACCGGCTCATTGATCCGTTCCTTCCCAAGTTAGAGGAGTGGGTGGAGGCCTCGCACGGCAAGGTCCGCGCCGATGTCGCCCACGACAAGTTGCGGGATACCACCTCAAACCACCGGAACGATGTTCTCCGAGGTGTCAGGTAATACCACGAACGCGACCGTCGTCCTGCGCCTGCTCGCTGGCCTACGCGACCGAGGGACGGACACCATCCGGGTGCTCCCCGCGTCTCGACGGGGCCAAGGCGTTGACGAAAGCGTTCGGGTCGGCGCTCGACTCCCGGTCCTCCAAACGGGCGATGCTCAAGGAGATCCCCGACTTGGAGTCGAGATTTGCCGCAGGCGGGCAGGCGCCAACCCGACCCGCTGGCCGCCGAGGCGTTGGCCGGTCCAGCTCTCCAAAGCCTACCCCGGCGTCGGCAGCCAGTCTGCGCAAAGGGATCGCTGAGACACTCACGATGGCGCGGCCCGGGCTCGACCCGACCCGGGCCCGCACCCTGCGCTCGACCGGCGCGATCGGGACGGTGATCGGGACGGTGATCGGGATCTCTGCCCGGACCATTCCGCCACCGTCAAGCGGTCACAGGACGGCCACACGGCGGGCATCCATCGAAGCCGTCAAACATCTCCGTCGTGTCGCCGGTGACCTTCAGCCGCCGGCCCTCCGGTACGCCCTCAACGATCACGACGCCCAGACGGGCACGCCCGCATGCCAAGACGGCCGAGCTGCTGCCTAAGAGTCTTCGGCCCTCACGGAGTACAGGACATTCTCCGACTCGGGCCGAGTATCGTCTCGCGCCAAGGTTCGATCACACGTGCGTGGCCTTGCCGTTGAGTCGTGAGGAGGAGGCGTGACGGGCACCCCTGGCCCCGTGCCAGTTCGACGCACTCGGCTCGGCCCAATCCGCGGCCTTCCTCGGACTGATCGGCCATCGAAGGCAGCCAACACTCGGCACCAGGTTCTAGCGTGGTTGCTTGCTACTGGGTGCGGCCTTTATTACCTGGTTTATAATGAGCGCCTCGTTTCTTCGAGCGGCCTCTACTTTGATGAACTTATTCAGGTCGCCCCCGTAATCAATTTCCTCCATCCAGGGCGCCAATCACCATTTGGGCATCCACCACACATGACCATGCCGTATATTGGAGAGGTGAAGCAGCTGGTCATGCTCCCTTCCTTTGCCATCTTCGGACATGGTCCCTCTGTAATACGAACCACAACGATAGCACTCGGGTTGATCGCACTCGCACTCACATTCCTTGTGGTGAGGCGGCTTACTCCTACGAGTTTGGTGATCCCCGCCGTGACGGTACTCCTTCTCAGTGTCGACCCAAGCTTTCTGTTTTTCTCGCGGATCGACTACGGGCCCACAGCGTTACAATTTGTCTTGAAACTCTCTGGTCTTCTACTTTTACTCATCTGGTGGAGATCGTGCCGCCGGTGGCTGTTGTTTGCGTCGGGATTCATTCTCGGAGTCGGGATGTACGACAAGGCCGATTTCGTGTGGGTCATTGGTGCCACTTTTGGCGCCGCAGCTGCGACGGACCTTCAGGGCATTATCGCCCGTTTACGACTACGCTCCGCGCTTGCCTTGCTGGGCGGTCTCACGCTTGGAGCCCTCCCCCTCTTGCGGTACAATTTGATTGGGCTCAACTTTCCGACCTTGACCACAGCGCAAAATCAGCCCGATATAGCTAGGGGCGCCGTCGGTCGGTTGTCCGAGCGGCTTCGAATGCTCGACTCGGTGCTTAATGGTAGATGGATTCAAGGCGTCGCCGGCGCCCATATTGGAGGAACGGTCCTCTGGCGTTTGGCCGGCCTTGTTGTCATCCTAGCAATTTACATCGGTATTCGGACAAGCGACCCGTCCGTTCGGTCGCTCCTTCGGCCGCTGACTTTCTCCGTTATCGCCTTACTGATCACGATCATCGAGGCAGCGGCAACGACAGGGGGCTTCGCTCAGCATCACTTAGTTCTGACATATCCCTTTCCTCAGCTCGCCGTCGCCATATCGGTCACTCTGCTTTGCCGATCAGTTCGGACATCAGATGCCGGACCGCTTGGCGGACTCGGTTTGGTCGCTGCGATCGCCCTCGTGTCGCTCATTACGGCAGCGGACCTCGACACCAACCAAACCTTGGCGACCGCCTTGGAACGTACTGGTGGTGTCGGCAACTGGTCGAACGCCACCGAGAAGCTCGGGCCTTTCTTGAAACGACTCCGCCCGACTTCGCCTGTCCTAACCGGGGACTGGGGTATCTCGGTTCCTCTGTACGTCTACGAAAATGGCGACGTGCCGGTCATTGATGTCTATCCCCTACTCTTGACGACAAATCAACAGAATATCGCTCTGCCAAGCAGCATTTTCCGTCCCGGAACGATAGTTGTCACTCACTCGCCCGACCGGAGTAACTTTCCAGTCGCACGATCCGCACTCCTCGCGCGGACGGGTTTGATCAACCTGAATCCTCATCTCGAAGGCGTTATCCCCGACGGCACCGGCCATCCTGAACTAGAGATTTGGCGGCTGGAAGGCCGGACGAACCCGCTTGGGCCGTAGCCGACTCGGTTCTTTGGGCCTGTCACGATGCAATCGACGTCGTCGCTGGTGTCAGCCTATTCTCGCCGTGGCAGCCAGAGAGTTATCGGTAGCCATCCTCAGTCATTCCGCTTGCCTAGCTAGCTAGCCCCTCGGCTGGGGCCCGAAGCGATCGGCCTTCGTACGACCCGGCTCCCCGAGGAGGTCAGCCAGTGCGTTCCGTGCGACAGCTGGACTAAAGTGACGCTCTAGAACATCCAACGCGTTGACACGAAGGGTCAACCAGAGCCTTGAATCCTCGTACAGGCGACATACGGCGTCGGCGAATTGGGGCGGGGTGTCCCCTATCAGGCAGCTGAAGCCCTCGACCAGATGCATCCCATCGGCACCGAGCGACGTCGTGACCACTGGAAGGCCATGCTCGATGGCATGGCAGATCTTGCCCTTGACGCCCGCTCCGAACCGCAGCGGGCAGATGAAAACGCGTGCGCCTTCGAAAAACGGCTCGACATCGCGTACGTAACCCGGGACTCCGACCCGGGGACCGGCCAGGTTCTTCACGGCCTTGGTTGGCTCACTCCCCAGGAGCGTCACGTGGATGCTCGGGAGTTGCGCCGAGATGAGGGGCAAGATGTCGTTGACAAACCACTCCGCGGCGTCCCCGTTTGGGGGGTGAGCGAAGCCGCCGATGAACAGAAGGTCCTTCCGGTCATCGAACCCCGCGCCAAGCGGCTTGGGGGAATGAATGGTCGAGACGACAATCGTTGTGGCCGACGGAACCTCAGACCGAAGGTAAGCAGCCTCGCTATCACTGACGGCGAGCGTCGCATCGGCGCGGACAGCGAGGCCAAGCTCAAGGTCCTTCCAGAGTTCCGCCTCCTCCAAGGCCGCTGCCTGACCGAGAATCGTCCCTTGCCGTTGCAGCCGCAGGTGCACAAGGTCGACTGTGTCGTATACCAGGGTCGCCAGCGGGAAGGCCGTGCGGCAAAGATCAAGGTACGCGGGAGCAACGGATGGCCGGGACAAGACGACGGCGCTATAGAGTCCAGCCCGACCCGCGCAGAACGAGACGAAGTCGACGGGTCCGTATACGACCTCGATCCCTTCGCTCTGCAGCTCCGAGGCGTAGGGCTCCTTCCGGTTGAGGTCATCGGGCCAGAACGAGATCGAGTAGCCGAGTTCACCGAGAAGCCTAAGCACCTCCCGCATCCGACGTGACCCGGTGTCCTCATCCCAGCGTGGAACCCGATGATCGACGACCAGGATCCATCGCTCCCCAGGTGGCAGCATCGGAATCGTGGGGTCGCGCTTCGGCTGCGACGAAAGTCTTTCGCTCCACTTCTCGGAAAATGACGCCTGGTTTATCGCCTGATAGCGCTTGACGCCGTTCATTATATCCTTGCCGTTTGACATTCCCTCGAGATGGACCAGAACAGAAGTCGGGCAGTAGCGAACTCGGAAGCCGCGACTAGCGACTTCGAGCGCGAGATCAGTGTCCTCGTAGTATGCCGGGCTGTAGCGCAGATCGAAGCCGCCGATCTCCTCGAATAAGTCCTTCCGGATCGCTAGGCTAACGCCCGAGCAGTAGTCGACATCACGGGCTACCGCCGCCGAGAAGGTGTCGGCCGGAAGGCCACGGGCATACTGGGCGGCCGAGCCGTCCCGGAATATCGCACAACCGGCTTCTTGGATCGTTCCGTCGGGGTTCAGCACCTTCGAGCCAGCGATCCCGACTCCCTCATTCTCGAGGGCATCGCACAACGGATCGAGCCAGCCCGGTTCGACGATCGTGTCATTGTTGAGGAAGACAAGGGTTTCTCCCCTGGCCCGGCTTGCCCCATGGTTGCATGTGCGGACAAAGCCGACATTCGACTCGTTCCGGATAACGATAAGTCCCTCGACGGTTTGGAGGGTCTGTAACGTTGCATCGGTCGATGCGTCGTCCACAACGACTACTTCATATCTTTTGCTCGTCCGGAGAGCTGCAATCGATGAGAGGCACCTCAGCGTGAGGTCGAGTTGGTTGTAGACCGGTATGATTATACTGACTTGTGGTTCGTAATGTTTGCGCAGACGGAGGGGTGGCGAAGCCTTATTTCGTCCTCGCTGCATTTGGGTCAGACCAACAGATCTCACGACGATGGCACGCAAGCTTTGGCGGCGTGCGACCGCCAAGCGGAGTCCAGGCACCCTTCGGACAAAGCTGCGAAGCCTCGGTCGCAGGTAGCCACGCCACCAAGTCCTCTGGTCCGACAAGGTTGCCTCGGCGGCCGTCAATCGCGCCGACAAGTCGCGCTCCCTCCTGCCAAGCAGCCCGAGGCGAAGGGCGGCCCGCCCGTATCGGTCCTCGGCCGTCATGTGCGCTCCTTCGGCCCGCGGATGCGCCAGATAGGCGTTCTTCCCCTAGAGGGGCGAGCGGAAGGGGCACGGCTCTCCGTCTGGAATCGCTGGTCGACGGCATCCTGATGCGAATCGAGCGGCGGCGGCGTGCCCGACGCGAGCGGATCGAGAAGAAGGAGCCGCTCGTCCTCGCCCAGGTGCGGCGGTGAGAGATAGATCCGCGCCATTTGCCCCTGCAACGTACCGCGGTAGCCTGACCGCCGTGAGAGGGCGGCCGGTCACCGAGGGCGCCAGAGCTCAGGGTCCCGCCAGCGCACCCCCTGACCAGGTACTTCGCCCGGTTAGTGGCCGGCCGATCGCCGGTGGCCGCCCGCCCCG
>Ga0075030_100005506_pt1 | contig 11405 bp, 9 predicted proteins | sample LitLauG_LLR_2012_FD_71393 | JGI IMG/M metagenome (GOLD analysis project Ga0075030, IMG submission 71393) | Freshwater sediment microbial communities from Pennsylvania, USA - Little Laurel Run_MetaG_LLR_2012 | ecosystem: Environmental > Aquatic > Freshwater > Creek > Sediment | place: USA...
CCCGAGACCCTCATGCACGCCATCCTCACCCTGCACGAGAAGGTGCGGAGCGACGACATCACCCAGCGGCGCACCCTGGTGCTCGATGGACGGCCCGACACGTCGGGGCTGGCCTCGGACCAGGGCGGCGACACCTCGGACGCCCGCGACCCGGGCGACGGTCCGGGCTGGACGCCCGAGCGTCCGGACGCCGTCCACCTCGGCACCCCCAAGCGCAACCCGATCATCGCCCGCAGCGTGGGTGAGCCCCTGTGACCACGGCCACCGACGGGGACACGTCCTCCGACGCGCCCGTGATCGCCCTGGCCGGCGGTTCGTCGGCCCGCCGACGCCGGGGGGCGGCACCCGAGGTCCTGTTCCCCACCCGTGCGCAGTACCTCGACGTGGTCACCGGACTGCGTGACGAGGGGTTCGAGACCTGCGCCGACCTGTGCGGGGTCGACTACCTGACCCATCCCGGGCGCACCCTGCCCGACGGAGTCGAGGCCCAGCGCTTCGAGGTCGTCGTCAACCTGCTGTCGCTGAGCCAGGTGCGCCGGGTCCGCGTGCGTGTCCAGGTGCCGGCCGACGACGCCGAGGTGCCCACCCTCTTCGACCTGTACCCCGGGACCGAGGCCATGGAGCGCGAGGCCTACGACCTGTTCGGCATCGTGTTCACCGGCCACCCCGACATGACCCGGATCCTGCTGCCCGAGGACTGGGAGGGCCACCCGCTGCGCAAGGACTACGGCGTGGGCCGGGTACCGGTGCAGTTCAAGGGCGCCCCGGGGCCCCGATGACCGACGCCGGAACCGCCGCAGTGCCGCACCCCGACGCCGACCTGCCCGACCCGGTGTCCGGCGAGGGCTACGACGAGGCGTCCGCCACGGGCACCTCGACCGGCCTCGTGATCGAGACGTCGGAGGGCGCCCAGGAGCTCTTCCCCCGGTCGCAGACCGGGCCGGACGAGCTGCGCCGCGAGGTCGGGGCCGTGCTGCGCCTGCCCGAGGGCGTGGTCCTCAACGCCGACGACATCGACATCGAGCAGACCGACGACGAGACCATGATCATCAACATGGGCCCGCAGCACCCGTCGACCCACGGCGTGCTCCGGCTCATGATCGAGCTCGACGGCGAGACCGTCCTGCGGACCAAGCCGGTCATCGGCTACCTCCACACCGGCATGGAGAAGACGGCCGAGGAGCTCACCTACGTCCAGGGCTCGACCAACGTCACCCGCATGGACTACCTGTCGCCGCTCCACAACGAGCTGGTGCTGTCGCTGGCGGTCGAGGAGCTGCTGGGCATCGAGATGCCGGCCCGCTCGGACTGGATCCGCATGCTGCTGGTCGAGCTGAACCGGGTCTCGTCGCACCTCATGTGGATGGCCACCAACGGCATGGACCACGCGTCGACGTCGATGATGATCTACGGCTTCCGCGAGCGCGAGATGATCCTGGCCTTCTTCGAAAAGACCACCGGCCTGCGGATGAACCACAACTTCATCCGTCCCGGCGGCACCGCGGCCGACCTGCCCGACGGGTGGGAGGACGACGTCACCATCATCTGCGACACCATCCTGCCCCGGCTCGACGAGTACGACGAGCTGCTCACCGGACAGCCCGTGTTCCGCCAGCGGGCCGAGGGCGTCGGCAACCTGTCGGCCGAGGAGGCGCTGGCCCTGTCGCTGACCGGGCCCCTGCTCCGCTCCACCGGCGTGCCGTGGGACCTGCGACGGGCCATGCCCTACCTCCGCTACGACGAGGTCGAATTCGACGTCATCGTCGGCACCTTCGGCGACAACTTCGACCGGTACTCGATCCGCCTGAACGAGATCCGCGAGTCGATCCGCATCATCCGCCAGATCGTGGAGAAGATGCCCCCGGGCGACTACCGGGTCCAGGACAAGAAGGTCACCCCGCCGCCCCGCGGCCGCATCGACGAGTCGATGGAGGCCCTGATCCACCACTTCAAGGTGTTCACCGAGGGATTCCGGGTGCCGGAGGGCGAGGTCTACGTGGCCACCGAGTCCCCCCGGGGCGAGCTCGGCTGCTACCTGGTGTCGGACGGCGGCCCCAAGCCCTTCCGGATGCACATCCGCGGCCCCAGCTTCGTCAACCTGCAGGCCCTGCCCCTCATGATGCGCGGCGGCCTGCTGGCCGACGCGGTGGTGGCCTGCTCGTCGGTCGACCCGGTGATGGGGGAGGTGGACCGGTGAGCGAGCCGACCCCGCTGGCCCCGCCCCGCCGCGCCGCCCTGGCGCCGGCGGCACCGACCCACCTGTCGGCCGACACCGTCGCCCGCGCCCGTCAGCTGATCGCCCTGTACCCCGAGCCCCGCTCGGCCCTCATCCCGCTGTGCCACCTGGCCCAGGAGCAGGACGGCTGGCTGACGCCGGAGGCCATGGTCGACATCGCCGGCCTGGTCGGCGTGACGCCGAGCGAGGTCCTGGGCACCGCCTCGTTCTACGACATGCTCCACACCGAGCCGGTCGGCACCTACGTGGTCGCCGTCTGCACCAACATCGCCTGCCTGCTGGGCGGTGCCGCCGAGCTGCTGGAGCACGCGGAGGACTCGCTGGGCATCGGCAGCGGCGGGACCACCCCTGACGGGACCATCACCCTGGAGGAGGCCGAGTGCCTGGCCGACTGCGACCAGGCCCCGTGCGTCCAGGTCAACCACCGCTACGTCGGCGCCCAGACCCCCGAGTCGTTCGACCAGCTGGTGGCCGACCTGCGCTCGGGCGCCCGCGCCGCCGACATCCCGCCGCACGGCACGCTGATCCGGGTCCGCCGGTCCAACGGCCTGGCCGTCGACCGGGCCACCGTGGTGGAGGAGCGCCGCGTCGCCGCCGAGGCCAAGGCGGCCCGCGAGGCGGCTGCGGCCCCGGCTGACGGGGGAGGCGCCTGATGGCCATCACCGACCCGCCGAAGATCGTCACGTCGCGCCTCGGCCACGACGACTCCCACACCCTCGAGCGCTACCTGGCCACCGGCGGCTACGACGGCCTGCGCAAGGCGCTCACCCTGACGCCCGAGGCGGTGGCGGCCGAGGTGGACGCGGCCAGCCTGCTCGGCCGGGGCGGCGCCGGGTTCCCGGCCGGTCGCAAGTGGGGGATGCTGCGCAAGGCGCCGGTCACCTACCTGGTGGTCAACGGCGACGAGTCGGAGCCGGCCACCTTCAAGGACCACCTGCTCGTCGAGCGGGACCCGCACCAGCTGGTCGAGGGCGTGGTGATCGCCGCCTACGCGCTCCAGGTCTCCCAGGTGTTCATCTTCCTGCGGGGCGAGTTCGCCCTGGGCCTCGAGCGGGTGCAGGCCGCCCTCAACGACGCCTACGCCCACGGGGCGGTGGGCCGGGACATCTTCGGCTCCGGGTTCTCGGTGGACGTGGTGGTCCACCCCGGCGCCGGCGCCTACATCTGCGGCGAGGAGACCGCCCTGCTCGAGTCGCTCGAGGGCAAGCGCGGCTTCCCCCGGATCAAGCCGCCGTTCTTTCCGGCGGCCATCGGCCTCTACGGCGACCCGACGGTGGTCAACAACGTCGAGACCATGTCGAACCTCCCGTGGATCCTGCGCAACGGCGGCGCCGCGTTCGCCGCCCTGGGCGGTGGGCGCTCGACCGGCACCCGGCTCTTCGCCCTGGCCGGCCACGTCGCCAACCCCGGCGTGTACGAGCTCGAGATGGTCACGACCACCTTCAACGACCTGATCAACGCCCCGGTGCTGGGCGGGGGCATCCCGCACGGGCGCGGGCTCAAGGCGTTCATCCCCGGCGGGGTGTCGGCGCCGTGGTTCGGGCCCGACCAGATCGACCTGCCCCTGGGCCAGGACGAGGTGGCCGAGGCCGGGTCGATGCTCGGCTCGGGCTCGGTGGTGGTCATGGACGACCACACCTGCGCGGTGCGGGCGGCCTGGCGGATCACCAAGTTCTTCAGCCGTGAGTCGTGCGGCCAGTGCACCCCGTGCCGCGAGGGATCGGGCTGGCTCGAGCGCATCATGGAGCGGATCGAGCGCGGCCTCGGCCGTGAGGAGGACCTCGACCTCCTGCTCGACGCCTGCGACAACATCGCCCCCGGGCTCACCTGGCCCCCGCAGCAGACCACCATCTGCGTGCTGGGCCCGTCGATCCCGTCCTCGATCAGCTCGGCCATCACCATGTTCCGCGACGAGTTCCTGGTCCACATCAAGGAGGGCGGCTGTCCCTATGACTGACCAGGCCACCCCCTCCGACGAATTCGAGTTCACCCTGGACGGCCGGACGGTGCGCGCCCGGAAGGGCGAGATGCTGATCGCCGCGGCCGAGCGGGCCGGGACCTACATCCCGCGCTTCTGCTACCACCCGCGCATGGAGCCGGTCGGCGTGTGCCGGATGTGCCTGGTCGAGGTCACCGGACCGCGAGGCGCCACCCTGATGCCCAGCTGCTACATCGAGGCGGCCCCGGGCATGGAGGTCACCTCCGACTCCGACAAGGTCAAGAAGGCCCAGGACGGCGTCCTCGAGTTCCTGCTCATCAACCACCCGCTGGACTGCCCGGTCTGCGACAAGGGCGGCGAGTGCCCGCTCCAGGACCAGACCCTGGCCTACGGCCCCGGGGAGACCCGGTTCGTCGAGGAGAAGCGCCACTTCGAGAAGCCCATCCCGATCTCCGAGCTGGTGCTGCTCGACCGTGAGCGGTGCATCCAGTGCAGCCGGTGCACCCGCTTCGCCGACGAGGTGGCGGGCGAGGCCCAGATCGACTTCATCGGCCGGGGCGAGCAGATCCAGGTCGCCACCTTCCCCGAGCTACCCTTCACCTCCTACTTCTCGGGCAACACCGTGCAGATCTGCCCGGTGGGGGCCCTGACCGCGTCCCCCTACCGGTTCGCCGCCCGTCCGTGGGACCTCGACCAGGTCGAGTCCACCTGCACGACCTGCTCGGTGGGCTGCCGGGTGGCCGTCCAGTCGTCCTCCAACCGGCTCACCCGGCTGCTCGGCATCGACATCGATCCGGTCAACCACGGCTGGCTGTGCGACAAGGGCCGGTTCGCCGCGGACGCGGTCAACCGCGAGGACCGCCTGGTGGAGCCGATGGTCCGCAAGGACGGCACCCTGGTCCCCGTGTCGTGGCACGAGGCGCTCGAGGCGGTGGCCACCGGCCTGCGGTCCGCCGTCGACGACGGTCCCGACTCGCTCGGCGTGATCGGCGGCGCCCGGCTGACCAACGAGGGCGCCTACGCCTGGGCCCGGGTGGCCAAGGGCGTGCTCGGCACCGACTCCGTCGACGCCCAGCTGGGTGACGGCCTGCCGGCGGAGGTCGTCCTCGGCCTGCCCCGGGCCACCATCGACCAGGCCGCATCGGCCGCCACCGTGCTCCTCCTGACCGGCGACGTCCGCGAGGAGCTCCCGGTCCTGTTCCTGCGCCTGCGGTCGGCCGTGGTGGACGGCGACCTGTCCCTGGTCGAGCTCTCGCCCCAGGCCACGTCGCTGACCGCGTACGCCGCCGCGTCGCTCCGCTACGGCCCGGGCGAGGCCCGGGCACTGGTCGACGCACTGGTGGCCGACGGCACCGCGCCGACCGCCGTCAAGGACGCCGACGCCCTGGCCGAGGCCCGCCGGCTGATCGGCACGGGCCCGGTCGTCGTCGTGGTGGGGCGCCCGTCGCTGGCCGAGGACGCCGAGCTGGTGGCCGACGCCGCCCGCGCGCTGGCCGACGCCCTGCCCGAGGCCCGGTTCCTGCCGGCCCTGCGACGCGGCAACGTGCTCGGCGCCCTCGACATGGGCTTGGCCCCCGGCCTGCTGCCCGGACGGGTCACCCTCGAGGACGGGCGCGCCTGGTTCGACGCGGCCTGGGGTGCGGTGCCGGAGGCCCGTGGCCGCGGCACGGCCGACATCCTGGCCGCCGCCGCCGGCGACCACGCCGGGGGCGCCCCGGTGACGACGCTGGTCCTGCTCGGCAGCGACCCGCTCTCCGACTTCCCCGACCGCCGCCTGGCCCGGCGGGCGCTCGAGGCGGCCGACTTCGTGGTGGCCGTGGCCACCGCGCCGGGCGACGTCCTGGAGTACGCCGACGTGGTGCTGCCGGCGGCCGAGGCCCACGAACGTCCCGGCACGACCACCAACATCGAGGGCCGGATCTCGCGTGTCGGCCAGAAGCTGGTCCCGCCCGGCCAGGCCTGGCCCGACTGGATGATCGCCGGCGAGCTGGCCGTGCACCTCGGCCACGACCTGGGCTACGACTCGGTCGGAACGGTGTGGGACGAGATCGAGCAGCTGGCCGTGTCCCACCGCGGCATCACCCGGGCCGTCCTCGACTCGCCCGGCTGCGCCGACGGCGTGGTGGCCCCGCTGGGCGCCAGCCCGGTGTCGCTGACCCGGCGGGCCCCGCTCGACCCGATGGCCGTCCCCGGCGTCGAGTCGGTCGAGCGCCAGGGCGCCAGCCTCCAGGCCGGCCTCGCCTCGTCGCCCAACGCCGGCACCGGGCCCATCCCCGGGGAGCCCGCCGCCGGCAGCCCGGTCCGGCCGCCCATGGTGTCCGGCGCCACCGACCTGTCCGTGCCCCACGTGTCCCCGGCCGACGGCTACTCGGTCCGCCTGGTGGCCTCCCGGGTGCTCTACGACTCGGGCAGTGCCGTCGAGGCGGTGCCGTCGCTCGCCGGCCTGGTGACGCCGGGCACCCTGCGGGCCAACCCGCAGGACCTGGACGAGCTCGGCGTGGGCGCCGGCGGCGAGGTGCGGCTCCGGTCGGCCACCGCCACCCTGGTGGTCCCCGTCGCCCCCGACGGCTCGCTGCCCCGCAAGGTCGTGGCCGCCGACGTCAACGTCCCGCTGGGCGACGGCATGGTGGGCGACCTGATCGACCGGGCCTTCCCGGTGGTCGACCTGCGGATGGAGTCGTTGTGACCCACCTCGCCCCGCTCCTCGGCACCGACCCGCTCTACGGCAAGGGCGTGGGCTGGGTCGTGCTCGCCATCGTGGCGGTCAAGGTCCTCGTCGTGTTCGGCGCCCTGATGGTGTCGGTCATGCTGATGATCTGGTTCGAGCGCAAGGTGATCTCGGACATGCAGAGCCGGATCGGACCCAACCGGGCCGGACCCTTCGGCATCGCCCAGACCCTGGCCGACGGGATCAAGCTCTTCTTCAAGGAGGACCTGATCCCGGACAAGGCCGACCGGTTCGTCTTCAAGCTGGCCCCCTACCTGACGATCATCCCCGCCTTCCTGGCCTTCGCCATCGTCCCCATCGGCGGCGAGGTGACCCTGTTCGGCCACACGTTCGAGCTCCAGCTGGCCGACCCGGCCATGGGGATCCTGTTCCTGCTGGCCATGTCGGGCATCGCCGTGTACGGCGTCATGCTCGCCGGCTGGTCGTCGGGCTCCAAGTACCCGCTGCTCGGCTCGGTCCGGGCCTCGGCCCAGATGATCTCCTACGAGGCCGCCCTCGGGATGACCGTGGTGATGGTCGTCCTCATCTCGGGATCGCTCAGCACCCGGGACATCGTGAACGCCCAGGCCGGCCACCTCTGGCAGTGGAACGCCATCCGGCTGGCCGTCATCCCCTTCCTGATCTTCTTCATCGCCGTCGTGGCCGAAACCAACCGGCCCCCGTTCGATCTGGTCGAGGCCGACCAGGAGCTGGTGGGCGGCTTCCACACCGAGTACTCGTCGATCCGGTTCGCCCTGTTCTTCCTGGCCGAGTTCATGAACACCATCACCATGTCGGCCATCACGGTGACCCTGTTCTTCGGCGGCCCCGACGGCCCGGTGCCCCACATCCCCCACATCCAGTGGATCTTTCCGATCCTGTGGTTCCTGGGCAAGACCATCGTCTTCCTGTTCGTCTTCGTCTGGCTGCGCGCCGCCCTGCCCCGCCTCCGCTACGACCAGCTCATGGACCTCGGGTGGAAGCGCCTGATCCCGCTGTCACTGGGGTGGCTCCTGATCGTCGCCGGCTTCGTCGTCGACGGCTGGTGGGGCGTGGCCATGGCCGCCACCGTGGTGGCCGGCAGCTTCCTGCTCACCCGGGCCTTCGCCGTCGGCGCCGAGCGCGAGTCCACCCAGGCGGTCATCCCCCAGGTGGGCGTCCGCCTGTGGACCCGCGCCGAGCAGCAGCCCCCCGTCGCACCCACCGAGGGAGGAGACCGCTGATGGCGACCCCCGAGCCGCCGCACGGCCGTCAGAACTTCCTGGGCGGGTTCAAGCTCACCCTGGAGCACCTCGGGCGTCCGGCGGTCACCCGCCAGTATCCCGAGGAGAAGCGTCCGAAGCAGCCGCGCCAGCACGGCCGGCACGTACTCAACAGGTACGAGGACGGCATGGAGAAGTGCATCGGCTGCGAACTGTGCGCGGGCGTGTGCCCGGCCGACTGCATCTACGTGCGCGGCCTGGACAACCCGCCGGACCACCCGGTGTCGCCGGGCGAGCGCTACGGCTACGTCTACGAGATCAACTTCCTGCGGTGCATCCACTGCGACATGTGCGTGGAGGCCTGCCCGACCGAGGCCATCACCGAGTCGAAGCTGATGGAGTTCTCCTTCACCAACCGCAACGATGCGATCTACACGAAGTCCGAGCTGCTGGTGGACGACGACGGCCGGCCGAAGCACATGCCGTGGGAGGACTGGCGCGAGGGCGACGACCTCCACACGTCGGGCTGGATGCGGGCGACGTCGCCCGGCGGTGCCGCCGAGTTCGAGGGCCAGGTCCAGTGGTCGGGCGAGCTCGGGTTCGGCGTCCGCGCCCCCGAAGCCGGCCAGAGCGGCGTGCGCGACGACGCCACCACCGGGAGCATGCCCCTGCGCCAGACCCTCGAGCGCCACCTCAACCCGTCCGACCTCCCGGCGGCCAAGCGCGGCCCCCGGGGCGCCATCGGCCGGGCCATGGAGAAGGCCGAGCGCTTCCGCCCCGGCTTCGGCAAGAAGCACAAGGAGGCGGCCGACGTCGCCTACGCCGACGCCAAGCGGGCCGGCAACTCCGAGCGCGACCGCCTGCCGACGCTCTCGTTCGACGACCCGGCCGACCCGGTGGCCGACGACGGGGGTGCGGCGTGATCGCACTGCTGGGCGTGCTGGTGACCTCGGGGACGCACCCGACCCTGCCCGACGTGGGCGTGTTCGCGGTGTCCGCCGCCATCGTGCTGGCCGGCGCCATCGGCGTCGTGGTGGCCCGGAACCCGGTGCACTCCGCCCTGATGCTGGTGATGACCCTGTTCGGCATCGCCGTGCTCTTCGTGCTCCAGCAGGCCAGCTTCCTGGCCGCCGTCCAGGTCATCGTCTACGCCGGCGCCATCGTGGTCCTGTTCCTGTTCGTCATCATGTTCCTGGGGGTCGACAAGGAGGAGAACGTCGCCGCCGAGCCGCTCCGCGGCCAGCGGCCCCTGGCCGTGGCGCTGGTCGCCCTCGGCACGACCGGCCTGCTCCTGCTCGGCCAGGTGTCCCGGTGGACCACGGGCCAGCACTCGGTGGCCGGGTCCGACACCGGCGCCCCCAACGTGAACCTCATCGGCAAGTCGCTCTACACCACCTACCTCTTCCCCTTCGAGGCCACCTCGGCGCTGCTGATCATCGCCGTGGTCGGCGCCGTGGTCCTCGCCCGCCGCCCGCCGGCGGCCACCTCGTCCCAGGCGCTCGAGGAGGCCGACGCCGCCCTCGACGCGCCGGGCGCCGACGCGGTGGCCACCGTCCCCGCCGGCACGGCCACCCCCGGGACCGTGGTCGAGCCGTCGGACGACGGCACCGCCGACGCCGAGGTGGGCGCGTGAGCATCAACCCTGCCTGGTACCTGTCGCTCAGCGTGGTGCTCTTCGCCATCGGCGCCCTCGGCGTCCTGGTGCGGCGCAACGTGCTGATCATGTTCATGTGCGTCGAGCTGATGCTCAACGCCTCCAACCTGGCCCTGGTGACCTTCGCCCGTCAGCTGCACGACATCGGCGGACAGGTGCTGGTCTTCTTCGTCCTGGTGGTCGCCGCCGCCGAGGTCGTGGTCGGCCTGGGCATCGTGGTGGCCATCTTCCGCAGGCGCAGCAGTGCGAACGCCGACGACCTCCACCTGATGAAGGGCTGATCGGGCGATGCTCCACGTGACCTACCTGATCATCCTCCTGCCCCTGGTCGGCTTCGGCATCCTGCTGGCCGCCGGCCGCAGGCTGGGCGACCCGGCCGCAGGCGTCGTCGGCACCGTGATGGTGGGCGCCTCGTTCCTGGTGTCGGTGGGCGTCTACCTGGCGCTCCTGCAGCAGGACCAGCCGGTGCGCCACTACAGCCAGAACCTGTGGACGTGGATCCCGGTCGACCGCCTCCAGGTCCACGCCGGCCTGTACGTCGACCCGCTGTCGATGACCATGGTGCTGTTCATCACCGGCATCAGCACCCTGATCCACCTGTACTCGATCGGCTACATGCGGGGCGACAAGGACTATCCGAAGTTCTTCCTCTACATGAACCTGTTCGTCGCCTCGATGCTGATCCTGGTGCTCGGCAGCAACCTGCTGGTCACCTTCGTCGGGTGGGAGGGCGTCGGCACCTGCTCCTACTGGCTGGTCTCGTTCTGGTTCACCCGCGACTCGGCGGCCAGCGCCGGCAAGAAGGCCTTCGTCTACAACCGCATCGGCGACGTCGGATTCCTGCTGGCCATCTTCCTGGTCTACGAGAAGGTCCACTCCCTCGACTACCAGTACATCTTCGCCCACATCGGCGAAATCGGCTCGGCCGACGTCACCGCCATCTGCCTGCTCCTGCTGGTCGGGGTGATGGGCAAGTCGGCGCAGATCCCGCTGTTCCCGTGGCTGGCCGACGCCATGGAGGGTCCGACCCCGGTGTCGGCGCTGATCCACGCCGCCACCATGGTGACCGCCGGCGTCTACCTGCTGTGCCGGGTCAACCCGCTGCTGCACGCCTCGCCGGACGCCGCCCTGACCATCGCCATCGTGGGCGCGGCCACCGCATTCATGGCCGCCACCATCGCCTGCGCCCAGCAGGACATCAAGAAGGTGCTCGCCTACTCGACGGTGTCCCAGCTCGGCTACATGTTCCTGGCCATCGGGGTCGGGGCCTACACGGCGGCCATCTTCCTCATGGTCGCCCACGCCTTCTTCAAGGGCCTCCTGTTCCTCGGCGCCGGCTCGGTCATCCACGGGCTCCACGACGAGCAGGACCTGAAGCGCATGGGCAACCTACGGGCCTACCTGCCGGTGACGTTCATCACCTTCGCCATCGGCTGGCTGTGCATCGCCGCGGTGCCGCCGCTGTCGGGGTTCTGGGCCAAGGGCGACGTCCTCGACAACACGTGGGCCGCCCACCCGGCCCTGTGGGTGGTCGGCATCGTGACCGCCGCCCTGACGGCGTACTACATGAGCCGCTTGACCGGCCTGGCCTTCTTCGGCAAGGACCGCTGGGCCGAGGAGTCCCACGAGCCCGAGCTCGACGCCGCCCACGCCCACCACGCCGACGG
>Ga0075030_100005507_pt1 | contig 11404 bp, 10 predicted proteins | sample LitLauG_LLR_2012_FD_71393 | JGI IMG/M metagenome (GOLD analysis project Ga0075030, IMG submission 71393) | Freshwater sediment microbial communities from Pennsylvania, USA - Little Laurel Run_MetaG_LLR_2012 | ecosystem: Environmental > Aquatic > Freshwater > Creek > Sediment | place: USA...
TGTCCCTTTCTTAATACGCGGCGACCCGGCGGTGGGCTGGCCGGGCACGATGGGTTGCGGCTCTTCTTCCTCTCCTCCCTCTTCGGGCAGCGGAGGCAGCGGTTCCGGCTCGGGTACGGCGGGTGGATGGAATTCAGCGCCGAGGTGCACCATCATCTGCGAGTTGGCTTCGTCAGGAACGGCGCGAACCACCGTCTTGTCCTGCGCGAAGTTGAGGAATTCGGTGAATTCCTGGAAGCCGTAGGTCTTCCAGTCGAACGCAGGCGCCTCTTCGCGGACCCAGGCGGCCAGTTCGTCGGCCGTCACGCCGTCTTCCATCTCGATGCGGTGGTTTTCGAGGACATCGCGCAGCGCCGGGAGCGCCTCTTCGGGACGCACCGTCTTTTCCGGAGCTCCGGTTCGTTTGCGCTGGATCATGTAGCGGCCTTCGCCGCCAGTCACCAGAATCATGTCGGCCTTGCGCAGTTTTTCAATGAAGTCCGTGAAAGAACCCGCGCCGTAAGCACGCTCGCTGAAGCTCGAATCGAGCTGCAACATGGTGGATTTCAGCAGACCGAGCTGCGGGCGCACTTCGCGCCGCTCCAGAACCTGCAAGGCACGCTCCACGAGCGGCATGGCCTGATGCAGGTCGAGCGGCGGGGGACGCCGCTGTCCACCGCCGCTACCGCCACCCTGCTGTGGGCGCTGCTGCTGCGGAGGTGATTGCTGCTGGCCACCGCCGTTTGCCGCCGGGGCTGCAATCTGAGTACTCGGTGCGCTGCCCTGAGCGCCGGCACCCTGGGAACTGGCTTGGGCACCAGCCTGTATGTTCTGGGAATCCGGCTGACGCTGCTGGTCGCGCTGGTCCCGGTGATCCCTGTGTTCGCGGCGCGAAGGCCGACCGTCATCCAGCATGGATTCGTAGCTGATGAACTCGTGACAGTTCTTCTGCAGAATCGTGCTGGTGAAGGCCTTGCCGCCAACCACGAAGATGGTTTTGTCGTACTGCTTCAGCTTGTTGACCAGAGCGATGAAATCGCTGTCTCCGCTGATAATCGCGAAAGCGTTGATGTGGTCGTGCGTGAAGGCCATCTCCAGCGCGTCGAGCGCCAGGTTGATATCCGCCCCGTTCTTGTCGCCACGCGGCGAAGGGTCGCGCTGGACCATCTGCACCGCGTATTCCGACAGCTGGCGCGTGGAGTTTTCCATTTTGCCCCAGTTGGCGTAGGCGATTTTAGTGACGATTTCGCCCCGTTCTTTCAGGGCTTCGAGCACGAGCGAGACATCGAACTCGCGCTGCAAAGTCGACTTAACGCCGATTTCAATATTGTCGAAGTCGATGAAGACCGCGATCTTCAGATGCTTGTCCATTTTCACCGTCGCGCATGACGCTGTTTGCGATGCGCTCCTTTTCGTGTTTCCTGCCCGGCGCCCTCAGGCGCGAAGGCTCGAGTGTGCTTCTTGTTTCCCAACTGCAGCTGGCCCGCTGGCCCGATCCTGCCCGGCCTGTTCTGCATGGCTGACGGCTAACAGGGCCGCCCTGCGGACCGACCCGACTATTTCCTCCAGCGAGGCTCCCGGCTGGAATACCGCCGCTACTCCCTGGCGCTCCAGTTCACGGGCATCATCGTCGGGAATGATGCCGCCGGCGATCACTTTCACACCGGCCATATCTTTTTCACGCAATAACTCCAGCACGCGGGGCACGATGGCGTTGTGCGCGCCGGAAAGGATCGAAAGACCGATGACCTGCACGTCTTCCTGCAGGGCCGCGTTGACAATCATTTCCGGAGTCTGTCGCAAACCAGTATAAATGACTTCCATGCCCGCGTCGCGCAGAGCCCGTGCGATGATCTTAGCGCCGCGGTCGTGCCCGTCGAGGCCGGGCTTGGCCACAAGTACCCGAATCGGGGGATTCATTTAGAAGCGCGGTGCGTCTCTTTGGACACTTACCGCTAAGTTTCATTATCACCTGAAACGCCTCTGAAAAACCGGGCCGTTCGGGTATTGGTACAAAATATGCCATGTGGGGCTGCGGGAGTTTCGCTCGCCGACGCCGGCAGTAAGCCGTTATTCACGCGACGCGGCGGGGATAGCTGGCATCCTAGTAGGGTAACGACGTGAGTACTCAGGCCCTGGCGGCTCCGGCCGCGCCCGAAATCTGGCGGCCCAGATCGAACCGGTGGCTCATCGCCGCCTCGGTTTCGCTCGCCGCTTTCATGGAAGTGCTCGATACTTCCATTGCCAACGTCGCACTGCCGCACATTGCGGGAAACCTTGGCGCCAGCACGGATGAAAGCACCTGGGTACTGACTTCGTACCTAGTTTCGAACGCCATCGTGCTTCCCATCAGCGGATGGCTGGTGACGGTGTTCGGGCGTAAGCGCTTCTTCATGACGTGCATTGTTCTGTTCACCATCGCGTCACTGCTTTGCGGCATTGCGCCCACACTGGGCATTTTGCTCCTGGCGCGCGTGCTGCAGGGAGCCGGCGGCGGCGGGTTGCAGCCCATGGCTCAGGCAATTCTGGCGGATTCCTTCCCGCCAGAGGAGCGCGGCCTCGCCATTGCCCTCTACGGCATCACGGCGGTTTTCGCGCCCTCCATCGGCCCTACGCTCGGCGGCTGGATCACGGATAACTACTCGTGGCGCTGGATCTTCCTGATCAACCTGCCGGTGGGGTTTCTGACGTTATATCTGGTGCGGCGGCTGGTGGAAGATCCGCCTTACATGAAGGTGAAAAAATCAGGCGCCATTCCCCGGCCCGATTTCATCGGTTTTTCGCTGCTCGTGCTCGGCATTTCAGCGCTGCAGATTTTTCTCGATAAAGGCCAGGAAGACGACTGGCTCAGTTCGCACTTTATCGTTCTGCTGATGGTGGTTGCGGCCGTTTGCCTCACGGCGCTTGTGGTGTGGGAGTGGCGTCACAAGAACCCGATTATCGATATTCGCCTGCTGAGTCACAGGAATTTCGCCGCCTCTAACGTGGTGATGTTCATGATCGGTGTGATGGCATTCTCCACTACGGTACTGATGCCGCAGTTCCTGCAAACTCTTCTCGGCTACACGGCGCAGTCGGCGGGCATGGTGCTGTCTGTGGCCGGATTCATGCTGTTGCTGGGGCTGCCGGTGGTGGGGCGCCTCACCACGCGCGTGCAGGCGCGCTACCTGATGGCTTTCGGCTGGCTGGCGCTCGCCATCGCTATGTACGTCTCCACCCGGCGGCTCGATCTGGAGATCAGCTTCAATTCGGCGGTGTGGCTGCGGGTCGCTCAGTACATGCCGTTCGGCCTGCTCTTCATTCCGGCCAACACCGTCGCTTATAACGGAATTCCGCCTGAAAAAAGCAACTCCGTGGCGGCGCTGATGAACTTCACGCGCAATATCGGAGCCAGCGTGGGAACCTCGATCGTCACCACAATGCTGGCGCGACGTGCGCAGTTTCATCAGGCGATGCTGGTGAACAATTTCGTGCCGGGTGATCCGCGTTTTCAGGGAACGCTGGGCTCATTGGCCGACCGGCTTCACCGCACCGGTTCGACGAATGCGCTTCCGCAGGCGCAGGAACTCATCTACCGGCAGGTGGGCGCGCAGGCGGCTACGCTGTCGTACATCGACGTCTACTGGATTCTGGCCCTCGCCGCTGGCGCTATGTTCCTGCTGTGCTTTGCGCTGGAGCCCAACGACCCGCGGCGGGGAACGGCAGTCGCTGCGCATTAAGCCGCGAAGTCTTACTTCTGGGCCTGATTGACCAGATACGGCACGTCGAGGTTATTCTGCGCGCACTCGTATTCCATAATGCGCTCTTCGCGCGGCGGATGACGCAACGTGAGTGTAGTGACCGTCCACGGCTTCGTCAGGACTTTTGGATCCTCGGCGATGGCCACGTAGGTGATCGTTTGGTCGGCGTTGAGCGTGTAGCGCTCGGTCAGATGCAGGTCTTCGCTGTGGAAGTGGCCGTTGCCGTCGAGCCAGGTCTTATCGTTGAAACCGATGGCATCCACCACAAAGGTGTCGCCTTCCCAGCGGCCCGTCGAATCGCCCATGTAGGTGGGGTCGAGATCTTTCGGGTGCGGCCTGCCGTCGGTCGGGATGATGCGGAAAGCGTGCATGGCTTCGTAGAGAATGTAAGTCTTCTTCGCGTTCTGCACAATCTCATAGGGCATGGGCCAGCCGGTTGCGACCACGGGGCCGGGCAACAGGCACTGCGCACCGGGGGCGTGGGCCGCGTCGGCGTTGAGCTGTTTGACCTTCGCAAGTGCCCAATCCTGATACGGCGGAGCTTCGCGCTTCGGACGGGGTGTTGCGCCGGCCCCGGCAGCGCTGGGCACCGCTTCGCCGGTCTCGCCGAATAGGCTTACGCCACCAGCCTGCCAGATGCCGGACAGATCGGGATGTCCGTCCGCCGTGCGCGGAAGAGCTTTCGCGGGCGCCGCCTTGGGAGCGGACTGCTGCGCGGAGGCCGACGCGACCGCCAGCATAAATCCTGCCAGTACGATCAGATATTTCTTCATAAGTGTGTCCTCGACCTTACTCCGTCAGTTCGACGCCGGCCCGATGAAAAATTTCTTCCCATCCTGCCACTTGATCTCACGACCGGCAAACTGGTACGGCGCTTCCCGCGCCAGCCACCCGGTCACCGTGACGCTATCGCCCACTTTGAGCATGTCTCTCGAGAGGCCGACGCGGCGCAACGTGTTGGGCGGATAGCCTTCAAAGCGCCAGTTGTGCATCTGGCCGTCTTCACCCTTCACATCCATGTAGATGTAGACGTGCGGGTTCATCCACTCGATCTTCGTCACCACGCCCGTTTGCGCCGTCGGCCTGGTACCGTCGTACTCGGCGGCAAATGAATGATGCGCGAAAACCGGTGCAGCTGCCGCAAAACATCCCAGCAACGCTACTACTGTAAGTAATTTAAGTTTCATCCTGACCCCTGTTTTACTTTGCTGCCTGTATGTGTTCAATTTTCCGATTGTTTTCCGAGTTGCGGGGCGGATTCCGGAAGCGCCCGCCAGTTAGGTCCAAACTCCTCCGGTAATCATACATCCGGTGATGGCAGGAAATCATTCGCCGGGTCAGTTTCGCAGCTCATTTTGGATTGAATGTGGCTGCTACGGAGCGATCCCGGCCAGAGCCTCGCGAATGCGCGGGGTATCGGGCGCATCGGGATGACGCTGAATAAAGTCCTCCAGCTCAGCCTTGGCTGCCGCGCGTTCGCCCCGGCGCAGATGGATCTGAGCGAGGAGTAATTGCGGATGAGAAAAGTGCGCGGGGTCGATTCTTTTCGCCGTCTGCAGATGCCGCTCGGCATCGTCGAGTTTGCCCGCCGCCAGCTCCGACATCCCGAGCTGCGAATTCGCCAGCGAGTCTCCAGGCCGCATCGTAACAGCCTGCCGGTTGTATTCCAGCGCTTCGGCGGGACGTTCCAGATTCAGCAGCACACCGCCCAGATTTACCAGCGGCTCAAACGCCTCCGGTTCGGCTTCCAGGGCGCGCCGAAAATACGCTTCGGCATCGGCGTACTGAGCTTCCTGATAGGCGATGGTCCCAAGCTGGTTCCATGCGGCGGTGAAGTGCGGCGCGCGCCCTACCGCAGCGTTCAGACTGCGCTTTGCCGCCGAGACGTCAGGTTTCGACAAGGCCCGCTGCGCGTCCCTGTATTTCTGCCAGGCTGTGGGAGGAATCGCCAGTTCTTTGGCGGATATTGTGTTGCCGTAACGAGAGGCACGATCCAGTTCGATGGTCACCACCACGCGCCGGTTGCGGTTAGCCGTCCCCGGGCCGACTTCGAATGTGCGTCGCGCTTCGCCGCGCGCACCGTCCTCCACCGCAACGGTATAGGCGCCAACTGGAAGACCGCGAAAAGTAAACCGCCCCGCGGCGTCGCTCCGGGTCGCTTGAGTAAACGGAGTAGTGGCGCCGTAGATGGATACTGACGCGATGGCAGCTGGTTCGATGTGCCCGGTTAATTCGTACCCCGCGGCGCCAAATACGATCGCGCCGGATAACACGAAAATGGCAAGCAGTTTCCGCATCGGCAACCCACGCGGGTCAGCGATTTTAGTTTACAGCCGGGATCAGACGAGGCAGCACTTCTTGTATTTCTTGCCGCTGCCACACGGGCAAGGGTCGTTGCGGCCCACATCTACGGCGCCGGAACGTTTATCGCGGAAACAGGCCCAGCCGCTCATCTCGCGAACCACGTCGTTCACGAGCGTGAAATAGGGGTTCTCCGCCATCGCGCGCTGCGCCGCATCCGGTCCCAGCGCCAGTTCTTCCTTCACGTCGCGGAGTGCAATGAATTCGGGGTCGACGAGCTCGTCTGAGTATGCCTGTTCGATATCCGCCAGTTGCTCCGTACAGGACAGATCCATGCTGCCGGAAACCAGCGCATCCCAGACGAACGAAGGCTCGCGTTCGAGGCCACCCTGGTACAAGCCGGAAAAGTACGCTGCCACCTCATCGCGGCGCTTCTGTCCGGTCGCAACCAGAATCAGGAGGCTGTCGAGGGCCGCAGCGCGGCCGGGCGGGTCGGCATCCAGATCGGCGATCAGGCTCTGGATCTCGTCGACTTCGCCGCCACAGACGGAAGCGATGACGCGCCCGAGGTCTTCGCCAACGAAATCGCCGCACAGGTCTTCGAGAACATCCTCCGGCAGCGCCGCAATCTGCAGCACCAGCGGGCAGGCGCGCACCTCGCGAAACTGCGCGAGCAGCAACATGGCGTAGAGGTGCGCCAGGTAATCTGCATACACTTCTCCGCCCGCCACCTCTTCGGCGTGGGCGACCGTGTGTTCCAGAATTCCGAGCAGCGCGGGCGTAATCTCTTCGCGCTGAGCGATGGCTGCTTCCACGGCACTTCGCGGGAACCATCCGGTGGCGCGTTCCAGTTGCTGGAGGATTTGGGGGATTTCCATGTTTATCCGGGTTTGTCTGAAGCCGACCCGCCCATTCTCGCACCTGGCGCGGCATTACAATGAGGCAGACCAGAGAACAGGAACTGCATTTGCTGAACGTCGCTCGCGCCCGCCAAGTCTGCTTTGCCGTGTTTTTGTTCATCGCCGGCTTCCTGGCAGTGGTGGCGCCGGCGCGCGCCGCCGTCGTCGAGATTCAGCCCGGCGTCGAGACAACCAATCTCGCCGGAACGTGGAAATTCCAGCCGGGCGACGACCTCGCCTGGGCCGCACCTGGCTTTGACGATTCCTCGTGGTCCGATGTCACGGTTCCGGGCGTCCTGCAGTCCCAGGGCTACGCGGGCTTCGACGGCGTCGGCTGGTACAGGATTGCGCTGAAGCTTCCCGCGGCGCGGGGCGATCTGGCGATTGCCGTCGGCCCGGTGCAGGTCGGCTATGAAATTTACGTCAGCGGCCGGCGGATCGGCTCGTTCCCGGCCGACTTCCGCCGCGGCCTGGCGCGTTCCATCTACCGCACCTTTGTCATTCCGCCAGAATTGCTGAACGTCCAGCCTTTCGTGATCGCTATCCGCATGCAGGGCGATTCGCGCGGTTCCGGCTTCAGCCCCGGGGCTGCCGTCTATATCGGTGCGCGTGTGGGGACGGAAGCCATTACGAATGAAGACAATTTCCGTCTTCGCCTGCGCGCGCTGCCCTGGTATCTCTATCCGCTTGCTTTCATCTTTGTACCCGTGATGCTGGCTCTCTACTGGAACCAGCGCGATCGCGACGAGTATCTGTGGGCCGCCTCCTTCGCCTTCCTGCAGGCCGTGTTTGGCGTCATCGAAATCTTCGCCGCTCACACGGAATTGCTGACTCCACTCGCCTTCGGGCGATTCAACATTCTTCTCAACCTCGCCATGATGTGGGCGCGCGTGGAGTTGCTGGTCTTTCTCTTCGGTGAGACACGCCTGCGTTTCGTGCGCGTGGCGCAATGGATCACGCTTGCCGTCGGCGTGGCGACCGTAGCGAACGGCGAACTGGCCCAGTTGATCTACAGCTATCAGGAGTTGACTTTTCTTCCATTTCGAATCGCCATGGCCTGGATCGCCATCCGCTTTCTGGGGTCGAAATCCTGGGAAAGCCGGATGCTGGCAGCGCTGGCCCTCATCGAGTTCGCCGTTGCTGCACCCACTGAGTGGCGCCTCGCTCTGGCGGCTCTCGAAGGCGCCGCGCTGCCTGGGGTGAACGTGGTCTACATTTCGGTGTTTGGCTTTTTCCAGATGGCGCTGACTGGGCTGATCAACGTCTGCTGGATGCTGCTGATTACCGGGCTTGTATTCCGGCGATACGTCGTGACCAGCCGCGAACACCGGCGTCTTTCCGACGAGCTTGAGGCCGCGCGGCTTGTGCAGGCGCTGCTGATTCCGAAGACCAGCGACGCGACCCCGGGGCTCGACATCGAGAGCATTTATTTGCCGGCTCATGAGGTCGGCGGCGATTTTTACCAGATCCTTCCGGGCCCGGATGGTTCAACCTTCATCGCCGTCGGGGACGTCAGCGGCAAGGGGCTGAAAGCGGCCATGGTGGTTTCCTCCATCGTCGGAGGTCTTCAGGTGGAGCGGTCGCGCGAGCCCTCGGGTGTGCTGGCCAGCCTCAACCGCATGCTGGTGAAGGAAATGGATGGCGGTTTTGTGACCTGCTGCTGCGCACTCTTCCATCGCGACGGGACGGTGACGATCGCCAACGCCGGTCACATCCCGCCTTATCTGGACGGCGAGGAAATGGCCGTCGCACCCGGCCTGCCCCTCGGTGTCAGCCTCGACGTGGTGTATCACGAGGAGAAATTCGCCCTGGGGGCGGCGAAATCATTGGTGTTTCTTTCGGATGGCGTGATTGAGGCGCGGAACCAGAAGGGTGAGCTTTTTGGCTTCGAGCGAACCCGCGCCATCAGTATGAAGCCCGCGCAGGAGATCGCCAGCGAGGCGCAGGCGTTCGGCCAGGAGGACGACATTACGGTGGTGAGGATCCGTCGGGTAGCAGCGGCGCGCCGCGCAGCGTAGCCAGTCAAGCGCACTCTACTCAAACGACTGGACGGCCATCGCCTCGTCGGCGTAAAGCGTGGTGTATTTCGTGATCCCCACCATTGTAAAAACCTTTTGGAAGTGCGGCGTGAGTCCGAAGATGCGCACGATCTGTTCGCTCCGGCTGGCCTCGAGCAGGACCTGAATGACGAGCGCGATGCCGCTTGAGTTCAGATAATCCACTTTCGTGAAATCCAGCAAAATCCGGCTATGATCGATTTTGGAAAGACTCTGATAAGTGCCGAGAACCGCGTCGCGCGAAGTGCTCGAAATATCGCCGGCAAAGCGGAGCACCGTGACGGGCCCGCCCGCCGCGTCGCTGATCTGATCAACCGCTACTCTGGTATCGGTCTGCATTTCCTGGTCTTATGTGTCCTTCTTCAGGCGAATCACCAGCCTGACATAGCTGCCGCCATCGGGGCCGGCCGCCACCCACTCCACCTCATCCACCAGAGACTGAATCAGGAACAACCCGAGCCCGCGTGGCGGTTCATCGCCATGCATCTTTCTATCAATATCGGGCGCGATCACCGGCTTCTTCATACCCGTGCCCCTGTCGGCCACCCTTACTTCCAGAGCATCGTCGCTGAGCGTGAGCGTCACGGCCACACGCAGATTTTCATTGAAGCGGTTGCCGTGCTCCATGGCGTTGATGCAGGCTTCGGCGATGGCGGTTTTCAGATCTTCCACGCGGTCGTCGCTGAAACCCATCAGGCGCGCGGCGCTGGCTGCCGTACCCATCGCCACTTTCTCGAAACCCAGCACGGAAGGCAACCGTACTTCCACGGACTCGGCTTTGGTCATCACCATGCCGTCTCCTCCGGGTTGTCCGATTGGCGGCCGTCCGCTTCGCGGCATAACACGAGGGCGGTCATGTCGTCACCCTGCTCCACGCCATCCGCGTAGCGGAACACCCGCTCCCAGAGGTGGTCCAGAATCGCCTTGCCACCCGGGACCGCACAATTCACGAACTCCTCGGCCAGCCGATCAGCACCGAACTCTTCGTCTTTTTCGTTGACCTGATCGGTGAGTCCGTCGGTGTAAAGCAGGAGCCGCGCCCCGGGCGGAAAGTCCAGGGTTTCGGACGCGTACTGTGGCCCCGGAAGAATCCCCAGCGGGCGGCCGCCGGCATCGATCTGCCGTAACCCGTTGGCGTCGGCCAGGAAACCGGGGCTGTGGCCCGCGTTCACGACTTCGATGCGTCCGGCCTTGGCATCGAGCTTCAGAAAGATCGCGGTCACGTAGCGGAGCCTCGCTTCGGCTCCCTCACCCCAGTGCTCCTGATTCAGACGTACTGCGATATCGGCCAGCGACAGCCCGGACGTCGCCATGGCCCGAAAAGCCGAACGAAACGCCGTGCTCATGATTGCCGAGGCCAGGCCTTTACCCGCTACATCGGCCACCACCATCATCACGTCGCCCGAGGGCAGTGTCAGGATGTCGGCGTAGTCGCCGCCCACTTCGTAGCAGGCACTGGAACGCACCGCTAACCGGTATCCGGGCAAATCGGGCATGGTTTGGGGAAGCAGCGACCGCTGAACCGTGCGGGCGGCGCCCAGATCCTGCTCGAGCCGCACCCACGCCACATTGCGCTCATGGTAGCGGGCATTTTCAATCGCCACGGAGGCCTGCAGCGCCACGCCCTGGACAAAGTCTTCCTCGTACATACCCAGCGGCTGCGCCGGGTTGGGAGCCACAATCAACTCCGTCAGATCCCGCCCATCTTTGTCGTAAATTGGCAGGCGCAGGCAGCCTTCAAAAGGTGCGGGCGGTACGTCGCCGTAGGTAAGTGGCGGAGCAGTGAAATACGCGCCCTGCACTTCCAGCTCGCGAACAATGGTTTGCAGCGCCACGTTCATGGCATCTTCGAGGCGCACCGCCGCGTGGATTTGCCGGCTGGCTTCGAGGAGAGCCTGCAGCCGCGCCACCTGCTGTTGCAGGGCGATGAGGCCGATGCTGGAATCTTCCGCCGTATATGCCATACGCGCTGCCTTCACTTTACAGGAGCGGCAGGCAGCGCGTGCGGGATTTGAATTGATTTTAGTTATTTCGGGTCTGGCTACTTCGGTTGCGGCACGATCCGCAGATACGGTTTCAGCGACTTCCACCCACCCGGATACTTCAGCTTTGCTTCTTCGTCGGAAACCGCCGGCACGATGATTACATCTTCGCCGTGCTTCCAGTTCACCGGCGTCGCAACCTTGTGAGTCGCCGTCAGCTGGATCGAATCCAGCACACGCAGCACTTCGTCGAAGTTGCGCCCCGTGCTCATCGGGTACACCAGCATCAGCTTGATCTTCTTGTCCGGGCCGATCACGAACACAGTCCGGACGGTCGCGTTGGTTGCGGCAGTGCGGCCTTCCGAGGTCTCGCCCGCGTCTGAGGGAAGCATGTCATAGAGCTTGGCGACTTTGAGTTCGGGGTCGCCGATCATGGGGTAATTCAC
>Ga0075030_100005511_pt1 | contig 11398 bp, 4 predicted proteins | sample LitLauG_LLR_2012_FD_71393 | JGI IMG/M metagenome (GOLD analysis project Ga0075030, IMG submission 71393) | Freshwater sediment microbial communities from Pennsylvania, USA - Little Laurel Run_MetaG_LLR_2012 | ecosystem: Environmental > Aquatic > Freshwater > Creek > Sediment | place: USA...
GTATTCGTCACCGTGTTAGTGGCAACGGAAATCACCGAGATGGTTCCGTTTCCAGAGTTAGAGACATACGCCAGACTGCTATTCGGACTCACCGCCACCCACCGAGGCGCGGCGCCGACCGAGATAGTTTGCACCACCGTCGGACTGGTTCCCACGGCGATCACGGAAACCGTGTCGGAGGCTTCGTTGGTGACATAGGCGAACGTCCCATTGGTCGTGTACGCCATCGCCACTCCCACCGGACCGCTCTGCACCGGCACCGTAGCCGTCACGGTTTGAGAAGCCGTGTTGATCACCGAAACGCTGTTAGAAGATCCATTCACCACATAGGCCGCGGTTCCGTCCGGAGTGAACGCCACGCCCAAGGGAGACGATTGCACCGGAATGGTAGCCACCACGCTGCCGCTCGCAGCACTGATCACGGAAACGTTATTGCTGTGATTGTTGCTGACATACACCTGGGTTTGGTCGGAAGAGACCGCTACTCCCGAAGGCGCAGAGCCCACGGGGATCGTACTTACCAGCGACGACGTAGGAATATTGATCACCGAGACCGTGTTGTCGTTCATATTCGCCACGTAGGCGAACGGACCGGTCGCGCTTTGAGCCATCTGGATAGTGATCGTGCAGGCCGTGCCCACTGCGCCCAGGCTATCCGTGGCAGTAATCGTGAATGTGCCCGTTGCTGTCGGTGTACCGCTGACCGCGCCCGTGGAGGTATTCAGGGTCAAACCCGGCGGCAATGTGCCGCTGCTGACCGAGAACATATAAGGAGGCACGCCGCCCATTACCATCATCGGCCCGCTGTTAAAAGCCAGTCCGACCGTGCCACTGTTGGTCGCATAGCACGCCACCGAGAGCGCAGGATTGATAGTGATCGTGCAGCCCGTAGCCATGGCTCCGAACGAGTCCGTCACCTTAATTGAGAACGAGCCCGCGGCCGTCGGTGTACCGCTGACCGCGCCCGTGGAAGTATTCAGAGTCAGTCCCGCCGGCAACGTGCCGACCACCGAGAACGTATAGGGTGGTGTGCCGCCCGTCACCGTCATCGGTCCGCTGTTGTAGTGCAGACCGACTTCGCCCGTGATGCTCCCCGAGCAACTCAAACTCGGCGGAGGAGCGACCGTGACCGAACAGTTGACCGTGCCGGGGTTGCCATCCCTGTCCGTAATTGTGACTGTGTAGTTGAACGTGCCACTCGCCGTCGGAGTGCCTGAGATGGTGCCGCCCGACGAAATGCTGAGCCCCGGCGGCAGTCCGGTGGCCGTGAATAAATACGGTGGGCCAACGCCACCGCTAGCCTGGAGTGTAGCCGGCGTGATGGGCACGCCTTGCTCGGCGACGATTCCCGGGCAACTAGCCGTAACCGGCGAACCGGCGGCCACGGGATTGATGGCGACATTCTGAGGCGATAACCCGACGCTGACCTTCGTAATTAGCGGTGCCTGGTTGCCGTTCGCGAGCAGATTCGCATCCACTACCGCCACCGCGTCATCTGTGTCCAATATGGCATACAACAGACTTCCGTCGGGAGTAAGCGCCAGAGAGCCTCCGCAACATCCGCCACTGTTCCCCGGAATCACGAACGATCCGGTCTGCGCAAAGTTGGACGCGGAACGGTCAAAATGAAAGCTCTGAACTAAGTATTGAGAGGGGTCGTAGGCAAACAAGCGCGTCCCAACCACCTGGTAACTGGTTAAGAAAGGAGTTGTCAGCCCCTTAGGATTCGATCCCACGATCATGGCCACCAGAGTCGGGTTCGTGCGGCTTACGCTGATATCGAAGACACTGATTCCTCCGAAATCCGTTGCCAGCAGCAGCGATTTTCCATCGGGCGTCACATAAACCTGAGACTGAAAGGCGCTCACACCCAAGCCCGCAGTCGAGAGCAAAGTAACGCCACCATGGACCACGTCATAAACAACAATGCGGCTGCCGCCGTCGTTGGCATAGGCAAATGTGCCATCCGGCGTAACCCCGAGGCCGCCCGGTGCACCAACATCGGTGAGGTTGGCGGAGAGTGTGGCTATCACGGTATTAAACGTTGGCGACGTTGGATCGGCATCCACGACGACGATCTGAAGATCGCAACCGTTATTTGTGCAAGTCTCAACATCGGTGAGTATGTTCGGCCGGCCGTTAACGGGATTAGGAGCGTAGGCGGTTCCCTGCAGTTGTCCCGGGAATCCTGGCAACTGGATCGTACTTTCCATCAATCCAGTCTGCAGGTGAAAACTTGACAGCGTATCCCCGAAGAGACTGGTTAAATAAAGACGGGCACCGTCAGGCGTTACAGTTATGGACTCGGCGGAAAAGACACCATTGAAGTTCTGGCTGAAGCCCGTCGCCAAATTCAGCACCGAGAAGTTTGCGTCCCCGAAATCGGGCACTGCGAAACTGTTATGAGGTTGGTAAGCTGCCGTGTTGAAGATCGTGAACTGACCAGGCAGCAAGCCGCTCTGCTGTTGTCCACTGACCGGCCCCGTTGAGTTGGGATTGGTGACGATAATGTCCGCGCCGGTTTGTGCCGGTGCGTACTGCGGCACCACCGCCTCCAACATAGTAGAGGAAATGACATTCGCGACCACTGGGTCAAGCTTCCCGAAACGCACTTGGGCGCCGTTGGAAAAATTGGCCCCCGTGATCTGTACGGTGTGCGGCGCGTCATTGACCACGTTAGCGTCAAAAGCTGAAACCACGGGCGCCGTCGCCGGTGGTTGCGTGCTAATGGTTGCAATCGCGAGTGCGCCGAGGGCCGCCGTCGCCGGACCGACGGTTGCTTGGCTGATCACAGACTGAGAGGGATTTGTCAACAATAAGGAAGTGTCGACGACAGCCACATCACCCCCCGGAGCCTGAAACTGTTGAACCGCAACCACTCGGCTTCCGTCGCTGTTGGCGGCGATATACTGAGGAACCAGCGGCAGGACTGTCGTTGCCCCTGGTACAAGCTGTCCAAAAGTTGGCCCGGTTCTTAAATCGATGGCACTAATGGCATCGTCGCTGGTCGTCACATAGCCGTACGTGTTCGCCGGACTCGGATTGGCGGCGATGGCAATACTGCGGGGCACACTTCCTAATGCGATGGTCTGGCTGATCGTATTGGTACTGGTGTCGATCACTAAGATCGAGTTGGAACCGGAGCCTCTACGAACTGCTAATACGTGCTTTCCGTCAGGCGTTGCGGCGATGCCAGCTCGCCTCGATCCAAAGCCAGTACTGTTGTTGATGGTTGAGACGGCCAGCGTATCGAGGTTTACTGCCGAAACGGGCGCAGAGCTTTGATTGCTGCTGTTCACATATACTTCGTGTCCGACGGTTACGATTGATCCGAGTACATCTGAGATGCCGGCCCCATAGATGCTTGCCAACGAAATAGTCTGAATAAACTCCAAATTCGAGGTGTCGATAACGAAGAGATTGGAGCTAATCACGTCGGCCTCAACCACCCGCGTCCCGTCTTGGGTGATGGCCAGATTGCGGCCCCTCACCCCGTGAATTCGAGCAATCTCTCTCTGAATCGTGAGATCGACCACCGACATGTATCCGCTGTCCACATTGGCGACGAATGCCACTCGCCCGTTGGGGGAAACCACGACCCCTTCAGGAGCGCTGCCCGTCCCCGGCGATTCGACCGAACTGTTGTCGGACAGCTTCTGGACGAAGACCATCCCATTGTCGAAATCAGGAACGACATAACTCTCCTCAGCAGGACTGACAACCTGTTGCAGCACGTTGGAACTCGTCGATTGGTAGTTGTTGTCTCCCGAATAATTGGCCACGATCGAAAAGTTTCCAGCCGCCGTGAATGTATTTGCTAAGCTGGCTTGCCCATTCACCAGCGTCACAGTTCCGAGAGCGGTCGTTCCTTGTTTAAACGTTACTGACCCGGTCGGAGTCGCCCCGCTACCGGAGACCACGGCCGTAAAGGTCACCGACTCGCCCACCTGTGAAGGGTTCGGGTTGGAAGTGAGCGCGACGACAGCAGCGCCGCCGCCGATGGTGTAGGTTCCGCTCGCCACCGCGCTCGTGGAATAGCCGCTGGCGGCTGCGATCGCCTCAATCGTTTCCGTGGAATTGACTGGGATCGGACTGCTGTACACGGGGGAACCGAGGGTGGGTGTTGTCCCGTCGGTCGTGTAGTGGATCGTAAACCCAGGCGTCGTATCGGAGATCTTCACCATTTGCGGCGAAGTGTAGACGCCAGGCGCCGGACTGAAGGTGGGCGTGGCGGCTTGCGGTCCGGTGGCTGGCGTGAGTACGAAGCCATGTAACACTTCGTTGGTGTCCGGGTAAACTCCCGCGACAATGGCCGAATCGTTGATGCTGAGGGCCACCGTCCCCGCAAGCGCGCTCGTGCCTGCATTGGGATCGTCGAGGGGATCGGTAAACGTGCCGTCGGCAGCGCGCAGAAAGCCGTGCAAAACTCCGTTGTCGTCCGTGTAGAGTCCCGCGATGACTCCAGCCGTATTGATATTGACTGCCACAGTTCCCTGGGTGAACTGACCGCCGCCAATGCCTGGGCCCCGGTATGTGCCTGCGCCCGGCGCATCGAAATTGGTGATGGTGCCACCGGCGGGAAGCACAAAGCCGTGAAACAAGCCGTCGGCGTCCGCATACGTTCCCGTGATATCGCCCGCTTTGTCGATGCTGATGGGAATAGTCATCCCTACGCCGTCCGGGTCATCGATCGGGGCAATGAAGGTGCCGTTGGATTTGCGTATGAAGCCGTGACGCTCACTATTTGAGTCGACATACGACCCTGTGATATCGCCCACTGAGTTGATACCCGTGGGTTCGGTTCCCTGTGTATCGCCGGTGCCTGCTTCCGGAGGGTCGAAGCTCGTGATCGTCCCGTTGGCAGCGCGCACGAAGCCGTGATACACCGAATTCGTGTCAAGGCTTCCGGTAACATAGGTGCCCGCGATAACTCCCTGGTTTATACTGACAGGAATAGTCCCACGATGCCCGCTCGTGCCTGCGCCGGGCACGTCGAACTCGGTGATCGATCCACCGGCGGGGAATAAGAAGCCGTGATACACATTATTTGCGTCCGCGTACATGCCCGCGATATTGCCCGCCGCGTCAATGCTAAGGGGAAAAGTGCCCTGACTGTAGCCGGTACCTGCGTTTGGTGCATCGAACGTCGTTATTGTGCCGTTGGCAGCTCGCATGAAGCCGTGAGTCGCATTGTTGACGTCAATGTAGGCCCCTGCTACAACCCCGGCCGCATTGATGCTGAAGCCCACGGTGCCCTCTAGCGCGCCCGTACCTGCGCCAGTAACGTCGAAATTGGCGTAGGTACCGCCGTTCCCCTGGGCGGGCCTGCCCGGCGCACGGTACGCGTCTTGGCGGCCGCAATCGTGGCAGCCTGCCGTACCAAAAATCAGTCTCCATACCCGTGTTAGCCGGCCTGTCTGCACGTACCCGGCCCCCATGCTCAACAATGCGACGCAGAGCACGGCCGCGGCCGCAAATGCAAGCCTTCGTGGCCCGGCAAAAGTCCTTTTCATCGCACGAAATGCGGTCTGGAGAGGCGGGTTGCGGCGCCGAATACCAGCGGCCAATGCGCTAACAAGGTTAAGAAACGCTACGCCTTTTGTAAGTCTGGGAAACATGGTTTCTCCGATCAACTTATTGTGCAATGGGCTTTCTACCGGGCCAAAAAGCTGCCAAAACAGAATGAAAGATGTCACGCAAGCGAGGAGTAGGAGTTTACAAGTTGTGGCGCCGAATTATGAGTCTCAGCGAGTTGCCTGTCAAGATGAAAGAGTTTGCGTCATCCCGGCAACTGCTTCTATCGCGCACAGGTCGGTGCGCAGGAGGTCGAGACCCTTCTCTTCGGCGGCATCTTGCGCATGCCGCAACCGAGAGCAGTGTTGTTCTTTTCATCACCAACAGCCGGGCCTGGCATCACAGAGCCGCGTCCGCAAGTATGGATTACCGCGATCCGAACTGACAAACGAGCGCCGTGGGCCTCGACGGCGAAGGCGGGCTGGCCGGACCTGGCGGTGTGGTGGGCGTTAAGGATCGTGCCGGAACGGAACGAGGGCGGGGTATGAGCGTCTATAACTTCGCCTTCCGCGGCGGCATGCCGACGGGGAATCTGCTGTCGGGATAGCTGGTGTTGATGTATACCGCACCCGTCGTGCTCAGCGTAAACGGATCTCTGCTGATCCTGGCCCTCTACTTCCTCTTAGTTCACCGGCAACTGGCGGCTTTGAAAAGCATGGAGACAACCAATTCCAACGCCTCAGTTCGAAGCTTTTCCATCTTCGAGGCCCATCTCGCCATCTATTTAGGGTGATGCTTTTGCGATAAGCTTAATCATGGTAGTCCCGGATCTGGTTCGCTCGCGCCACCGATGGCCTCCAATCAGGAAGAAGAAGTATTAGGCAAAGCGTACGACGGCCGGCTGATGCGGCGGCTGCTTACGTATCTGCGTCCCTACAAGTGGCACGTGGTGGTGGCGCTGGCGGCGATCATCCTGAAGTCGGGGCTGGATGTGCTCGGCCCGTTCCTCACCAAGATTGCCATCGATAAATACCTGGCGAAGTCACCGAATTCCCACTCATGGATCGGCGACCGCCTGAGCGACGCTCCGCTGGTCGGCATCGGCCAGATTGGCGGGCTTTACGTCGGGATCCTCATCTTCACCTTCACCCTGGAGTTCATCCAGACCTACCTCATGCAGTGGACTGGGCAGAAGGTGATGTTCGACCTGCGCAGCCAGATTTTCCGTCACCTGCAGCACATGCATGTTGCGTTCTTCGACAAGAACCCGGTTGGGCGCCTGGTGACGCGAGTGACCACCGACGTCGATGCGCTGAATGAAATGTTCACCGCCGGCGTGGTGTCGATTTTCGAGGACGTATTCGTGCTGGCCGGCATTATCGCCATCATGATGAGGATGAACTGGAAGCTGGCGCTGATTACGTTTGCCGTGCTTCCGCTGATCATCTACGCGACCCTGATTTTCCGCGACAAGGTGCGCGATTCCTACCGGCGCATCCGCACCGCCATCGCCCGGATCAACTCTTTCTTGCAGGAAGCGGTCTCGGGGATGCTGGTGTTGCAGCTTTTCAATCGCGAGAAGCGCGCCTTCAACAAATTTTCCGACATCAACGCCTCACACATGGAAGCGTTCAAAGACGCCATCATGGCGTACTCGGTCTATTACCCTGTCGTCGAAATCCTTTCGGCGATAGCGATTGCCAGCATCATCTGGTTCGGCGGGAATGATGTGATCAGGGGCGTGGCGTCGATCGGCGTTCTGGTCGCGTTCATGCAGTATGCGCAGCGGTTCTTCCGCCCTATTCAAGACTTGAGCGAGAAATACAACATCCTGCAATCGGCGATGGCGGCGGGCGAGCGCGTGTTCAAGTTGCTGGATACGAAGATTGAGGTGACCTCGCCGGAGGTTACCAAACAACCGAAGGGGCCGGGGCGAATTGAATTTGATCACGTATGGTTCGCGTACAACCCAACCCAAGCAGGCGAGCCTGACTGGGTGTTGCGCGATGTGAATTTCGCGCTCGAACCGGGCGAAACGATCGCCGTTGTCGGCCACACCGGCGCGGGCAAGACCACGCTGATCTCGCTGCTGATGCGCTTCTACGACGTGCAGCATGGCGCGGTCAGGATCGACGGCGTCGATATCAAGGAAATGGATCTCGACGAACTGCGGGGCCGCTTTGGCGTCGTACTGCAAGACCCGTTCCTATTCAGCGGCACGGTCGAGGGCAACATCCGGCTGGGGACGGCACGCATTCAAGACGCAGACGTTGAACAGGCGGCCGAGGACGTCAACCTCGGCGACTTCATTCGCAAATTGCCGGGAGGATTTAAAGAGGAAGTGCGCGAACGCGGCTCGACGCTCTCGACAGGGCAGAAGCAGTTGATTTCATTTGCCCGCGCCTTGGCACACAATCCGAAGATTCTGATTCTGGATGAGGCGACTTCGAGCGTCGATACGGAAACCGAGTTCCGCGTGCGGGACGCGCTCAACCGCATGGTGGAAGGGAGAACGGCGCTGATCATCGCCCACCGGCTCTCGACCATTCAGCGCGCCGACAAGATCATCGTGATGCACAAAGGCCAGGTCCGAGAGATGGGGACGCACCAGCAACTGCTGGCCCAGCGCGGGATTTATTACAAGCTTTATCAGCTGCAGTACAAGGACCAGGAAGTTGGCGTGGAGCGGGCGCCCTCGCCCGCGAGCGCGGACGATTAGGAAAAGTCTGATTACGCAGCCGAAAAAAAGATTTTTGCGCTGCAACTAGACGTTCCTGCATCGAGGCTCCCTTACAATTGCGGCGTGCGGATTCTCATCTCGGCCGGCGAAGCCTCCGGCGAAATGTATGGCGCGCAGCTGATGGAAGCGCTGCGGCGGGGGGCGGAGCTTCGCTCCGCTGGGCGGACGAATGCGTCCGCCCCTACGCAGGCATCGCCGATTGAATTTTTTGGTGCGGGCGGCGAGCGCATGCTTGCTGCTGGCTGCGAAATCATCGTCGATGCTAAAGACCTTGCGGTCGTTGGCATCACTGAGATTATTGGCCATCTGCCGAGGATTCTCGGGCTTTTTCGGAAATTGATTCGTGCCGCCGATGAGAAGCGCCCAGCACTTGCCGTGGTCATCGACGCACCGGCCTTTAACTGGCGCGTGGCGCGACAGATGCATAAGCGCGGTGTTCCGGTGGTTTACTACGTCTGCCCGCAGTTCTGGGCGTGGCGGCAGGGACGCGTCAAGCTGCTGCGCAAGTATGTGGACAAGGCGCTGGTGATTTTTCCATTTGAAGAAAAGTTCTATCGCGACCGTGGCGTGGACGCGACGTTTGTCGGCCATCCGCTCGCCGATTTGCCCGCTCCTGCAATTACTCGCGAAGCCTATGCGGCCGCGAACCAGCTTGACGCCGCGAAACTCTGGATCACGCTGATGCCGGGCAGCCGCCGCAAAGAAGTGCGCATGAACCTGCCGACGATTCTTGAGGCCGCAGGCCGCCTGGAGCGAGATCATCGGGGCGGCGCTTATGAATTCCTGCTGCCGGTAGCGCGAACGCTGGACGCATCGTTTCTCCGGGGATTGATCGCGGCGCCGACGGAGAAGCGGCAAGCCGCGTCTCTGCTGGGGAATATTCACCTTGTCCCTGAAGCGCTCCGCGCGCTCTACCACTCCCGCGCCGGGATCGTTGCCAGCGGGACAGCTACGGTTGAAGCCGCCGTCATGGGGACTCCGTTTGTCATGGTGTACCGCGTATCTCCGCTCACCTACGCGGTGGGCAAACCGCGGGTGAAGGTTCCTTACTTCGCCATGGTCAACCTGATTGCCGCGGAGGAAGTCGTCCCTGAGTTGGTGCAGCACAAGTTCACGGCGGAAAACGTCGTCGCGGAGATGAACAAGATCATCCCCGACGGCGAGCCGCGGACGCGCATGATCGAGCGCTTGGAGGCAGTGAAAGCGAGGCTACAAGGGAGCGGCGGCGGCGCGCATCCTTCGGAAACAGCGGCGGAGATCATCGTGAAAATGCTGAGGTGACGCAACGCTCGATTTCCAGCTTCCGCCTTCTTAGCTAACTCCGAAGTAGTAGATAATCTGGGTGGCCCTAAAAGTCAGGCGGCGAGTTAGTTTTGGAGTAGCCGCGCGCGCCCGCTCGATGTGACACTAAGTTGGCTGGTCCGAAGCGGCGTCGCAGGGCCTAGTCCGGTTATACGGTGAAGCCCAGTGCCGCCGTTCGGGATGTAGCAGCCTTCAGGTGAATTATGTCAGCCGCAAGCTTTCGTGTCTTTGCTGTGCTCTCTGTCCTCATCGTCCAGTCGTGGCTGGCGGGATGCGGCAGCGGTAGCCAGGTTATTTCCTGCGCCGCCCCTGTGAATGGCACGTGCCCTATCATTCCAGGCCCAGAGTTTTTGTATGCGACCAGCGATCGCAACGGGGGACAGATTCTCACTTTCAGCGTCGATCACCAAACCGGAGCGCTCAGCACGCCAGCCGCGGTGCCTGCGCCGACGCTGGTTGCCGGGATTGCTTCCGCGCAGCATCAGTTTCTCTATGTTTCCGACGCTAACAACGGCGTGGTGGATGCGTTCTCCATCAACCAGACCAGCGGCGCTCTCACGACCGTGCCCGGCTCTCCGTTTTCTCTCGGAGGCAACCCTCCCCTTGAACCCCTGTCGCTTGTTGCCGGCACCGATCTCTACGCCACCAGCCTGAGCGGGACTACGGGCTTCACCATCGCTTCGAACGGAGCGCTGACCCCAGTTGCGGGCTCCCCGTACCCCGGCGGCGCGAATGGACAAGCTGCCCTCGGGCAGGCGAACACGACACCGATCCATTACTTTCTCTACGCCACGAACCTCCTCGATCCGAACGGAGCCATCTCAGCTTTTACGATCGACCCTGCTTCCGGCATCCTCACCGCCGTCCCTGGGAATTTCAACACCGGACCCTCCTCTGGCCCCGACGGAATCGTGTTCGACGGAACCCTGGGCCCGTTTGTGTTCGTCGCCTTGAACACGGCCGATGCCGTCGCCGCGTTCTCCGTGGACCCAGCCACCGGCGCGCTGACCCCGGTCCCCGGTTCTCCCTTCGCCGCCGGAATTTCGCCGGCATTTCTCGCCCTTAGCGCAGGGCAGGACTTTCTCTACGCCATGAACTTCTCCGACAGGTCACTCTCGGGCTACTCCATCGCCAGCAGCGGGGCGCTGACGCAGGTTCCCGGCTCTCCGTTCATTCTTCCAGACACTCCGGGGGACATCGTGGCGACTGGGGACAACTTTTTGTACGTGACCCTTCCCAACGCGAATAGCATCCTGGGCTTCAGTATCGCCGCTAACGGCAGCCTCTCCGCCATCGCCGGCTCGCCCTTCAGCGCTGGTGGTCCTGCGTTCTTGACCACGGTCCAGATTCCGCCACCGTAAAATCGGGAACCACCTAAGGACACCTTAAGGATCACGAAGGTTTCTCTTTCAAGAACTTCCTTCGTGCGCCTTCGTGCTCCTGGTAGTGCACGGGGTTTGCGAGCATTGTGAAGTTTGACCGCCACTAAATTTCCCCAACCCTTGTCGGCACAGCATCTTTTGCGTAAAAATTAACATCTTAAGGAACTGTAGCCCTGCCAGGAGACTCTACTTGAAGCTTTGCCACTCCCGCCCAGCGCGTCGAGCGCTCGGTTTGACGGTTGTCTTTTTTCTTAGCCTGCTGGCAAACCGGCCGGCGCTGGCTGCCGAGAGAACGCGGCTGCGCGCGGACGACTACCAGATCGATGTCGAACTTCTGCCCCAGACCCACAAGCTCGCGGCGCGCGCCACAGTAAGAGTCACGGCGCTCGACGATCTTAGTGTGGCCACGTTTCAGTTGAACAACGCGCTGCGCATCACGAAACTCACCGACGCCAACAAC
>Ga0075030_100005513_pt1 | contig 11396 bp, 10 predicted proteins | sample LitLauG_LLR_2012_FD_71393 | JGI IMG/M metagenome (GOLD analysis project Ga0075030, IMG submission 71393) | Freshwater sediment microbial communities from Pennsylvania, USA - Little Laurel Run_MetaG_LLR_2012 | ecosystem: Environmental > Aquatic > Freshwater > Creek > Sediment | place: USA...
GCCGAATCCCGCGACTTCATCGTCGCGACATATTCCGTGGCATCCTGCACTGGTGCGGCTTTGGCTTCCAGCACCTTCACGGGCATGGCCGGAAAACCGCCCGGCGGCGCCGCCGCCCCGCTCTTGGAGCACGCCGTCATCAGTCCGGCGACTGCCACAGCCGTCAATAAACCAGCCACCCGCTGGGTGGATTGTGAAATTTTGCGCATAAGTGTTTTTCCAGCTGTCTCGCTTTGGTGCTCGTTACGGTATCACGCAGAAAGGGCGGGTTGGCATTTGCCTGACCCATCCCCGATTCACTTTCGATTCGCCCGCCTCGCCCCGCGACGCAAATTTTTCGCCGCCCGGATCTCCCCAGTCCGCCCGCAATTCCAACCTGGTCGTCTCCGCGCCGTCTGCCGCTGCTCTGCGAACACGGTCAAAGGCTCTTGCCTCTCTTTAGACTTTCAGCCGCGAGCGCCCCGCTCAGAACGCGGCCTCTGCTAAATTGTTCTGTTATGGCCACCTCGTCCAGCCTAGTGTCGATCCCCCACCCTTCCCGCAGCTTTGCCAGCGACAACAACGCCGGAGTCCATCCCGAAGTTCTTGAAGCCATCGCGCAGGTCAATCATGGCCACGTCGTCGGCTACGGCGCTGACCCCTATACCGCCTCGGCCAAACGCAAATTTGAGCAGCATTTCGGCGCCGGCATCGAAGTGTTCTTCACCTTCAACGGCACCGGAGCCAACGTGCTCAGCCTGCAAGCGCTCACTCGCTCATATCACGCCGTTTTATGCAGCGATTTCGCCCACATCTATTCCGACGAATGCGGCGCGCCGGAAAAATTCACCGGCTGCAAACTCATTCCCTTGCCCAACCAGGCCGGCAAGATCACGCTCGACGCCGTCCGCCGCGCCTACCACGGCATCGGCGACGAGCACCACGTGCAGCCCAAGGTCATCTCCATCACGCAGTCCACCGAAATGGGCACGGTCTACACTCCGGCTGAGATCAAGGCCCTCGCCGACTTTGCCCACGAGCGCGAAATGTTTCTTCACATGGACGGCGCGCGCATCGCCAATGCCACCGCTGGACTGGGGCTCTCTCTGCGCGAAATCACCCGCGACGCCGGCGTCGATGTGCTCTCCTTCGGCGGCACGAAAAACGGCATCATGGGCGGCGAGGCTGTCGTCTTCTTCAATCCCGCGCCGGCCGCAGATTTTCTCTACGTCCGCAAGCAGGGCATGCAACTCGCCTCAAAAATGCGCTTCATCGCCGCCCAGTTCGAGGCCCTGCTCACCGACGATCTTTGGAGGCGCAGCGCCGAACATGCCAACAAAATGGCGCGCGTGCTCCACCAGGCGGTTCGCGGCATTCCAGGCGTCAAAGTCATGTATCCAGTCGAGGCCAACGGAGTCTTCGCCCAGGTCCCCCGCGTGGCCCTCGACAAAATCCGCAAGAAATATTTCTTTTACATGTGGATTGACGACGAAAACATCGCCCGCTGGATGTGCTCGTTCGACACCACCGAAGACGACGTAAAGCAATTCGCCGCCGCGCTAGCCGAGGCCGTCGGCGGCCCCTGAGGCCGGCTCTTCGCTCAATAAGTCTGTCATTCCGAGCCGTCCATAGCCGGAAGCGGCGAGGACGTGTCGAGGAACCTGCTTTCCCGCCTGTGTTAAATATGAACGAGGGAGGCCCGCCCATGATCGCCAGAATCTGGCACGGATACACCAAACCCGAGCACGCCGACGCCTACGAGGCCATGCTCAAACCCGAACTACTCCCCGGTGTCAGCAAAGTGAAGGGCTACAAGGGCAGTTTTCTGTTGCGCCGCGACCTGGGCGCAGAGATCGAATTCATCACGCTGATGCTCTGGGATTCAATCGACGCCATCCGCGCCGTCGCCGGCCAGGACTACGAAACCGCCGTGATTCCAGAAGAGCGCCGCAAATACTTGTCCCGCTGGGACGCAAAATCGGCACACCACGAAGTGGCATCTATCCACGGGCTGAACATCAGCTGATGCGCGAGTGGAGGAGCGGCCGCCTTCCGCCGCCCAGTTAGAGCTGGAGAGCTCGATTCGCAGTCTGGCAGCTCGATTAGTTGAACGTCGCCGTCACCGTGACGTTCTGTTCAAGCACCACGAGGCACTCGTTGTTTGCCGTGATCGAACTGCAGCCATTCCATGTGCCAAACGTCGATGAACCCACCGGCGATTCCATCAGCGTGACGGTCGTGCCAGCCGTGAAGCTGGCCTGGCAACTGTTCGGCGAATTGCAGTTGATTCCGGCCGGCGTACTGCTTAATGTGCCCAAGCCTGTTCCGGCGAAGTTGACCTGCAGGACGGGCGGCGTTCCCGCCTGCATGCATCCCGAACTCATCGGCCCATCCACTACGATGTGCGCCGCGCTGCTGACAACCAGGTTGTCGCCATCCTTAAACGTCGCTGTCACGTTCGAAGAGCCGCAATCTGTGCCCGCAGGGCTTACCTCTCCGTCAATGCCGTTGGCATTCACGATCGCGACCTGCGGAGTGTCGCTGATCCAAGTCACCTGGTTCGTCAGGTCTTTGGTCTGCGGCGGGTGCTCGAACGTGCCATATGCGGCAAAGTTCACAAAAAGCGTGCTGTCCGCCGCTCCGAAATTCGCACCGCCCGATGGCTGGATCTGTAGCGACACCAGGTGCTGGTTGCGCGCGCAACTGAGCCCACCACCCAGCAAAACCACCACCGCCGCAGCGCTCAACCATTTCCGATCCATAATCTGTCGACCCATGATGGCTCCTGGGGATCCTGACAATCGTTCAATCCCGGCCCCTTGTCATTCTGAGCGAAGCGAAGAATCCCTGCAATAGGTTACGGGACAATCCCTCGAAATGCGACCCGAAAAGCAAAGTCAGCGTCACCGGCAAACCCTGTCATTCCGACCGCAGGGCGGCAACGCCTTATAAATCTCTGTCATTCCGAACCGCTTTAGCGGTGAGGAACCTGCTTTCATCTCGTCCGCGATGCCGCCCTCTCTACCCGCCCACGCACTCCAATATCTCCGCCTCGCTCAGCGTATGGTCGCTGGTCTTGGCCCGCTGGTACACCCGCTCCACCACGTCGTCCGTCGCAGCGATGCCCCGTTTCTCCAGCCACCACAGCACATTCGATTTGCCGCTCATGGGCCCAACGTCGATCACCTGCTCCAGCCCGAACAGATGCGACGGCACGCCCGAATACACAGTATTGGCCAGTTCCAGATCGCTCTTGCGGAACGCCTTGATCACCGCCGCCGCATGCACTCCGGTCGCGGTGCGGAACGCATCCTCGCCGATCACCGGATAATTCGCCGGAATCGGCACCCCCGTTGCCCGCGAAACCGCGACGCAATATTCCTTCAGCCGGCTCATGTCCTGCTTGTCCCACGGCTCCACGCCCATCAGTTTCAGGTTCACCAGCATCTGGTCGAGTTGCGTATTGCCCACCCGCTCGCCGATTCCCAGCGCGCAGCCATGCACGTTATTCGCCCCCGCCATCAGCGCGGCCATCGAGGTCGCCACGGCGAACCCTCGGTCGCAATGCCCATGCCAGTCCACGCGAACTTGCTCGCCCGACGGCTTCACCACTTCGTCGATCACAAATTTGGTCAGCGCATAAGCCCCGTCCGGCGTGGAGTGTCCGGCGGTGTCGCAGATCACCACCGCATTCGCGCCGTATTCGATCGCGCACCGGTAAAGCCGTTTCACCGTTTCCGGATCGCAGCGGGACGTGTCCTCGGTCACGTACATCACTTCCAGGCCCAGCGAGCGCGCGAACTTGACCGCCGTCTCCGTCGTCTTGAGCAGAAAATCGTCGGTCCAATCTTCGGTAAATCGCCGGATCGGGCTTGATCCCAGAAAAGTCGCCGCCGCAATCGGCAGCCCGGTTTTCTGCTGGATCTCGGCAATCGGGCGAATGTCATTTTCCAGGGTGCGCGCCGCGCAATAGGCCCGAATCTTCATCCGCTGCGAAACAATTTCTTTTGCCAGCTCCGTCACCGCTTCCACAGCGCGCGCCCCTGCGCCCGGCAGTCCGAGGTCAAGCATGTCGATCCCCAGCGCTTCCATCAGGTGCAGGATTTCCAGTTTTTCCGCGATCGATGGGTCGCGCACCGAAGGCGACTGCAGGCCGTCGCGTAAGCTCTCGTCGGTCAACATCACCGGCCCGCGAATCTGAAAAGGATTCGCAATGTGCCGGTTCCAGTCGTAAATCAGGTCGGAAGTATTCATGCGCGTAAGAAAAATTGCACCTGGCCGGTGCAAAGACTCGTATCAGGGCATGCCTTCAGGCATGCCGCCCAGCCGCCACAAATCCAAACGCCTTTAGGCGCAGCGACACCCATTTTACGCCACCGCCAGCCCGTGTCGTATTCTGGAGAACGCTTCGTATCAGGCACGGCTTCAGCCGTGCCGTAAGGATGCAATTTATAAAAGGGGCTTCAGCCCCTGCTCATCAGCCATGATCACTATCGTCTCCGGCCTTCCGCGCTCCGGCACTTCCCTGATGATGCAGATGCTCGTCGCCGGCGGCCTAACGCCGCTGGCCGACGGCGAGCGCGCCGCCGACGCCGACAATCCCCGCGGCTATCTCGAATGGGAGCGCATCAAGACACTGCCGCAAGACCCGGCCTGCATCGCCGAGGCTGAAGGCAAAGTCGTCAAGGTGATTTCCAAACTTCTGCTCGCGCTCCCCGCCGGCCACGACTATCGCGTCGTCTTCATGGAGCGTCCCCTGCCCGAAGTCCTCGCCTCGCAGGCAAAAATGCTAGAGCGCCGCGGCGTGCCCCACTCCCCCACCGCAGAGCGGGCGATGGCCGCCGCGTTTGAGCGCCATCTGCAGGAAGTCTTCATATGGCTGGAAAAAACGCCGCAGGTGAAGTCGCTGCGCCTGGCCTATCACACGGCGCTGGCGCAACCAGCTGCAACCGTCGATCAGCTCAGGAATTTTCTGGGCGCAGAACTCGATGCCGCCAAAATGATCCAGGCCGTGGACGCATCGCTCTACCGCAACCGGAGCTGATCCAATAACAAAAAGTCTGTGATTCCGCCCGGAGCGCACCCTGAGCGAAGGTCGAAGGGAAGCGAAGTGAAGAGCCTGCCCTGAGCAAGCGAAGCGCGTCGAAGGGAACCTGCTGTCCTTGCGGCCACTCCTCAGCGCTCCCGCTTCGGCGCCGTCTGCTCCGGTCCCACGCGACCCGCTACCACGTCAGCCGCAAAAAAATTCTCCGCCTTGATCGGCACACCGGCCATGCGCCGCAGCATCGCAATCTGCCCAACATGGGTGAGCGCGTCGGCAACCGGCCCCTGAAACAGCTTTTCCGGCGGGGCATGCAGCGCTTCCGCCCCAGCCAGACAGTCGTCGAACTGCTTCAGCGCGGCAAAGAAGCGCTTCGAGTCCTCGTCCCACGACTGCGGTTTTGAGTCCTGCCATTTCTGCTGGCCTTTCGCCATCGACAGCCCCCAGTCCAGCAAGTCGCCGATATGCGCGAGTATTTGCCCGGGCGTTTTGCCCGCCCCGCCGAAGTCCGAGAAACTCGCCGGCGCGCCGCGAATCGCCTTGCCTCCGCGATAAGCCAGCGTCGCCAAAGTGTGCCGCAAAAATTCTTTGTCGCTCATCGTTGCACTCTCCTTGAAATGCCCATGAAACTCTGTCATTCCGACCGGAGCGCAGCGAAGCAAGCGAAGTGGAGGTACCTGCTCTCCGGCGGCGCCCTCACCGCCGCTTCGCCCACAGCACCGGCAAAGACTTCAACGCCCCGCGCACCCGCTCCACTCCCCGCCCAAACTGCATCTCAAGAAACCCCGCCATCTGCCGACTGAACGCCGCCCCATATCCATACCACCAGACTTTTTTCATCCCCGGCATCAGGTCCACATCCACATGCTTCACCCAGGTCATTTCTTCCAGCCCCAGTCGCCCATTGGTGCGCCCCAGTCCGCTCGCCTTCACGCCGCCATGCGGGGCCTCGCTGATGCCGAAACACGACACTACATCGTTGATCATCACCGTCCCGGCTTCAATCCGCCGCGCCAAGCGCTCGCCGCGCGCGCGGTCGCGAGTCCACACGCTGGCCGCCAGCCCGAACTCCGAATCGTTCGCCAGCCGCACCGCTTCCTCGTCGCTGTCGAACGCCGCGATCGGCAGCACCGGGCCAAACGTCTCCTCGCGCAGGATGCGCATGTCACCAGTCACGCCGGTAAGCACGGTCGGCGCATAAAAATTAGGTCCCAGTTCTGGAATGCGTGCGCCTCCGGTCAAAACCCGCGCCCCGCAAGCCTTCGCGTCGGCCACGTGCTCTTCCACCGTCTTCAACTGCCGCTCATGGATCAGCGGCCCAACATCGCTCGCCGCCTCATCGCCCCGACCCACCTTCAGTTTCTTTGTTTTCTCGACGCACGCCGCCACGAACGCATCATGCACGCTGCGATGCACATAACAGCGCTCTACCGATAAGCAAGTCTGCCCCGCGTTGACGAACGCGCCCCATACCGCCGCGCTCGACGCCACATCCACGTCGGCGTCCTCCAGCACAATCATCGGATCTTTGCCGCCCAGTTCCAGCACTACCGGCAGTAATCGCCCCGCCGCAGCCAATGCAATGCGCTTCCCGGTGGCAACGCTGCCGGTAAAAATCAATTTCTGGATCGATGACTCGATCAGCGCCGCTCCCGTCGCGCCGTCGCCGATCACGACCTGGAATACATCTTCCGGCACGCCCGCCGCGTGCAGCAAGGAGGCCAGTTCCAGCGCCACCAGCGGCGTCAGTTCCGAAGGCTTGAGTACCACGGCGTTTCCCGCCACCAGCGCCGCCAGCGCTTGCGTTGCGGGAATCGAAAACGGATAGTTCCACGGCGAAATGATTCCAATCACGCCGTAAGGCTCGCGCACCAGCCGCCCCCGCTTAAGCTTGGTCGCCAGGTTGCCGTGTTGCAATCGCTCGTCCGCCAGCAGGCGATAAGCATTCGCAATCAGAAACCGCGCCGCATCCAGCGCGACCAGAATTTCCGTGGTGATTGCCTCCGCTACGGGCTTGCCCGCCTCGCGCGAAATTAGCGCAGCAACTTCGTCTTTGCGATCGAGCAACAGCCGTTGAAATTTCTCTACGGCGCGCAATCGTTGCCGCACTCCGAGCTCCTTCCAGGCCAATTGCGCCGCGCGCGCCTGCTCCACCGCCGCGCGCACCTCGGCCCCGCTCGCGCACTCAAACTCGCGCAAAACCTCGCCCGTTGCCGGATTCACCGAAGTAAACGTCGTCATCCGAAGTTCCGCCACAGATTTCGTCATAAGCCGTGATCCATAAAATACCTGGTCATCCCGACCGGAGCGAGCGCTGTGGAGGGACCTGCTGCTCGCTCCCCGCAGAACGCTTCAATGCATCCCCGGATACTTCCCCCAATACATCAGCAGCACATCCGCCGTATCTGTCACTCCGTGGGCAATGATCGCCGCCGTCAAGTTCCTTCCGCACGCCAGATACAAGGCCCCCAACAGCAGGCCATTCCAGATGTTCTCGATCATTCCGGTGCTGCCCTGATCAATATGACTGCAACCAAACACGATGCTGACCACGATCAGGCTCACCGCCCACGCCGTCTGCTTGTCGCCGAACAGGCCCGCCACGCGATTCATCAAATAGCCGCGCGAGACCATTTCTTCTCCAAAGGCCGCCAGCGTCCAGGTCAGCGCCAGAAAAATCAGCAGCAGCGTAAAATTTCCGCGGACCTGTGTGACGTCCGACAAATCCGGCATCTTGCCCAGCCATCGCACCAGCAGGGGTTGGGTGATGAACAACTCGATCGCTTCCATCGCCAGTCCGGTCGTCACTCCCCACAACACCGCCTTCGCCCAACTGCGCGGCGCCTCAAACCCCACGTCTTTCCACCTCAACCCGCGCAGCCGCAGCGACGCCCAACCCAGCAGAAGCAGATATGGAGTCTTACTGAAGAAAACGTGGTGGTACACATCCGCGACGAACAGGGCCGCCACCAGCGAGAACTCAATGACGACTAACAGTCGGCTCTCCCGCCAACGTGCAGTGTCAGCCCACGTGCTCATCAGAACGCTCCCCGCTTAGTCGTGCAAAGCCCAGCGCCTAAAGCCCGCCCCTAATACTCCACGCCAATCAAACACAGCCCGCTGGCAGGCGCAGTGGCCCCCGCCGCTGACCGGTCGCGCTCGCCAAGAATACGCGTCATGTCCTCTACCGTCAGCGTTTTCTTGCCCACCAAAATAAACGTGCCCACCAGGTTCCGGACCATGTGGTGCAGAAAGCCCGACCCGCGCACCGTATAGACGAACTCCTCGCCCTCGCGCTCCCAGGTCGAAGAAAAGATCGTCCGCACGTTGAACTGTTCGAGGTTCCTTAGTGTTACTTGGTGTCCTTCGTGGTGAAAGCCTTTACTCCGTTCCGGGTCCACCGCCGCAAACGAAGTAAAGTCACGCTCGCCCACCACGAACCCGGCCGCGTCCGCCATCGCACGCTCCTCAAGTGGATAAGGAAAATGCCACACATACCGCGCCAGAAACGGCGAACAAATCGCCCCGCGAGAAATGCGATACCGATACGTCTTGGCCCGCGCTGACTTGCGCGCATGAAACTCCGCCGGCATTTCTTCCGCGCTCAGCACCCGCACCGCGGCCGGCAACACGTCGTTGAGCGCCACCACAAAATTGGCCGCGGGAATCGGCGACTCCGTGGCAAAGCTCACCACCTGCCCCAGGGCATGCACCCCGGCATCGGTCCGCCCCGACCCTTGCGGCAACACGTTTTCCCCGGTGACGCGTCCAATGGCTGAGGCCAGCGTGCCCTGCACGGTGGCGGCCTCCGGCTGCACCTGCCAGCCCGCAAAGTCGGTCCCGTCGTAGGAGACAATCAGTTTGAGATTGCGCATTTTTTGCTTCGAAGTTTCGAGTCTGGGCGCAAGGCCATTGCATCCAATGGACTTCGCAGGCTTGGAGCGGCCCTGCGTCGGATATACTAGTGCACTTCGCCGCAAAACATCGACGCCGGACAAGGAACCTTCCATCCACTGTATGCGTACTTCATAACTGAGTGGGGCCGCGCGCCGGTTGGCAACGGCCGAGAGGTCGACCAAGTCCATGAATCGCAAAGTTTTAGCCGAGTCTTAATAGAGCCTGAAGGTTTCACAACCTGGAGAGAAGCAGATGCAATTTGCCCGTACCGCTTGCCTACGTTACTGCGCCGCAGCCCTGCTGAGCGCGAGTTTGTCGGTCGCCTCGTTGTCTGCGCAGGATGGAGCAGCCGCGCCCAGCGCCGCCGCGCAGAGTGCGCCGCAGGCGCCCCTGCCGCAGTCCGACGCCGATCTCACCCGCAAGCTGCCCACGCTGCAACTGGTCTCGCCGTCGACGCATTTTCCGAACCCGGTCGCGCCCTACACCGCGCGCCACCTCTCCGACCCCAACCTGCGCAACACTTCGCGCATCGACTCGCTCATGCGCGACGGCAAGCTCTACCTGTCGCTTGAAGACGCCATCGCGCTCGCGCTTGAAAACAACCTCGACCTCGCCATCGCGCGCTACAACCTGAACATCGCTGACACCGATGTGCTGCGCGCCAAAGCCGGCGCCACCACCATCGGCGTCAATACCGGTGTCGTGCAGAATACGCCCGGCGGCGGCGTCGGCGGCCTCGGCGGCCAGGTCGGCAGCGGCACCGGCGGCACCAACCTCGGCGCAGGCGGCGCTGGCGCTGGAGCAGGCGGCCTGGTCGGTTCGACCCTCGGCCTGGGATCGCTCATCACCAGCTTTGATCCGATTCTCACCGGCACGCTTTCCACCGACCGCAACCATGTTCTTCCTTCCAGCACTTTCAGCCCGGCGTCCGGCGCGAACACCACCACCGGCAACTTCTTATATACGCAGGGGTTTCAGTGGGGAACCAATTTAACCGTAGGCTTCAACAACACTCGCCAAACCGTCGGCGACGCGCCTTTCACTTCGTTGAGCCCGCAGCTCAAGTCCAGTTTCAATTTCCAGCTCACCCAGCACCTGCTTCAGGGATTTGGCCCGGCCGCGAATACTCGATTCATCCGCATCGCGAAAAACAACCGCCAGCTTTCCGACGTGGCGTTTCATCTGCAGGTCATCACCACGGTCAACCAGATTCAAACCATGTACTGGGACCTGGTCTATGCCTACGAAAACGTGCGCGTGCAGAAAGAATCGCTGGCCTTCGCCGATAAGACGCTCTCCGACACCAGGAAGCAGGTGGAGATTGGCAGCCTGGCGCCTATCGAAGTGGTCAAGGCCCAGAGCACCTCGGCCCAGGACCAGCAGGCGCTCACCATTGCCCTGACCAACCTGCAGTTGCAGCAGTTGCTGATGAAGAATGCGCTCAGCCGCACTTTGCGCGATCAGACGCTGGCTGGAGCCGAAGTGATTCCGACATCGACGATGGACTTGCCCGTCGATGAGGCAATCCAACCGACGCAGGACCTGGTGGTACAGGCACTGCAGCGCCGCGCCGATCTGGCGGAAGCCCGCATTCAGCTCGACACGACCAACCAGAGCAACAAGGCTGTACGTAATGCGCTGCTGCCAACGCTCGATTTGTATGCGTACTACGGAGGGGCGGGACTTGGTGGTTCGCAAAACCCTTCAAACCTCTGTGCAAATCAAAACCCTCCCGGCTTCGGCTGCGCGGGCCCTCCGGGCACCGTTCCGGTCGCGGTGCCAGTCGGCTTCGGTGGCACTTTAAATCAGCTCGTGAACTCCACCGCGTCTGACAAAGGCGTCGGCATCCAGCTCAACATCCCGATCCGCAATCGCGCCGCGCAGGCCGCGCAGATTCGCTCGGAACTGGAATATCAGCAGGCGCAGATGCGCCTGCAGCAGATCGAAAACCAGATCAGCATCGAAGTCCGCAATGCGCAGTTTGGCGTGGAGCAGAACCGCGCCAGCGTCGCCTCGGCCAAGGCCGCGGTCGATTATGCCAAGCAGTCGCTCGACGCCGAGCAGAAGAAATATCAGTTCGGCACCTCGACCACCACGGCGGTGCTGCAGACCGAAAGCGCGCTGGCCACGGCCGAGTCCACGCTGATGTCGGCCATGGCGGCCTATGAGAAGTCGCGCGTCGAACTGGAACGCGCCGTCGGCACCACGCTCGAGCACGCCAACATCAGCATCGACGAAGCCGCCCGCGGCCAGGTCACGCGCATGCCCAGCGTGCCCAACGTGGCCCCAAGGAAAGATGTGACCGCAGCGCCGTCCGCACAGTAACCCTATGTCATTCTGAGCGGAGCAGGAGGACGCGAGTCCTCCTGCGCAGTCAGAAGCATCCCTACGTGCTTCCCGAATCTGGACTTTGCCCCATGCGATGTCGCGCTTCACGGGTATTCAGCGCCCGCGAGGACAGAGTCGTGGCGCTGCTAGA
>Ga0075030_100005518_pt1 | contig 11394 bp, 8 predicted proteins | sample LitLauG_LLR_2012_FD_71393 | JGI IMG/M metagenome (GOLD analysis project Ga0075030, IMG submission 71393) | Freshwater sediment microbial communities from Pennsylvania, USA - Little Laurel Run_MetaG_LLR_2012 | ecosystem: Environmental > Aquatic > Freshwater > Creek > Sediment | place: USA...
ACGCCGCGTGATAGAGTATTGCCACTCTAACGCGCCAGGCTGTGGGCCTGAAGCGCTCTCCAGACCGCGAAAAGGAGTGAGCCCATGTCGACTCTCCACGATCTCGTCAAAGACCGCAAAGTCTATTCCGTCGAGGCCACGCGTACCGTGCTGGAGGCGGCACGCTTCATGATGGAGCACAATATTGGCGCGCTGCCCGTTGTGCGAAATGGAGAATTGGCCGGCATTCTGTCGGAACGCGACATTATGAACCGAGTTGTGGCGGTCGGTCGTACGCCCGGAACCACCGCGGTCTCCGAAGTGATGACCGCGAATCCGCGTTCGGTGAAATCCGACGAGAGCATCGAGGAATGCCTGTTCATCATGCGCGAATTTGGATTTCGCCATCTTCCCATCGTGGATGGCAAAGATCTGCGGGGCTTGGTTTCATTGCGCGATGTGCTCATGCACCAGGCGGCAGAATTAGAGCGCGCGACGCGTCGGGCCGTATCTTAAGCGGCCTCCATCTGAGTCTCGCGATGCGGGAGTCCCACGTTCAATCGCGCTTCCTCAACATGACCTCGCCCGGTTTGGGCGGCAATTTGAACGGGAACTCGAATGCTTTTCCATCCAGGGGAAGGCGCAACACGAACTCTTCATCTCTCTTCCAATCGCTGATCCACTTGCTGGTCGTGCTGAAGAAAACCCATCCGTTGGCTTCGGGATTGCCGGCGTCCAGAGTAGTAGAGCGCAGGCTGTTCTTGCTCACGAACTCAATGAGTTCCGCCGCGTCTTTCTGAAATGCCCGCGCATAGGCCTCTTTCGCTTCTTTTCGGTCTGGATGCTTCACGATCTCGCGAGCGGTCTCGCGATCGACTTCATCGGCATCGGTTTGAACCTTTTCGGCAAACGCATCAGGATCAAGAGACGTTTGCGTTACTTGGAAATGCTTCAGAAACTGAAGTGTGATGTTTTCTAACCCGACTTCCAACCTCCCCTGTCCGCGATAGCGAACCTTGAGCAGCGCGGCAAAAAAAGGCTCGTGCCGGCGCCGGACCTTCTCCAGTTCCTGTGAATCGATTGCGACCGTTACACCCACGTCGTCCGACCAGAGTCCATACAAATATTTGCCGTCATCCGTTCGCGAAAATGTGCAGCCGGGACGGTCTTCCGCCCAGCGAACCGCGGTAGTTTTGGATTTCTCGTCGGAAGGTTGGGCCGCGACGAAGTAACTGCCCAGCAGGAACGTCGCAATGACGAACCCTAAGCCCCATCGCTCCGTGCACTGCCATTTCCGCTGCATAGCTCACTGGGCGGGAGCGGTCACTGTCAGCGATACCGTCGCAGCGGAGTTATTGATGCCGGTATTGCTCGATATGTTTCCGTTTTGATCCACACCCGTAAGCGTAAACGTGTAGCTGTTGGACGGAGTGTTTCCGTTCGGATTTGTGCTTGTAGTGCTGTTGCTGCTGTTCCCGCACGCAGGCAGGATCAGGAACACCCACGCGATCGCGACGATACCCAGGAAAGTGAGTGACATCCTGACCCGCCTTCCGCCGACAGCACCGCCGAGCAGAAAAATCCCGACCATCGGCAGCGGTAGCCAGAGCGCCCATGACACCCTTCGACTGACACTGGCATGACTGGGCGTGGGGACAGGTCCGGTGGTATTGATCGTCAGGTTCACCGTTGCGGGCGTTCCGTTTACCTGGAGGCCTGTCGTACCAGCGGGATAGTCGAACGTACAAACCGGAGGAACCAGAACAACGGGAGTGATGGAACTGCATGACAAAGTTACGATGCCGGCGTACCCGCTGATCGGGTTCACGCTGATCGTCGCCTGTGCTCCGGTGCCCGCCGGAACGCTGCTGGGCGCTGTAACGGCGGTGACGGTGATTGTGAATTGGGCAGTCACCGACAGTACGGATACGTCTTTGGAATCCTGATGCAAGAGCCCGCCGCTTGTCCCCGTGATCGTGATCGTGTAGTCGCCTGGAGTAGCCGTACCTCCCGCAGGCAAAACGCTCGAAACCGTTGCCGTAGCGGTGCTGGGGGGCGTCACCGAAGCCGGACTGATCACGCATCCCGGTGCAGTCGCACCCGGCGGCGATGTAACGGTGCAACTGAGGTCCACGCTACTGTTGAACCCGTTTAGTGGATTGAGAGTGATGTTCGACTGAGCACTGCCCCCAGGATTCATCGCGAACGGGGAAAAAGCACCCATCTGGAGGCTGAAGTCCTGCTGCGCCAATGCCGGCGTAATCGGCCCGATCAAAAGGGCGAAGAGGAAGACAGCCGCCGCGATCGCGCGTGTCGGCTTCAAGACGGACAGAACTGACGACGAATCCGATTTCAACATGAGCAGAAAGTATTTCAAGATTTTCGATTCAGGCTCGGGCCCAAAGGCTGCCCGGCTATCCAATTAACTGAACTCATGGGTGCAGTTCTACATACTACCATTTTCGTCCCAGTCGATTGGTGAGAGCTCTTAAGGTCGAGCAGAACCGTTTTGGCTCTGAGAGGGAATCATCAAGGGACCGTGACAATAATCCCGTTGGATGGTTTCGCTCCCCGCCGACGATAGCTATGCAGTACGCCCGAATCAAAATAGATCGCGTCTTCGGCCTCCAGAACATATTCATCGCTTGCGATCTTGAGCGTCAGAGATCCTTTGAAAAGGTAGAGAAACTCAATGCCCGGATGCTGGTGCGGCTTTGCTTTTTCTGCGGGCAGTTCCTGGAACTCCGCCAGATAGGCACTTAGCTTGCGTTCCGTCGCGTGAAAATCCAAACACTCGAAGTAGTACTGCACATCCTGCGTTCCCGGCCTTTCCGGAAAACGCACGCGTTCATCTTTTCGCACCAGCGCCACTACACGGCGTTTCCGCTCGTCGGTGAAGAAGTATTCCAGTCCGACGCCAAATACCAGGGAAATACGCAGGAGTGTGGGCAGGGTCGGGAACAACTTTGCTCGTTCCAGTTTCGAAAGCAAAGCCGCGGAAAGCCCGGTGTGCTTGCCGAGTTCCACCAGTCCCATACTCTTGCGCAGACGCAGAGTGCGCAGCTTTTCTCCGATCGAATATCGGCCGAGGCCTTCGGAAATGGTCGGATTCGCGCCAGTCATAATTTCATAATAATAAATCAAATATTCACGATAATAAAATCATAAAACAAAGAAGAAGCCGCGTCAGGGAGGCGCCGGCTTCTTAAACGACTGGCTATTTCTGCTTCTTTTTGAAGAGGCCCAATACGTTATTGATAGGGCTCTGCTGATTCGTATTGCCTTTATTGCCTTGAAGCGCATTCTGCAGGAAGCCAGTAGCGAGACCCTTTACGTCCGGAACGAACTTCGGATCCGACGTCGTCCCCTCGATGGCAAACGGAATTCCCATTCCGCCCACGGCTGCATTCATTTTGAATGCGAGTTGATTCTGCGGACTGACGGTCCCGGCTCCGGTCAGTACTCCAATGGAAGGCACATTCAGGTTAACGTTCTTGGCCTCGGTCCCTTCCGGCGCCATCCGAACATCCGAACTGAAATTCTGGATAGTCGTGTCGTTGCCGGTTTGTTTGCCTGACAAAGCTGAAATCGCGGCCAGTTTTTGCCCCAGGTTGAAGTTCGCCAACTCCGTGTTCTGCATTTGCACGCTGCCTGTAGTTACCAATTTGTCCACAGGGCCGACACTCGCCAGGTTGATGTTCACATCTCCACCTTTGAGGGTTGCCTTTGGAGGTAATACCACTCCGACAGCTGGAAGCATGGCTTCCAGTTCATCAACCGGCATACCTTGGCCAATCAGTTTCAGGTTCACGGTGGTGACTTTCCCATGGACGTCATACGTTCCGGTCAGATGGGCGACGGCCTTGCCCATGGCAATGTCGCCGCGAGTAATCGTTCCGACTTCTTTCTTAAGGTTGTGGGCGAGTCCAAAGTTCACCTGAACGGGCCTCCCCGCGGGCGATCCCTTCTGTACGACTTGTAAACCCGTGGCCGTAAGAGTTGCGTCCAGTTTGGCTTCCTGGCCGTCCGACACGAGGGTTCCATCGAGATTGGCAGTGCCAGAAATCCCGCTTGCCGGGTCGATGAATCCGGACTGCTCCAGTTTCATGTTCTTGACCGCGATTTTCGCATTCAGCGGCGTGAGTGAGGCGTCGTTGGCATCGATTGGACCGGCTTTCCCATCCAGATTCAAGCTTCCTCCTCCAGGAAGATTCGCCGTCATCTTGAACGGAAACGATGAAGTAAGGGAGAAATCCGACACGCTGATGTCGACCTTGTCGTAAACATGCTGCTTCTCCGTGCCCGCGCGGGACACGTTCAGCCGCCCATTGTTGACATTTAGTTTCGCGACGGAGAGATTGGGATTGCTCGAAGAGGATGGAGACTCCTTGGTTGCCGGTTCGGCCGTTTTCTTCTGCTCATTAGCGGGTTTTGTTTCGGAAGCGACAGCTTTGGATTGCGAAGACGCGGCCCTCGATGGTCCACTCTTCGCGCCTAAACTCGAGAAGTTCCACTTCTCGCCATTCTCGGACTTCACCAGATTGATTTCCGGCTGATCCAGTGTCAGTTCTGTGACATTCAACGTTCGCGAGAAGATCAACGGCATCATCTCCACGCCAACCTTCAGGGACTTGGCTTGCACAAACGGAGTTTGGCTGAACGCCGGATCGTCCGCGATCGAAATCTGATCCGCTTTCACTCCGCCGGATAGCAGCGAAAGTGTCAGGTTGCCAACCTTCACCTGTCGTCCCAGCGCATCGGTTAATTCGAACTCGAGTTTTGGCCGGAACATGTTGGCATCGATGAAGAAAGGCAGCGCAATCAAAAGCACAATCAGGATTCCAATCACAATCGCGATAATTTTCAGGATTCGTTTCATGATTTCTCCTTGCAGAAATACGGGAAGTCGTGGAGCGGCAATATGGAGGCAAATCGACTACTGTGGATATTGTAAGAGCTCCGGAGCAGGCACAATGGCCGTCTGCTCCTCCTGCCTGGCCTTCATTTTCACCGCGGTTTGCAGTTCCTTCTTGCCCTCTTCCTTTCGTCCCAAACGATTCAACAACTGCCCTCGCATGTAATGAATATCGACCCGCGAATCATCGATCTTTTCTGCCTCGTCGACCTCCGCCAGCGCGCCGGCGTATTTCTTCTGACGCTGGTAAATCTTGGCCAGGCCCACAATCGCATTCACCAGCTTAGGATCCCGCCGCAGGGCCTCGCGGTAGCTCTTTTCCGCCCGGACATCGTCCTGGGTTGTCCAGTAGAGATCGCCCAGTTGCTGATAATTGAGCGCCAGATCCGGTTCCAGTTCCACGTCCTTCAGGAATTCCTCCCGTGCGTGCCCATAGTCTTGCTTTCCCAGGTAGGCCAGGCCGAGGTTGAAGTGGATAAACGGCAACCGCGGATTCGCTTGCTCCGCCGCCTGAAACTCCGTCAGGGCCTGATCGTATTGGTGCTGGTTTAGATGATACTTCCCGACAAAAAGGCGATACTCCGGCGAGCCATTTCCGAGCTTGATGAGCTGTTCGGTTGCCCGATCATCGAGTTCCTTACGCCCGGCTCGGTGGGCGGAGTTCGAGAGTACATACAAATAAGGCAGCTGGCCCGATTCCTGCGCCCAGAGCGGCTCCAACGTCGACGTGGCATCAGCCCAACGTTCGGCAAAGAAGTAGCAGAGCCCGAGCAGGTATCGCGGTTGCAGCGCGTTGGGCTGCTCACGCACTACCGATTCGAAGGGAGCTGTCGCCTTCAAAAACTCGTTTTGACGGTAATAGGCGAGCCCTATGTTCAGCCGGATGCCTGCCACCTGGGGCATGAGATGTTCGGCCTGATGCAGCATCTCCAGCGCCTTGCCCCATTGCTTGCGCCGCATGTAGACCACGCCGAGGTTGGCATAGGCGCTCCCGGAGTTGGGATCCGCCGCCAGCACTTCCCGGAAGCTCCGCTCCGCCTCGTCCAGGCGATTGTGGTTCAGTGCGTCCTGCCCGCGTTGAAAACTCTGCGCTGGGTTGACGGATTTTTCATCGTCCAACAACGTTAGCGGCGTATTGTTTTCGCTACGCGGAGGCGCCACTTCAGCAAGCATTAAGCCGCCGAGTAGAAACAAAACGATCCAAGTCGAAGTGATTCTTGCGCTTGACACTCGATGCACTCTCTGCTTTAGTGTCCGCCAGTGCGTGCTTGAATTCAAGCGCACACGTTGCTCCCTATAATTCCGTCGTTTTGGGGCGGCTTTCGTCCCGAAACCTTGAAACTCTGAAACCTTGAAATTTTCATTCTGGCCCCTGCAATGGTGACCATTCGTGACGTGGCGAAGGAAAGCGGTTTCTCCTCGACCACGGTGTCGATCGTTCTGAATAACGCGCCACTCTCGCGCTATATCCCGCCAGACACCAAGAAGAAGATCGAACGCGCCGCAGCAAAGCTGGGTTATCGACCCAACCAGTTTGCCCGATCCCTGCGCAGCAAACGCAGCCATACGGTGGGCGTCATGGTCTTCGACATGACCGACCCGTTCTGCACACTGATCCTGCGCGGAATCGAAAACACTCTGTATCAGGCTTCGTTTCTTCCCATTCTCACAGACGTCCATAACGAGCGCAGCCGCTTTGAGCGCTACCTCGAGATGCTGCTCGACCGCCGGATCGAGGCCCTGATCGTGCTGGCCAACTGGCTTTTCCTCGACATCAATCTGCTGGCAGACCTTGAAAAGAGCAGCATCCCGACCGCAATGATCGGCTGCGAGCTCAAAACCGACTCGATCAGTTCCGTGATCGTCGACAACGAGGTCGGCGGATACCTGGCCTTCGAGCATCTGCACTCGCTCGGCCATCGCAAAATCGCTTTCATCCGCGGGCCGAAGGCGCTCACCGACAGCTCTCCTCGCTGGCGCGGTATCCGCAACTGCGCGAAGGCGTGCGGCTTCGAACTCGATCCGCGCCTCATCATGGAGTTGCCGGAATCGCGCGATCCCATGTCGAGCTTCGAGGCTGGCTTTAAACTGACGGAAGATCTGATTAAACAGAAAAAGCCATTCACTGCCTTGCTCGCGTTCGACGACATGAGCGCATTCGGCGCAATCCGGGCGCTCAATCGGGCGGGCGTCCGGGTTCCCGATCAGTGCTCGGTGATCGGCTTCGATGACGTTGCGCCCTCGGCTCTTTACACTCCCTCGCTGACTACGGTGCGTCAGCCCATGGAGGCGATGGGGGCCTCGGCCGTGGGGATCGTGGTGGAGGGCATCAATGCAGTACTGGAAAAGCGGGAGATCAATGCCATCCATCGCAAGGTTGCTCCAGAGTTGGTTGTACGCGAATCGACTCGGAGTCTGGCGTAAACGTTAACTGCTCTAGCGCACTTTTTTCTTGACAGTCCGCATCACGTAAAAGCACTATTCATACGTTTTAATAGCCTGGTCTCAGGGGTCTCAGTTCCTTCCGGGCACAAGTGTCAGCGCAAACAAAGAGCCGAATCCCAGGTTCGGACAGATTCGAAACGGGCGGTTAAAAAGGCGCGGGCAGAGCCTCGCGCACAGGAGAGCATCACACATGAAATCCCCTCGAGTGCTGTGGCAAGTGGCATTGTTGGTCGTGGCATTCTGCGGAGCCGCTTGGGCTCAAACCGGATCCATCACCGGAACCGTGAAAGACCCCTCGGGCGCCGCCATTTCCGGTGCAGCCGTGGTGGTCACCAGTCCTGAGCGCGGTATTACGCGCGATACCACCACCAACTCCACTGGCGACTACAACGAATCCGCCCTGCCGGAAGGTACGTACGACGTGATCGTGACCGCCGCGGGCTTCAAGAAGTTTCAGGCCAAAGCGGTGAAACTCGACGTCGCCCAGAAAGCACGTATCGACGTAAATATGGAAGTCGGCGCCGCAACGACTGAAGTCGTCGTCGAGGGCAGCAATGTTGCGCAAGTTGAAACTCAGTCATCCGAACTCGCGGGGACGGTTACTGGGAAAGAGATCACGCAGCTTGAGTTGAACGGCCGCAACTTCACGACACTTGTCAGTCTCGTGCCTGGCGTAAGCAACCAGACCGGCATGGACGAGCCGCAGGTCGGCATCAACGGCAGCGTGGCGTTCAGCATGAATGGTGGCCGAACCGAGTACAACAACTGGGAACTCGACGGCGGCGACAACATGGATAACGGCAGCAACGGTACGCTGAACGTTTATCCGAGTGTCGATGCAATTTCCGAATTCAAGGTGCTGACCTCCAACTACGGCGCGCAGTATGGCCGCAACGGTTCAGGAACCGTGGAAGTTGAGACGAAGGCTGGAACCAGGTCGTTTCACGGAGACGCATACGAGTTTGTTCGCAATGATTACTTCAACGCGAACAATTTTTTCAATAGCCCATTTCGTACCGGAGATCCAACCAGCAAGACACCGCCTTATAAGAAAAACGATTACGGATACACCATTGGCGGACCTCTTTTCATTCCTCACGTCTACAACAAAGACAAGCAGAAGACATTCTTCTTCTGGTCCCAGGAGTGGCGGCGTGACCGGTTGCCCAACACCTACAGTCAGCCGGTTCCATACAGTAAAGAGCGAACGGGGGACTTCACGGATGTCTGCGCTCCAACCATTACGGCGGATTGTCCAATAGATCCTGCCACTGGGCAGCCTTTTGCTAATTTCCAGGTAACGGTCACGCCCCAAGCTCAGGCTTTGTTGCCCTTGATCCCCCCGGGCACCATAGACGTCCCAGGTGCATCACAATTCAACTCAAACGTAACTTTGCCGACCAACTGGCGGGAAGAACTGCTCCGAGTCGATCACAACATTAACGATCACAATCGCTTGACGTTCCGATACATCCATGACTCTTGGACGACACTGGAACCGGGCTCGATCTGGGACACGACCAACTTCCCGACTTCGCAAACGTTCTTCAATGGACCGGGCGTCAGCATGGTCGCGCGCCTGACCAGCACGATTTCCCCGACTCTGCTCAACGAATTTGTCGCGAGTTATACCACCGATCACATCTCCTTCCAGGCGCAGGGCTATTACAAAATTCCGCAAGGTTTCAAGATGGGTTACCTGTACCCTTACGCTGAAGGCAAGCTTCCCGCGATCAACATTGGGGCTGGCAACCACGTCTACACCAATGGCTTGAACATTGATCCGGAAGGTATCTGGCCGGAAGGCGCCTACAATTCCAACCCAACCTATACGTATCGCGACAACCTCACTAAGATCATCGGCCGTCACAACCTGACGATGGGGGTTTACTTCGTCGCTGCTCAAAAGAACGAGCTGAGCAGTGTACAGGTCAATGGCCAGTTGAACTTCAGCAAAGATATGCCTGGCGGCACTGGCAACCCTTTTGCCGACTTCCTGGTAGGCAATATTGCTAGTTTCGTTCAGGGCAGCAACCAGCTGAAGTTTTATAACCGGTACAAGATTGTCGAACCCTATTTCCAGGACGACTGGCGGGTCACTGATCGCCTTACTCTCAACCTCGGGCTGCGCTTGAGCCTGTTCGGAACCTACCGAGATCGTTATCATCACGCCTACAATTGGGATCCTGCGGTTTATCAGGCAGGTATCGCCAACGCACCTGTTTTGTGTCCCGCCAACGCCGACCCAGCGACTTGTTCGCCCGGAGCAATCACTGGTGGCAACCCGCTTCTCGGTTTAGTGCAGTGCGGTGGCACGGGTGGAACGTACACCTTTGACGGCTTTTCGGGTGTCACCGTCGCTGGCAATTCCAACGCTGGTTGCTTGAAGGGGCACTTATTCAATCCTGCTCCGCGTGTCGGTTTTGCGTACGATCTGTTCGGCAACGGCAAGACGGCGATCCGCGGAGGTTATGGCATCTTTTACGAGCATGCCAACGGAAATGAGGCGGATACGGAAGGAATGGAGGGCCAGTCCTCACCACTGCTTCAAAGTGCAACCCAACTCAATGTTGTTGGATACACAAATATAGGAGTGGCGGGCGCAGGACAAGCGGCGCCTGTCTTCCCGCTGAGCTTTTACTCTATTCCCAATAAGGCAATTTGGCCTTACATGCAGCAATGGCACCTCGACGTTCAACATGAATTTGCGGGCCACAGCGTGATGACGGTTTCGTACGTTGGCAGCAAGGGAACGCATCTTGGCCTGGCGCGGAACCTGAATCAGTTGTTCCCTGTATCGCCATCACAGAATCCGTATCAGCCGGGCCAACCGATCACGGCCGCCGACTGCAGCAGCCTCGCGAACATTGGTCTGTCGAACGTTAGCGCGGTAGTGAACGGGAATACGGTCACGGGTCAAGCAGCGATTGACTTGCAAACTGCCTGTGGCAACGATGCTAATTACTATCGTCCATTTCTTGGAGTGCAGAACATTACGCGCCTGGAGAACCAGGCGAACTCGACGTACCACGCACTGCAGGCTTCTGCCCGCAAGAGCCTGGGCGCATTGATTCTCACGGGCGCTTACACCTGGAGCCATTCCATTGATGACTCTTCAGATCGATATGACGGAACGGTGGTCAACTCCTATAACCTTAGCCTGAGCCGCGCCAGTTCCAACTTCGACCAGCGGCACATGCTGAACATAAGCTGGGTGTACGATCTGCCTTTCTTCAAGAAGTCCGGTCTTACCCACACGCTGCTCGGTGGGTGGGAGTGGTCTGGCATCGAATCGTTCGCAACCGGCGTACCCCTAACGGTGGCGAATGCGGCAAACTATGCCGACAACGCTGGCGTCGCGGCTGGAAGCGTTACGAGCGCCGTCTCGTACCCGGACCGCGTTGGCAACCCGAACTCCGGTATCCCACCGGCGAGTCAGGTTAACGGTCCAGCCTATGCCAAATTCGACTTCAACCCGAGCGCCTTCGCTCTGCCACAGGGACTCACATTTGGAAACGCTGGCCGAAACGACGTACGGAACCCCTCTCGTCTCAATTTCGATATGGGGCTGTTTAAGCATTTCGCGATCAAGGAAAGCATGGCAGTGGAGTTCCGGGCGGAGGCTTTTAACATCTTCAACCATACGGAGTTCGCGCTCTCCAACAACGCTACGAGCGGGGGTATAAATAACTCCATGACATGCGCCGGCCCCGACAACACTGGCGGGAGTTGCTCCTCTACGTTCGGCCAGATCGGCACGGCTCACCTCGCCCGCATCCTGCAGTTCAGCATGAAGTTCATCTTCTAGATGATTTCCACTTTTGAAGACAACCGGCCTCGCAAGAGGCCGGTTTCTTTTTGGCCCTCCGCGAAGGCGACTGACCAGGCAGCCGCGCACAAACGGGCGCCTGGTTATTCTCCGGCGCAGACCGCACCCCAATCGGCGTATCATGCGTGTTACATATGTCCCTCAGAGTCAAACGCGCCACGCTGCCCGAATGGGCGCTCCAGATCACTGCGCTCCGTGAAAGACTCCAAATCAATCAGGCAGAACT
>Ga0075030_100005520_pt1 | contig 11394 bp, 12 predicted proteins | sample LitLauG_LLR_2012_FD_71393 | JGI IMG/M metagenome (GOLD analysis project Ga0075030, IMG submission 71393) | Freshwater sediment microbial communities from Pennsylvania, USA - Little Laurel Run_MetaG_LLR_2012 | ecosystem: Environmental > Aquatic > Freshwater > Creek > Sediment | place: USA...
ATCTGTGCACGCCGGCGGAACTGCAGGCCATGGCGGATCGCTGGGCCGTGGTCCGCGATCTGCAGCGCGGCCTGCCCTATCGCGAAATCCATGACCACACGGGCGTCAGCGTTACCACCATCGGCCGCGTAGCCCGCTACCTGGCGCAGGGGAACGGCGGCTATGCGCTGGCCACCCGGCGCCTGGCGGGAACCGCCACCACCACGGCGGCCGCAGCCGGAACCGCTACCGGAACCGCAACGGGAACAGCAAATGGATAAGGAACAACGCCTCAAGCTGGCCGTGCAGAAATCCGGGAGGCTGACGGCACCGTCGCTCGAACTGCTCAGTCACTGCGGGCTCAAGCTGTCGCGTGGCAAGGACCAACTCATGGGCTTTGGCGAGAACATGCCGCTGGACGTGCTGTTCGTCCGCGACGATGACATCCCCGATCTGGTCCAGGAGGATGTCTGCGACCTGGGGTTGGTTGGCCTGAACGTGCTGGAGGAGCGGCGGCTCGAGCTGGCGGCGCGCGGCGCCAGCGCGCGCTTCGAGAAACTGCGCGACCTGGACTTCGGTCGGTGCCGGCTGTCGCTGGCGGTGCCCGAAGGCGCGGCGTTCACGGGGATCGAGTCGATTCGCGGCAAGCGCATCGCGACCACCTACCCGTTCATGCTCGAGCGCTATCTCCGGAGCGTTGCCGTCAGTGCCGAGATCGTCACGCTTTCCGGCGCCGTCGAGATTGCCCCACGCCTGGGCCGCGCGGACCTGATCTGCGATCTGGTATCGACCGGGTCGACGCTGCAGGCCAACCACATGCGCGAGGTACTGACCGTATTCGAAAGCCACGCCGTTCTGATCCGCACTCCCGTGGACCTGCCGCCGGTCAAGGGCGAATGGGTCGAGCGACTGCTGATGCGGATCGATGGGGTCGAGCAGGTCAAGGAAAGCAAGTACATCATGCTGCACGCGCCGCGCAGTGCGCTGCCTGCCATCCGCCTGTTGCTGCCGGGCAGCGAATCGCCGACGATCATCCCGCTCGAGGGTCACCCGGACCGCGTGGTCGTGCACGCCGTTTGCCGCGAAAATGTCTTCTGGGAGACGCTTGAGAGCCTGAAGAAGGCCGGGGCCAGCGCGCTGCTGGTGCTGCCGGTGGAGAAGATGCTGGCCTGAGGCCGGCGTGCAAGCCATGCAGATTCTCGATTGGAAAATGCTGGACGACGTGCACCGCCGCGCAGCGCTGGCGCGCCCGCCCGCCGTTACCGGCGCGGAAGTCTTCGCGCAGGCGCGCGCGATCATCGCCGCGGTCCGCAGCGAGGGCGATGCCGCGCTGCGGCGCTATGCGCGCGAGTTCGACGGCATCGAGATAGCAGCCCTGCAGGCGACGGCCGAGGACTTCGCCGTCGCTCAAGCGGCACTGCCCGCCGCCGCACTGCAGGCCCTGCGCGTCGCGATCGACAACGTCGGGGCATTTCATCGCGCCCAGCGGCCCGGGGATTTCAGCCTGGAAACGCAACCGGGCGTACGCTGCGAGCGGCTGGTCCGGCCCATCCAGGCCGTTGGCCTCTACGTACCGGCCGGTTCGGCGCCGCTGCCCTCCACGGCGATCATGCTCGCGGTACCGGCCCGGATCGCCGGCTGCCCGCACCGCATCCTGTGCACGCCGGCGCGGCGCGACGGCCGGGCGGATCCGGCCGTGCTTGTCGCGGCACAGCTGTGCGGGATCGAACAGGTATACAAGGTCGGGGGCGCGCAGGCGATCGCCGCCCTGGCCTATGGGACGCAGAGCATCCCCAAGGTGGGCAAGATATTCGGGCCCGGCAACCGCTGGGTGACCGCTGCCAAGCAGCTGGTCGCGGCCGACCCGGAAGGTGCGGCGCTGGACATGCCGGCCGGGCCCTCCGAGGTCCTTGTCATCGCCGATGACACCGCGAATGCCGACTTCATCGCCACGGACCTGCTCGCGCAGGCCGAGCACGATGCCGGCGCCCAGGCGTTGCTGATCACCACGCACGCCGCGCTGGCCCGCGAGGTTGCAGCCCGGATCGCCGCCCGGCTGCCGGGACTGTCGCGCCGGCACATCCTGGAGGAATCGCTGCGCGCGGCGCGCCTGATCGTGGTGCCCGACCTGGCCACCGCCGTAGCGCTCAGCGAGCGCTATGCGCCGGAGCACCTGCTGATCCAGACCCGCTCACCGCGTGAGCTGCTGGCGGCGATCTCCACGGCGGGATCCGTGTTTCTCGGACCCTGGTCGCCGGAACCGATGGGGGACTACTGTTCGGGCACGAATCATGTGCTGCCCACCTTCGGCTATGCGCGTGCCTACAGCGGGCTCTCGGTCGGCGATTTCCTGCGCGGCATGACGGTGCAGGAACTCAGCGCCGATGGCCTGAGGCAGCTTGGGCCCACCGCCGTCACGCTTGCGGACCTCGAGGGCCTGGATGCCCATGCGGCGGCGGTGACCGTGCGGCTGCAGGCCCTGGGCGCCCCATGAGCTGGAATACGGAAATCGCGCGTCCCGACATCCGGGCGCTGCAGCCCTACCAGCACGCCACCTGGGAGCCCGGCCTGGTGCGTCTGCATGCCAACGAATTGCCCTGGCGGGCGCCGATGGACACCAGCGACTCCGGACTGAACCGCTATCCGGAGCCGCATCCGCACCAGCTGGCCGCGCGCCTCGCGACGCTCTACCAGGCCGGCGATGGCGCCGTATTGCCCTGCCGCGGGAGCGACGAAGCCATCGATCTGCTCACGCGGGTGTACTGCCGCGCCGGCCAGGACGCCGTGCTGATCACGCCGCCGACCTTCGGGATGTACAGCGTCGCCGCCCGCATCCAGGGCGCTCAGGTCGTCGAGGTGCCGCTGCGCCGCGAGTTCTCCTACCGCCTCGAACTGCCTGCGCTGCTCGACGCCCTGACGCCGGCCGTCAAGCTCGTGTACGTCTGTTCGCCCAACAACCCGACCGGCAACCTGATCGACCGTGCCACCGTGCTCGAACTGGCGCGGGTGCTGTCGGGTCGGGCCCTGCTGGTCGTCGACGAGGCCTATGTGGAATTCTCGGGTGCGCCGTCGCTGAGTGCGGAACTGGACCGGCATCCCGGACTGGTCGTGCTGCGCACGCTCTCCAAGGCCTATGGGCTGGCAGGCGCGCGCTGTGGCGCGCTGCTCGCTCATCCGGATATCGTTGGCCTGTTGCAGCGCGTGATCCAGCCCTATGCGGTCACGCAGCTGACCATCGAGGCCGTATTCCGCACCCTGCAGCCTGAAAACCTGGTAACGGCCCGGGAACGTACTGCCGCGGTCGTCCGGGAACGGCACCGCCTGGCCGGCGCGCTGGCGGCCCATCGGGCCGCGCTGCGGGTCTGGCCCAGCGACGCGAACTTCCTGCTCGTGGACTTTGCGGATCCGGGCGCGGTCCTGGAGCGCACGCATGCCGCCGGACTGCTGGTGCGCGACCTGCGGCGCACCGCGACGCTGGGCCAGTCGCTGCGCATCAGCGTCGGCACGCCGGAGCAGAACGATCGGCTGCTGGCGACCCTGCCATGAGCGCGAACGCCACGGCGGCGGTGCCGACGCTGTTCGTCGACCGCGACGGCACCCTGGTCGAGGAACCGGCGGACGAGCAGGTCGATGCGCTCGAGAAGATCCGTTTTCTCCCCGGGGTGTTCGCGGCACTCGCGACCCTGCAGCGCGCCGGTTACCGCCTGGTCATGGTCAGCAACCAGGACGGCCTCGGCACCGAGTCCTTTCCGAGCGAACGCTTCGCGCTCTGCCAGGACTTCATAGTCAGGACCTTCGCATCGCAGGGCATCGTCTTCGAGGCCGTCTGCATCTGCCCGCATCGCCCGGCGGATGAGTGCGAGTGCCGCAAGCCGAAGACCGGGCTGCTGCGCGACTGGCTGCGCAATCACGCCTTCGACGCCGACCGCAGCGCGGTCATCGGCGACCGCGACAGCGACCTGCAGCTCGCGGCCAACCTGGGGGTGCGCGGATTGCGCGTACGCCAGCCGCCGGCCAGTGGCGAATCCTGGCCGGACGCGGTCCGGGAACTGCTGGCGCGCCGCGCACGGGTCGAGCGCCGCACGCGCGAAACGGCCATCGAGGTCACCGTGGAACTCAATGGCGACACGACGATCGCGGCCCGCACCGGCATCGGCTTTCTCGATCACATGCTCGAGCAGCTGGCCAAGCACGGCGGCTTCGGGCTGCGCCTCTCCTGCGTGGGCGACCTGGAAATCGACGAGCACCACACGGTCGAGGACTGCGCCCTGGCCCTGGGCGAGGCCCTGCGCCGCGCACTCGGCGACAAGGCGGGCATCGGCCGCTACGGTTTCCTGCTCGCCATGGACGAGGCGGAGGCCCAGGTGGCCATTGATCTGTCCGGCCGGGCCTTCTTCGTATTCGAGGGCCGCTTCGGCCGCGAGCACGTGGGTGCATTGCCGACGGAGCTGGTGCCGCACTTCTTCCGCTCCCTGAGCGACAGCCTGGGCTGCGCGCTGCACCTGACCGTGCGCGGCGACAATACCCACCACATGATCGAGTCCTGCTTCAAGGGCGTGGGCCGGGCATTGCGGCCGGCGCTGCAGCGCTCGGGCCAGGACCTGCCCACCACCAAGGGCGTGCTGTGAGCGCTGCCGACGTCGTCATCATCGACAGCGGCGGCGCCAACCTGGCTTCGCTGCGTTTCGCACTCGATCGGCTCGGCGCCCGCAGCAGCGTGAGCGCGGACCCCGCCGTGGTGGCGGCGGCGCCGCGCATCCTGCTTCCCGGGGTCGGGGCGGCCGCCGACGCCATGACCCGGCTGCGTGCCGCACGGCTGGTCGAGTGCCTGCGCGGCCTGCGCCAGCCGATGCTCGGCATCTGCCTCGGCATGCAGCTGCTGTTCGCGCATTCGGAGGAAGGCGACACGGAAAGCCTCGGGCTGCTGGAGGGCACCATCCGGCGCATTCCGGGCTCCGCCGACCGCCCGGTGCCGCACATGGGCTGGAACACCTGCGAGCTGCGGCATCCCGATCCGCTGCTTACGGGCATCGGCGAACGGGACTATTTCTATTTTGTGCACAGTTACGCCGCTGCCGTCATGCCCTTCACGAGCGCGGCCGTGGAATATGGAGCAGCGCTGAGCGCGGTCGTGCACCGGGGCAATATCCACGGCGTGCAGTTCCACCCCGAGCGTTCCGGCGCGCCCGGTGCGCGCGTCCTGCAGAATTTCCTGCAACTCTGAGGCCGGCCCGCGTGCTGCTCATTCCTTCGATCGATCTGCGCGGTGGCCGGTGCGTACGCCTGCTGAAAGGCGACTTCGCCGCGGAAACCCGCTACGACCTCGAACCGGCGCTGCTGCTGCAGCGCTACCGTGGCTGCGGCGCATCGTGGCTGCACATCGTCGACCTCGACGGCGCGCGCGACGGCCTGCTGGCGAACCGTTCGGTGATCGCTGCGCTGGCTGAGCAGTCCGGCATTGCCCTGCAGGTCGGCGGCGGCGTGCGCCGTCGCGACGTCGCGGCGGATCTGCTCGACCTCGGTGTCGGCCGCGTCGTGGTGGGCAGCGCCGCCGTCGAGGCGGCCGACGAGGTGTCCAGCTGGCTTGCCGAGTTCGGCCCCGAGCGCGTGTGCCTCGCCTTTGACGTCCGCCACGACGCGGCCGGCACGCCGCTGCTGCAGACCCGGGGCTGGCGACAGGCCACGCCGCTGACACTGTGGAACGGTGTCGAGCGCTACCTCGCCGCCGGCCTGCGCCATGTGCTGTGTACCGATATCGAACGCGATGGCGCACTCACCGGACCGAATGTCGCGCTGTATCGCGAGGCCGCAGCCCGCTTCCCGCAGATCCGCTGGCAGGCCTCCGGAGGCGTCGCCGACATTGCCAATCTGCACGCGCTGGCCGCCGCCGGCGCCGCCGCGGCGATCAGCGGCAAGGCGCTGCTCGAAGACCGCCTGCCCATGGAGGAGTTGCAGCCATTCTTGCGCGACGCATAATTCCCTGCCTCGACGTGCGCGACGGCCAGGTGGTCAAGGGCGTACGCTTCCGCGACCACCGGGTGGTCGGCGACATCCTCGAACTCGCCCGCCGCTACCGCGACGAAGGCGCCGATGAACTGGTGTTCTATGACATCACCGCCAGTCCCGAGAACCGCTCGGTCGACCATGCCTGGGTCAGCCGCGTGGCCACCGTCCTCGACATTCCCTTCTGCGTTGCCGGCGGCATCCGCTCGGTGGCCGATGCCGAGGCGGTACTGGGAGCCGGGGCGGAAAAGATCTCCGTCAACAGCCCCGCCCTGCAGCGGCCCGGGCTCATCGACGAGCTGGCACGGCGCTTCGGCGCCCAGTGCGTGGTGGCCGGCATCGACAGCCAGACCACCGCCGCAGGCTACCGCGTTCATCAGTTCACCGGCGATCCCGATCGCAGCCGCGATACGCGCCGCGATACGCTCGCATGGGTGCGCGAAGTCCAGCAGCGCGGCGCCGGCGAGATCGTGCTCAACTGCATGGCCTCGGACGGGGTGCGCGCCGGTTATGATATCGAGCAGCTGCGCGCGGTGCGCGCGCTGTGCACCGTACCGCTGGTGGCATCGGGAGGCGCAGGCGCACCGGAGCACTTCGCCGCGGCCTTCGAATCCGCGCGCGTCGATGCAGCGCTGGCGGCCAGCGTGTTCCACTCCGGCCAAATCGCCATCGGCGCACTCAAGGAATTTCTGCACGCCCGCGGCATCGAGGTCCGACGATGAAACTGCGCTTCTCCGACGTCGAGCAGCTCGCCTGGAACAAGCAGGATGGCCTGCTGCCGGCGATCGTCCAGCATGCACTCAGCGGCGCGGTGCTCATGCTCGGCTACATGAACCGCGACGCGCTGCGGGCCACGCTCGAGCGGCGCCGCGCCGTCTTCTACAGCCGCTCGCGCCAGCGCTTGTGGGAAAAAGGCGAGACCTCGGGCCACACGCTCGAGGTGATCGACATCCGGCAGGACTGCGACGCCGATACGCTGCTGGTGACGGCCCTGCCCGCCGGTCCGGTCTGCCACCTGGGCACGTTCACCTGCTTTGGCGACGATGCGGCAAGCGCGGGCGAGCGCCTGTCGTTCATCGCCGAACTCGAGGACATCATCGGTGAGCGCATCGCCGACAGCCCGGACGGCAGCTATACCGCGGCGCTGTACGCGAAGGGGGTCCGCCGCATGGCCCAGAAGGTCGGCGAGGAAGGCCTGGAAGTGGCGCTGGCGGCCGCCTGCGAGCCCGACGAGCAGCTGGTCGGCGAGGCGGCCGATCTGCTGTTTCACCTGCTGGTCCTGCTGCGAGGCCGCGGCCTGCAATTCCAGTCCGTCGTCGATGAACTGCGCAACCGCCATGCGGACCGCACCCAGAAGCCCGCCAAGGAACAGGACGGCTGACCGGACCGATCGCAAGTCGGGCCACGAGAAGGGATACCGCGGCGCGACGCACGCCCCGCGCCGCCCAAGCTGCTGCACGGCACTGCTGCTGTATGGCACAGCTGCTGCGCGGCACAAGATGGCGCGGTGCAGGAAAGCGCACCGCGCGCTTATGCGCGACAGCGCACAGATAAACTTACCTTATCGGAGTGCAATTCGAGGCTGTTGTGATTCCGTTGCGGGGTAACGGCGATGAAAACGGATCTCCAGCTTCAGCACGACGTGCTCGTTGAATTGAAGAACGCGCGGCCTGGTCTGCCCAGGACCATCGGCGTCGAAGTGCACGCGGGGATCGTCACGCTCAGCGGCACCGCCCAGACCGACACCCAGCGCCAGATTGCCGAGTCCGCGGCGCAGCGCGTCGCGGATGTGCAGGCCGTTGACGATGAGATTGCCCTCGCCCAGCCCGGGGGGCGCCAGCGCACCGACGCGGAGATCCTGCGCGCCGTGCGCGGGTTGCTGCTCTGGAAGACGTTCTCCTCCGATGACCGGCTGAAGGTCGGCGTGCTGAACGGCTGGGTCACGCTGTCGGGCGAGGTCGAGCGCCGCCATCAGCGCCAGCACGTCAATGAGGCCATCCGCGCGCTGATCAGCGTCCGGGGCTTGACGGATCTGGCCGTCGTGCAGCCGCGCGAGGCCCCGCTGGTCGCAGCGAGCGACGTCTGGGCTGCCCTGCTCAGGCGCCCGGAGATCGATGCCTGCGACATTGCGGTGCGGGTCGAGGACGGCGACGTCACGCTCACCGGCCGGGTGCGCAGCGCCCGCGAACGCGAGCTGGCGCGCGAGTCCGCCTGGTGCGCCCGGGGTGTCCGCCACGTCTGGGATCGGCTGCGCGTCAGTCCCTGAGGCTACGCCGCAGGGCGGGTCGGCGCCACGGCGTGGTGCACCTGCTCGATGCGTCGCTTGAGTTCGCCTTCATGCAGAGGCTGATCGCCGATCAGCCGCGCCAGGTTGCCCAGTTCGATCGCCAGCGCCGTGATGATGTCATCGGTCGAGACCACCCCCACGAGCAAGCCCTTGGCGTCCACGACGGGACAGCGGCGCACGCCGCGCGCGCGCATCTTTTCGACTGCGGTCTCCAGGGGCGTTTCTAGCGTCAGGAGCAGCGGATCGCGCGTCATGACGCGCTCGACGCTCAGCATCATCAGGTCGGCATGCTGCTCCAGCTGGGCCTTCACCACATCGCGATCCGTGATCACGCCGACGGGGGCGCCGCGCTCGCCAGCCTGAGACAGCACCACGAGCGCACCGACATGCCGCTCGCACATCAGGCGCGCGGCGCGGGACAGCGGGTCGCTGGCCAGCACCGTCACCGCCTTGCGGCTCAGAATCCTGCCGATATTCATGGTCACCCTCCTTTGCCTGCCGCGCCTGTCCCGGAGTGGTCTCCACTTCCGACAATGACCTCGCCCGCGCGCCGCTCCAATGCGTATTTCCACCTACGTCGCCGCGACGGCTATTTGTTCTGCAGTACGGCACCTACCGCCGCCGAAACCGTCCGCACACCGGGCAATCGCTTGAGAAAGTGGAACGGTAAGCCAATACTGAATCGCAATGCCTCACGCGCAACAGTGGCTCGCCCAGGTGCTCGTGGCCGAGTCGCGGCATTACCGTAAATCCTTCCGGGCCGCCCGCACCGAAGCCAGCCCGGGCCATGTCCACGACCTGCGCACCGCGACCCGGCGCGTGCGTGCCGCGCTGTCGCTCGCCGCCGCGCTCCATCCGCAGGCGAAGCTGCATGAGCTGCAGGCCGAGCTGCGGGGACCGTTCAAGGCCTGCGGACGGTTGCGCGATCTGCAGCTGATGAAGCGCGTCGTCGGGCGTCAACGCGGGCGCCATCAGGAACTGGGCGCACTATTCATGCATGTCGCGGCCCTGCTCGAGCAGCAGCGGCGGCGGCTGGGCCGGCGCCTGGCGAACGGGCATCCGCGGCGTCTGGAACGCCGGCTGCGCGGACTCGCGGCGGAAGTCGAGGACGCTGCGCCGAACCGCGCCGCCGGCGCGAAGCAATCCCTGGTTCGGGCACTGAAGCGCAGCGAGCGCGACATGGTCGCGCGCCAGCGACTCGCCACCGCCGCGGACCCGGTCTCCCTGCACCGCGCCCGGCTGGCGTTCAAGGCGCGTCGCTACCAGCTCGAACTGGTCCGGCCCGTGCTCTCGCCACTGGCAGCGGACATGCAGATCCGGCGGTTGCGCCGCCTGCAGGCCGCCCTGGGCGCGATCACCGACCGCACGGCATTGCTGCGCGTCATCGACGAGTTTGCGGGCGTCGACCTGCCGTCGCGCGCGGCCCTACGGGCTTTTCGCCAGCGCATCGAGGGCGAGCGCCAGCGCCTCATCGCACGCTACCTGCCGGAAATTGCGCCGGCCCGACGGGCCCGCAGCAGCGCCTCCAGCCGCTGATCGTGCCCGTAGACGTCGTCGAAGAACATGATGCGTCCGGCCTCAGTCGCCAGTGCCGTGCCATAGAGCACCATGACCTGAACGGGCTGCGCCAGCGCGACGCGCTGGTTGTTCGTCCCGTGCATGGCCGCCTCGACGGCCGCCGCGGACCAGTCGCCCGGATTGGGGCGCAGGACCTGCACGGCAAGGCCCACCGGGTTGCTGAGGCGGATGCATCCGTGGCTGAAGTCCCGCCGGGCTCGGCTGAACAACTGTCGCGCCGGCGTGCTGTGCAGATAGACGCCGTAATCGTTGGGCATGACGAACTTGATCAGGCCCAGCGCATTGTCATCGCCCGGTCGCTGGCGCAGGCGCAATCGGCCGGCCGCCAGCGCCTCGATGTTCGCCGGCGTGGGGGGCTGCACGGCGCCGTCGTCGCCACCGCCCTTCACCAGCTCGAGGTTGTTGCGCGCGAGGTAGCCCGGGTTGGCCCGCATCGGCGCCAGCATTTCGCGGCGCACGATGCTCGCCGGCACGTCCCAGTAGGGGCGGAACACGATGTAGCGCAGCTCGCTCACGAACACCGGCGTGCGCTTCTGCCGGTACGCCTGTCCGACGATCACCGGCATCTGCAGAATGTCCGCGACGTGGTCCGTGGTGGTGCGGAATGCGAACAGCTGGAACTGCGGGATGTTGACGATGATCGGCGGCGACCTGAATTCCGGCAGCCAGCGCCAGCGCTCGAGCGTGAGTTCGATCTGCCGCACGCGCACGCTCAGCGGCGTGGTCAGTTCCCGATAGGTCCTTGCCGCCAGCACGCCGTCGGGGGCGAGTCCGTGGCGGGTCTGAAACTGCTGCAACCCGGCCACGAGCGCAGCGTCGAGCACCGGGCTGTCGCTGGCCTCGGCGTCCGGAAGGTCGCCCAGCGCCTGCAGCAGCCGGCGCAGCGCCGGCGCACCGGCGTAGCGGTCGCCGGCGTTCAGGGCATGGGTCGGAATCGGCGGCAACCGCGTCAGCTCCGGCTGCCGCGCGAGCTCCCGGTAGCGAGGCAACATGTTCTTGAGCAGCCGATAGTGGATGAATGGCGGTTCAAGCGCGGCGATTGCCGCGGCCGGATCATGCGCCGTGGCCAGCTGCGCCAGCAGCGCCGGCCCATTCAGCGGAGCCCGGGCCGCCGGCAGCGCAAAGCCGGCAGAGCGGGCATCGACGCGCCCGAAGTGCAGATCGTGCGTGAAACGCAATGCGGCACGCGACAAGGCGGCATCGAACGCTTCGGAGCCGCTCGGCGATGGCGTCCGATAGTCCTCCGGATCGAGCCCGTAGTCCGCCGCCGCATCGAGTTGCGCGCGCACGGCCGCGGCCTGCGCGCTCGGCTGGCCGTCGCGAAGCCAGATCCCGGCGGGCGGTGCCGCCTCGGCCGCCGGCAGCGGCCGGATGGCCATGAACCCCAGCAGCCCCAGCAGAAAGCACAGCCGGCCCGCTGCCCGATTTCGCGGCGGCAACCGCGCTAGCACCCGCGTCGCCTGTCTAGCACCCGCGTCGCCTGTCTAGCGCCTGTTGTCCCGGAGCAGCAGCGCCGCCACGATCGCCAGCAGTGCGAAGGCCGTGGC
>Ga0075030_100005523_pt1 | contig 11391 bp, 14 predicted proteins | sample LitLauG_LLR_2012_FD_71393 | JGI IMG/M metagenome (GOLD analysis project Ga0075030, IMG submission 71393) | Freshwater sediment microbial communities from Pennsylvania, USA - Little Laurel Run_MetaG_LLR_2012 | ecosystem: Environmental > Aquatic > Freshwater > Creek > Sediment | place: USA...
CCGGTGTTCGGCTGGGTCCGGGAGCGGGTCCTGCCCGGCGGGGTGTGGCGCGTCGCTCCCGATGGCCTCGTCGACCAGCTGCGACAGGCCGCGACGGCCGAACCGACCGATCTCCTGCTCATCCCCCGCCGCCTGCCGGGCACCATGAACTCCCAGCTGCGGGGGGTGACGGCAGCCGGCGCCGGGGGCATCCGCCTCAACCCGGCCGATGCCGGCGGCCGGGGGATCGGCGAAGGTTCGACCGTCATGGTCTCGAGCGCGGCCGGTGCGGTCACCACCGTCGCGGCCCTCGATCCGCGGGTCCAACCCGGCACCGCGTCGATGACCCACGGGTGGGACGACCCCAACGCCGGGCGGCTGGCGAGCTCCACCGCCGGCGTCGACGCCTTGACCGGCATGGTCCACCTGAGCGGGCTGCCGATCCGGATCAGCCTGCTCGACCCCACCACCGCTCAGCCGTGACCTTGGCTGCGCAGGTCCCGGTTCGATGGGCTCTACCGGGCTCGATGAGCGAAGATGGCCGAGGCAACGCCATCATGCTCGTCCTGCGGAGCGAGGTGACCGAGGCCGGGAAGTACCACAACCTCGGAAGAGGGGATCACGGCGGCGATCTCGTCGAGCAGCGGGCCGCTGATGCTGTCGGGGCTCTTGTCGCCGCCGAGCAGAACCGTACACGGGATGTGGACCTGAATCAGATCCAGACCTGGGTCGCGGAGGTGATCGGGCCGCGGCACCCCGGGAACGCGACGTTGATTCAGAACCTGAGGACCGCCTCGCGCAAGGAGTCGGTACAACAGGTGGAGGTCGTTCTCGAACCGCAGGATGGGACGTAGCGCCAGCGTCATCCTCAACCGCCCTCCGACGAGGCCCGTCGGAAGTCGGCGACGAAGCGAGCCCCGGTCCGGCGCAGGTCGCCCGGCACGATCTCGCTCCCAGGGGGCAAGCTCAGATTGGCCCGGATGATGCCGGTGACACGCTCTGCGTCGCCGACGAAGCGTCGCTCCAGCTCAGCGGCGACCCACGTGCCCAGGCCATGAGGCGCTCCGGCAAGCGCCGCAGCCGCCGGAGGAAGCAGCCCGGGGTGGGTGAGCAGCCGGTGGACGTCCGCATAATCGCTCGCCACCTTGTACCGGCCGGCCGCCGACCGTCGTGGAGCCGACTGGACCTTCATTGCCACGAGGGCTGCAGGCGTCGCCACGAGGCACGAGGCGCTCGCCAGGGTTCTGAGGCGACTGTCGCAAGCGACGAGCTCGAGCTCGGCCGCGGTGTCGAGCGCCCATTGGTGCGCGAGGACGAACATCCGGTCCGCCTCGTCCTCGGGCAGGTCGGCGGGCTGGAGCCGGTCCGCCGGGGTGGTGCCCACCTCGACCACGTCAACCTTCACGCTTCGCACCGTCCACGACGAGCCGATGGCCTCGCCTCGCTCGGCGAGGATGATCGCCAACGCGCCGGGCTCTGACACGGCGTCGACGTCGTTCGTCACGCGGTAGGCACCGCCCACACGGGCGAGAACGGCCAGCCCGCCGATCAACGCAGCCGGCCCGCCGGCGCCACCGACGACGGCGGCCAGGGCGTCGACAAGGCGGGTGATCGACCCGCCCTCGTCGACCAGCCTGACGCTCTCACCAGACACGGGTGAACCCGTCGGGATGCCAGCTTTCGAGCACCTCGTGGCCACGGGCGCGGTCCTGGGCCAGATCGAGGGCGACGACCACGGGGTGCGCGAGTGGGTAGCCGGATCGGCGTCGCGGGGAACGCAGGCCGAACGCCGCCTGCGCTGGGAGCGTGGCACCGAGGACACGGGCCCGCCCGGACGGCGGTGCTGACGCCAGGGTCCGCAGGGACCACTTGTCTGCGAGGTAGAGCTCCAGCGGCCAGTCGCCGGTGATGACGATGCCGGCGCCGAGAGCCGCGGCAGCCCTGCTGCCTGACAGCCGCGTCTGATCGGTGTCGGTGGGCGCGGCGGCCAGCGGCATCCAGCGGGGTCGCCAGGCATCGGCGGCCGCCCAGAACAGTTCGGGAACGATCGGTGTGGCGGTGGGGGTCACGAGGCCCTGCTCGCGGAGCGAGCCGAGGACTTCCGACACCCGGCCGGGGCTCCGACCGAGGTGCCGGGCGAGTTCGTTCACCCCCCAGCTGTGGGGCGGGTCTGCCAGCAGCGTCACTGCCACGTCGAGCCCGGTGTCACCGAGGCCGCCGCCACGACGATCCGCCGTCCTAGCCGTCGGCGGGACCTCGGTATCGATGATCAGCCCTGGGACGACCACACGGACGTGGCCCCGCCGGTCGAGCCAGCCGACCCCGGCGTGGTCGAGCCGCTCCCGGGCTGCCGCCGACAACCGGTCGGCCACCACCAGGTCGGCGGACTTGGTCAGCTCCTCGGCCTCGGCCGGCGTCGGGTGGGCGGCCGCTGCCACCCGGAATCGGTGCCCGGCCGCGGCGACGGTCGCCGGGTCGACGGCCGACGCGTCGACCCCGAGCCCCTTGAACACACTCACGATCTCCTCTGCGTTCGTCGTTCGTGACGGCACGAATTAAGAATACCCCGGCGTGCCACGACGCCGGTGCCGCCCGGCTTCCAGCTGACCTGCCTGCCCTTCACAAGCAGTGGACCGGCGACGCTGACGTCACCTCAAGAACGCGGCCGGGGATGTCGGGACGGTGAGCGGTTCCTCACCGTCGTTACCACCGCGCCGACGGTGACAATCTCACAGATCGGCTTTGCCGCTTCTGCCACGCCCACGGTGGTCACGGCGAACGACGCCGTCTCGGTCGTCGATCCCTTGACATTCCTCCTGACCACTGGCGGGACGAGCGTAGGTTCGTCCAACGGCCCGCACAGTGTGGCCGTCCGCGTCTCGGACGAGGTGGGGAACGTCACCACCGCCTCCGTGATGTTCGGCGCCATCGCGCCGCCTCGTGGGCGTGCGGCGAGGGCCGCTGCGTCAGGCTGCCGGGCGGGGCTACTCGGCCAGCGACCAGCACACCTCCACATCGAACTCGCCGGTGGACGGGTCCGGATCGCCGTAGACCTCCCAGCGCACGCCGGTCAAGCGGTACCCGTTGGACTTGCACCACGCACACACGCCGTCGTGGGTGTCACCGAGTTCGACCATCGGGCCGGTGTGGATGGCAGACGCGACTCGTCCGCCCGGCAGGCTTGACGCGACGACCGGACCGACAGGATCGAACGGACCAGTGACCTGCACGCCAACTTCGAGGTTGGGGACATCGTCTTTGTAGAGCATGACGTTGTGTCCCTGCGTGTACAGCCCCGCGGGCGCCTCGGCCCGCAGGAAGGTCCACACCTTGTCCAGCATCGGGCCCCAGCGCTGCGGTAACTCGGCCCACGTCGTTGTGGCCGCCACCACCGCGGTCGGGGTCGACTCGACGATCCCTACGGTCACTTCGACACCCACCTCCCGGATCGTACGCTTTCCCCTCCGGCTCCGGCGAGCAGTCCGCTAGCGCGGCGGTGGACGGCGGGGTCGTCTAGGTGAGTTCGTACCGCAGGCGGTACTTCTGGACCTTCCCTGATGGCGTGAGCGGGAAGGCCTCCAGGAACCGCCAGTGCACCGGTGCCTTGTAGGGCGGCGCCAGTCGCTCGCGACAATTGGCGCGCAGATCATCCGCCGTCGTCGGGTGTCCGGATGCGCGGATGAAGGCAGCGACCACCTCCCCCAGTGATCGTTGGGTGCACCGACTACGGCGACCTCTCTGCGACACCGGGATGGGCGAACAGGACGTCCTTTTGGTCGAACAGGTCGGTGCCATCGACAGCCGGCGCGTCGGGGAGCTTGTCCGGCATCTCACTCCCGAGGAGATGTGGGGGATCGACGAAGCGCTCCTCACCGTGCTTGGCCTGAACTGAGTGACGGAGGCCGACTCCCTTGTTGGTGACCCCTGGGCGACGTGATGCCCCGTGCTGCTCCTGCGGGGCAGCGACCGGTGCGCTGGAGCCGCCACCGGATCAGGGCGCCGGGTGGTCAGGGAGGCCGAACAGCGCGAACAGCGCCGGGTCGATGAAGGAGCGGATGGCGCTGATCTGCCCGCCGACCACGTCGAGGACGTGGATGGCGAAGGCCGTCGGCTCAGCTCCCGGCGCTTGGGGCCGGTAGACGGCGACGGCCGGCGACCCGTTGGCGCTGACCGGCATCAGGAGATGGTCGGCGAGGGCGTCGACGGCGATCAGCCACGCGCCGATCTCGTCCCTACCGCGCAGCCACAGATCGAAGGGCGGCATCTCGACGATGGCGTCCTCCCGCAGCAGGTGCACAAGGGCGTCGACGTCGTGGCGCTCGAATGCGTCGATGTAGGCGTCGAGCAGCGCACGATCGTCGGCCGACGGCTGGCTCGGCACGGAGTCGCGGTCGACGGGTTCGAGGGCGGCGCGGGCGCGGCGGAGCGCGCTGTTGACGGCGTCCGTGCTGGTCTCGAGGAGCAGCGCCACCTCCGAGGCATGCCAGTGCAACACGTCGCGCAGGATGAGCACTGCCCGCTGGCGGGGCGCGAGGTGCTGGAGCGCGGCGATGAAGGCCAGGCGCACCGACTCGCGGGACACGGCCTGCTCGGCGGGGTCACCGTTGGGCGGCAGGATCAGGCTGTCCGGCGCCGGCTGGATCCAGGTCTCCTCCGGCCGGCGATCGATGAGCCGGCCCTCGCTGGTCCCGACGGGGGCGACGTCCATCGGCAAGGCCCGCCGGGCCCGGCCCTGCAGCATGTCGAGGCACACGTTGGTGGCGATCCGGTACAGCCAGGGGCGCAGGCCGCCGCGATCCTCGAACCTCGCCAGCGCCCGCCAGGCGCGCACCATCGTGTCCTGGATGGCGTCCTCGGCCTCGTGGACCGAGCCGAGCATCCGGTAGCAGTAACCGACGAGCTCACCACGGTACAGATCGAACTCCTCGGGCGGGATCGGCCCGGTCATGGCGCCCAGACTCACCAAGCCAACCTAGCCCTCCGAGCGCTCATCACAGACACCCGGCGGTCGTGCGCACGTGAGCTCCGGGTTTGTCCTCCGCCGAGGCCACCAGGTCGACGGTCGTCCTCCCGGCGTCCCCGGCCCGGCCGGGACCGAAGCGCTCCCGGTATGTTGCCGTGTATTCCACCACGTCCGACCGGGCGGACTCAGAGGGGCCGAATTGGGATGGTCAGGCGGGCTTTTCGACGCGATGGGAGACGCTGATCTGTGGCGAGCGGGCCAGTGTCTGGAGCACGACGCAGTAACGCTCAGTGGCTCGAAGGACCGCGTCGAGTTCATCCGGCGAAGCGGACGAGGTGAGGTCGAAGGTCAGGCGGATGTCCTTGAAGCCGACGGGCGCTTCACGGTCGACGCCCAGGGTCCCCCGGAAGTCGAGATCCCCTTCGGCGCGAACGTTGCCTTGCACATCCAGCCCACGATTGGTCACGACAGAACGGAGGGTCACCCCGGCGCAGGCGACCAGCGCCTGAAGGAGCATGTCGCCCGAGCAGGCGAAGCCGCCGTCGCCACCGGTTGCCGGGTGCAGGCCGGCCTCCACCATGGCCCGGCCGGTCTCGACCGAGCAGGACACCTCCTCACTTCCAAGGCGACCCTCGGCCCTCAGGGTGATGACGGCACTCGACGGATCGTCTCGATAGCGGTCCTTGAGCGGTCCCTGAAGGTTCTTCAGTTCGGCAGCGTCCACGGTCCACCTCCGAGCAAAACCTAGCCTTTGTGGACGGCGCCTTGGTCGTGCCGATCAGGTGCTCTTGGTGGGCCGCACCCCGCCAGGGGTGGCCGCCACCGCCATCGACCCGAGGACCGTCGCCGAGGACAACCTCGACAGCTCGGCAGATGCGGAGGCACCCGCTCGGTCAGGAGTCGTCGTTCCCTCGATCGAGCGGAACTGTCTCGATCCGCGACGACTTTTTCGGCTGATGCCAGTTGTACCGGATAGAGGCGGAGCGAATCCACGCTCCGTCTGACCCAGAGGAGAGGCAATGACTATCGCAGGCAAGGCAGTGCTGGTCACCGGGGCGAACCGAGGCATCGGAGAGGCCCTGGTCGAGGAAGCGTTGCGCCGAGGCGCACGCCGCGTCTACGCCGGTACCCGCGGCCCGCTGGCCCACCGGGATGAGCGCGTCACGCCGATCACCTTGGACGTGACCGACGGTGGGCTGGTTGAGCGGGCTGTCGAGGCGGTGGACTCCCTCGACATCCTCGTGAACAACGCCGGCGTTGCCCTCTACGACGACCTGAGCGACCGGGCCGTGCTCGACCAGCACCTGGCCGTCAACCTGTTCGGCACCTACAGCATGACGCAGGCCTTCCTTCCGCAGCTGACGCGCTCCCGCGGCGCCATCGTCAACAACGTTTCGATGATGGCCTTCGCCCCGCTGCCCCTCACCCCGGCCTACGCCATCTCGAAGGCTGCGGCGTTCAACATGACCCAGTCGCTGCGCGCCCTTCTGGCCCCGCGGGGCGTCCGGGTGCATGCCGTGCTGACCGGCCCCACCGACACCGACATGACCCGGGGCTTCGAGATCCCCAAGGCCTCTGCCGAGTCCGTCGCCCGAGCCATCTTCGACGGCGTGGACAACGGCGAGGAGGACATCTTCCCCGATCCACTTTCAGCGGTCCTGGCCGACAGCTGGCGCAACGGTCCGGCCAAGGAGTTCGAGCGCCAGTACGCAGCGTTGGTCACCGCCACTCCCCTCGCCTCATAACCCCGATCGCCACACCGAAAGGACCACAGCCATGAGCAGCCAGAACTTCACCACCACCTTGATGGTCGACCAGACGCCCGACGAGGCCTTCGCCGCCATCACCAACGTACGCGCCTGGTGGTCCGGGGAGATCGAAGGGAGGACCGACGCACTCGGCGAGGAGTTCACCTATCGGTACCAGGACGTCCACCGCTCCACGCAGCGGATCACGGAACTCGTCCCCGGCAAGCGGGTCGTGTGGCACATCCTCGACGCCTACCTCAACTTCACCGATGACCCCGACGAGTGGCTCGGTACGGAGGTCACGTTCGACGTCGCCCGCAAGGGCGACCGCACGGAGGTCAGGTTCAGTCACCTCGGTCTGGTCCCCGAGTTCGAGTGCTTCGACAAGTGCTCGAACGCGTGGGGCTTCTACATCAACAGCAGCCTGCGGGAGCTGATCACCAGCGGGCAAGGGGCGCCCAACCCCACCGAGGACGGGGCGGTGGCGCTGCCGAGCCACGAGACCCTCGTGTGATCCCGCCCCTTCACACCCCATGAAGCCCTGGCCGGAGCACCCCGACCAGGGCTTCATGGGTCCGACCGTCGCCGCCTGACGGCCTATCATCCCGGCCCGGACACCGGCATTACCGAAGGCCCGGCGCAGCCTGCAGGACGCGGCGGGTCGTTCGGGTGATCCAGAGCCGGTTGAGGAGTTTCAGGCCGCCGGGCCAACCACCGGGGAGGCCACCGGGATGCAGGGCGATGACCGTTCGCCCGGAGCGTCGGGTGATCACCACCTCGGTCCGGAACAGGCGGTTGGAGCCCGTTCCTACCAGGATCGTGTCGAGGTGATCCGCTCCTCTGACGTCGGGGTTCTCGATGATCCCCCTTCCCGGCAACACGTGGTAGCGGGCGCTGAGCCCGTGACGAAGGGCATCGCTCACCTGCTCGCTTGTCACGTCAGCACGCGGGATCGTCATGGTGGACATCAGGGCCCCTCCTCGATGCGTCCGTGGCCGGGCGCCGCGACAACCGGGGAGGTCCCGCTCTGCCTCCGAGGGGGGCCCGACCGGCAAGCATCGATCCTGCGCACCTCGTTGCGGAAGACGAGCGCGACGGTGGCCAGCACGACGAGCCACAGGACGGTCCCGGCGGCCAGGTCCACCTTGGCAAAGTCGGCCGAGCCGCCGGCGAGTCCGTGGAACACACTGTAGATGTTCGCGCCGAAGAGAAGCACGAACACAACGGTCGCCCAACGATGGGGCGGGGGCCGGTGGAGCCCGGCGGTTGGGCCGGCGGCCGGCCCACCCGTTGCGCTGGCGGATGCCGAGGGGTAGTATTTGAGCGTACGCTTAAACCAATGACTCAACTTCGGAGGCACGATGGCCAAGGCCGGAACCAGGGGCCGCCGCACGGGAACCGCCCCGGGAACGGCGACACGCCGGCTACTGGTCGAAGCGGCCATCGAGACGCTCAGATCGGAGGGCTTCGCCGGTACGAGTGCACGGGCCATCGCCACGCAGGCGGGGTGCAACCAGGCGCTGGTCTTCTACCACTTCGGATCCGTCGTCGCCCTGCTCCTGGCGGCGCTGGACGAAGTGAGCGCCCGCCGGGTCGAGCGGTACACAGCGGCAGCCCGGTCGATCACCAACCCGTCCGAGCTCCTCAGCGTGGCCGCCGAGGTGTTCCGGGAGGACTTCGACCAGGGCGACGTCACGGTCCTGGTCGAGATGATCGCCGGGGTCGGGGCGACGCCCGGGCTCGGACCCGAGATCGCCCGTCGCATCGCCCCCTGGCGGGAGTTCGCCCAGGAGGCGATCCGCGCCGGACTGGGCGATTCCCCACTGGCGTCGCTGTTGGCGCCGGACGAGGCGTCCTACGCCGTGGTGGCGTTCTACCTCGGACTGGAGCTGCTCAGCCACCTCGACGGCGACCGCACCAGGGCCACGGCCCTGTTCGAGCAGGCCGGCCGGCTGGCCGCGCTGCTCGGCGCGCTCAGCAGCCCCACAGCTGTCACGACAAAGGAGACGCCATGACCACCACCACTCTCGCGTCGAGCCGGCTGGAGGAGCTGGGCGATACCGGCGTCGATGTCGTCACCGGAGCCTTCAGCTACTCCGGTGGCGCCATCGCCGCCGAGTTGGCCCGCCGCGGACGGCGGGTCCGGACGATGACCGGCCACCCGCAGCGGGCGGGTGGCGCCCCGGGACTCGAGGTCCGACCACTCGATTTCGACGACCTCCCCGGGATGGTCGCCAGCCTCGAGGGCGCGACCACGCTCTACAACACCTACTGGGTCCGTTTCGCCCACGGCCACAGCGACCACCAGCGAGCCGTCGACAACTCGCGGGCACTGTTCTACGCGGCCCGGCGCGCCGGTGTTCAGCGCATCGTGCACGTCAGCATCACCAACCCGAGCATCGCCTCGCCCTTTCCGTACTTCCGGGGCAAGGCCCTGGTCGAGCGGGCCCTCGCCGAAACCGGCGTCTCCTACGCCGTCCTGCGCCCGGCCATCCTCTTTGGCGGCGACGGCGTCTTGATCAACAACATTGCCTGGCTCCTCCGCCACGTCCCCGTCTTCGCCGTGGGCGGTCGTGGCACCTACCGCATCCGCGGGATCCACATCGACGACCTCGCCAGCCTTGCCGCCGACGCCGGATCGGCCCGGGACGACACGGTCATCGACGCCGTCGGACCCGACCGTCCCACCTTTGCGGAGCTGGTCCGCGCCATCCGCGCCGCCGTCGGCAGCCGGGCGCTGGTCGTCCCCGTACCCGGTCCGCTGCTCCCGGTCCTCGCCTCCTCCCTCGGTGCTGTGCTCCATGACGTCCTCCTGACCAGCGATGAGTACGGGTCGATGGCGGCCAACCTGGCCGACACCAACGGGCCGGCCACCGGCCCCACGTCCCTGCTGGCGTGGATCACGCAGAACGCGTCGAGCCTCGGCGTCACCTACGCGAACGAGCTCGACCGTCACTTCCGGCCGCCCCACCGATCCCGGTGACGGCCCGAGCCGCCGGTGAGCCCGTCCCGGGGCACCCGAGGGTGACCAGGTCTGACGGCGCGGCGGCCGGAATCGGCGACGGCCCAGCCCAGGCCTCAATTCGGGCGTTCCGGAACCGATCCAGCTCGACCAGCGGGGCCCGCAGCACGCTCGGGGACATGTCGTCGCAGCGGGCGCGCAGCTCCCGGACGGCGGTCCGGGGACGTCGCCCGCCCGCTCAGGTCGGCGACGCCCGGAGCCGTTCGAGGGCGTAGCGGACCAGCTCGTGGCGGTCCATCGCCGCTCCCCTGGCCTGCCAGCTCTCGACATCCGGTCCGGCCGGCCGCGCCACCGGCCGAGCGACGCCGGCCAACCGGGCGAAGGCGACGGCGCCCCCATGTTGGGCTTCGAGGTGCCCGAAGATGACGCTCGCCGCTTCGCGGTCGGTGCCGGCCTGGAGGTGTTCGGCCGTGGACACCAGGGCCGAGCCGAGCAACGCCCAGGATCTGGCTTCATAGCCCTCGATGAGGGCGAGCTGACAGGCTTCGGCCGCATCGGGCGCCGACGCAGACACCTTGATGGCGGCGATTCCCATCAGGTCACCGATCACCATGTGGGTGGCTCCCAGGTCGCGGGCCAGTCGCAGACCCCGGTCGTAGGCGGCGAGCGCGCCGGCGGGGTCGGGCGGCTGCAGCAGGCACAGGGCCACCCCCCGCACGAACGAGGCGAGCACGGTGATCGGCGGCGATCCGGCGCGCGTGCCGATCTCGTCGACCCGCTGGAGGTGGGCGGCCACCGCCGCGGGGTCACCGATCCGGGCGAGCAGCAGAAAGGCCGACGAAGCGGCCAGCTGGTGGAGCGGGTCGGCGTCGACACCCCCGGCGACAGCGGTGAGATGGGGCGCCGCGGCGAGGGCGTCGGCGAACCGGCCGGAAACGAGGGAGGCAAGCACCAGGTAGGCCCAGCACAGGAGGGTGCTCGGGTGATCCGGCCCCGGCGCCGCCTCGATGCCCCGCCGGGCCAGGTCGATGGCCCGGTCGGGCTCCCCGGCTCGCCAGGCGAACGACGCTGCGTAGCTGTACGTGGCCGGACCGACGCGCACCATGTCGGACGCCCGCGCCGCCGTCGCTTCGGACCAGTCCCCGTGCTCGAAGCGCAACTGCAGGACGGCGGGGCCGAAGGTTGCATCGAGGATCGCTTCGGCACGCGCCACATCGGCCAGGGCCAGGGCCGTCGTGTGGGCGGCCCGGAAGTTGTCCCACTCCTGATCGACGGTGGCCGTCGCCTCCACACCCTGCGGACCGCTCCACCGCTCACCGGTCCGGCGGGCCACCGCCAGGAAGTGGCCCAGGTGCCGGCCCTTGAGTGCTGGGAGCTCACCGCGGCGGTCAAGCCCGTCCTCGCCGTACTGACGTAACGTCTCGAGCAGGCGGTAGCGCACGGCGGGCGACGGGCGGTCGACGGTGACCAGAGACTTGTCGACCAGCGCGGCGAGCAGATCGACGACGTCCGATTCCGCCACCGAACCGCCGACGCAGACCACCTCGACCGCCGTGAGGTCGAAACTACCGGCGAACACCGACAGCCGATCGAAGAGCAGCTGTTCCCGTTCGCTGAGCAGCTGGTAGGACCAGGTGACGGTGGCTTGGAGCGTCTGGTGGCGTTCCAGGCCGCCCCGCCCGCCGCTGCGGAGGAGCCGAAAACGGTCGTCGAGCCGGGCCAGGATGTCGGCCGGGCTG
>Ga0075030_100005525_pt1 | contig 11388 bp, 14 predicted proteins | sample LitLauG_LLR_2012_FD_71393 | JGI IMG/M metagenome (GOLD analysis project Ga0075030, IMG submission 71393) | Freshwater sediment microbial communities from Pennsylvania, USA - Little Laurel Run_MetaG_LLR_2012 | ecosystem: Environmental > Aquatic > Freshwater > Creek > Sediment | place: USA...
GCCGAAATCACCCATGCCGCCACCGTGGTGGAGAACCTTCCTGCCGGGAGGCTCGTCGCCGACAAGGCCTACGACAGCGATGCCTTCCGCGCCTGGCTCAAAACCCGCGGCATCCAGCCGTGCATCCCGCCCCGGCTCAACCGCAAACACCCTCAGGCTTACAGCAAACGCAGCTACCGTCGCCGCCACCTCGTGGAAAACTTCTTCGAGCGGATCAAAAACTTCCGCCGCGTCGCCACTCGCTACGACAAACTTGCCACCTCCTACTTCGGTTTTGTCTGCCTTGCCTCCACCTTGGTTTCCCTACTCTGGTGATTTACCAACTCGCCCTTGCGGCACGGTCGTCAGTAAACCCACACCGGCCAATACGATCCCTGCGGTCTCGCGTTGAGGTTCACTGAGCCGTTTGGCAATGAGCAATGCGATTCCTGCTCCAAGCATTGCGCGTGTGCCGACGAGGAGGGCCAATTCAGAAAATGTTAGGGTAACAGTCTTCATGTCCTTGATTCGCGTCTCACTAGGCTCAGGGTCGTATGACTTTTGGTCGCAAATCCATACACCCAGGTTTCCGCCGCAGCCGATCACTCTTTGTATGAAACACATCTCCAAATTGCTTCTCGTCATCACGGTCCTCGGCTTCGCCTCCTGCGCTCATCACGATTCGACGACGCAGACATCACAGACGACTACCAGCACGGGCTACCGCAAATAGCACTCACTTCCATCGTGAAGTGGCGGCGGCTGGGGATTTCAACCTCACCCGGTTTATTGCCGGGTTTCAGCGATTTGCCGCTGTCGCCGATTTGAAGCTCACTTACTAATCGCGTGGGAAACAGCAAGATAATTTGGCCACACCTACGGCCACAACTCATACGAAGGCCGATTCAGGTCACACATGAAAACCCAAAATCGTTTCGTTCTGGTGGATGCCGACTCAGCCGAGGATTCGGATCTCAGCCTCAAACCGACACATGAGGAAATCGCCGTTGTGGCGCATCAGATCTACGAGGAGGAAGGGTGTACCGATGGCTTTGCTGACTCGCATTGGCATGCGGCAGAGGCCCGATTGCAACGGTAAGCGCTCAACAATTAGTTCTTATGAAGCCTCCAACGCCTGTCCATAAAGCCATCAACGAGCAGATCAAGAACGAGTTGCAGGCGCACTACAACTACCTCGGAATGTCGGCCCATTTCGAGGACTCCCCTTACCTGGGTTTTGCCAAGTGGATGCGAATGCAATCCTCAGATGAGCATGCCCACGCGATGAAACTTTTTGATTTCCTACGCGAACGCAATGTGACAATCGAGTTGAGCGCCATTGATGCGCCCAAGACCAAATATGGCCCTCAGCCGTTGGAGGTATTCGAGATTGCCCTTGCTCAAGAGCAAGGGGTGACGAAGCAGATCAATCATCTTTATGAACTCGCGCTGACCGAGAAGGATTATTCGACCCTGCAATTTCTCATGTGGTTTTTGCAGGAGCAGGTGGAGGAGGAAAACATTGTCTCAGACATCATTGATCGTCTCCGCCTCGCTGGAGACAACGCGGCGGGATTACTGCGCCTCGATGATGAAGCTGCCAGGTATTTGGCAATGAGCGGCACGAATTCTGGCAAGCAGCCCCAAACATGAGAAAATACCAATTGCATCCAAAACTCGATGCCTTTGGCATCAAGACAGGGATTGAACTTACGGTTGGAGGGATTCTGGCCCTGCTGCTGATGCGATGGTTCGGCATGTAGAGGACAGGCATCGCCTAATCAGGCACACAGCCACGATGCGAACGAAGGCCGATTGAGATCACGATGAATACCCAAGAAGAATCGGTTCTGCCTGATCCCATACCCGACCACACCCTTGACAAAGCGCTTGATGTGACGCCCTATGTGCCGGATGTGGTGAAGTTCAATCCCGAGCCGACGCACGAGGAAATTGCCGTTGTCGCTCATCAGATCTACGAAAAGAAAGGCTCCCCGAAAGGTCTTGCCGAAAAACATTGGGAGGCAGCTGAAAGCGACTTGCAGCGGGAAACGTTCAACGGGGTGTAGATAAGGGGGGATTTGCGGGTTCCGGAAACTGGAATTTGAAGTGTTCCTGCGTTCCACCCGTGACCGTGTATCCCTGCGTGCGAAAATCTTCGGCTAGATCTTTTTCCATCTGTGCGGCAGCTTCAAATGGCATTGGATTCAGATGCTCGTAAAACTCCGGCATCAAACGAATGCCGTATTTCTCCACGGTCCACGCTGATTTGTAGCCGTGCTTGTGATTCTCGAACCGGTGTTCCACTGGCAGGCCGGTCATGCCCACGTAAACGCACGGCTTTGACGGATCACGATTCGGGTTCAATCGCAGCACCGACGGATGTTTTGCCACAGCGTCATCGAGAAGAATGACGTAGACGTTGTGGTGATGGTTTTCGGCTTTACCCATCGGCGAAATGGGCGGTTCGGATACCCAGTGCCGAGCATCAGCGAAGCCTCATCTTCACCGCGACCATTTCGACTGAATCTTCGCGACCCAAGCCTTCGGATCTTTTCCAGGTGGCGCGTCAAAGCGGAAGCACGCCTTCAGTGTTTCAGTGGCGCTGCTGACCATGACGTTGTAATGAGGGCCTTTGCATCATCCACATCGATCCGCAGACTGTGATACACTGGCGCTTTATCTTCGCCCCACGACCGGTTGCTTTCCACACCGATAAACTTCCCCTCGTTGTGTCGCATCGTTCCGACTTGGCGATGCACAGGTGTTGAGGCTGAAAATCCAAGATCCGTCATCGTTTTGAGCTGCGAAGCAATCCGGGGAACGTGTCTTTTCAACGCTTCATACACTCTTGCATCACGCCAATCGAGTGCGGCATTTCTGGCGCGTTCACGGAAGGCCCACGAACCGGTTGCAGCTAAAATCCGGCCCTTCTCGTCTTTATCCCACGCCAGTTCGCCTTTTGAACCAACGATGAGTTCAGCCATGCGTGATTTTTAAGCCGGGATTTGAGCGTTCGTCAATTTCTCGATCCGACCGACCCCGAAAATCCCGACGCCCTAAAAAGCCCGTGTTCGCATCCTGATTTCGCAGGCGCGGTGGAGACACGGCTGGAAAGCGGTGAAATTTCGGTGCTGTGGACATCAGTAACATCGGCACACTTTGGTGGACATTCGTTGCTCGAAATTCGGCATTTTTCGGGTGTCGAGAATTCGATTTGTGCGCGGAACCGACGCGACCAGCGGGCGGCGGAAACTTTTTTCTTGGAGCCGGATAGTCTCAAAAAACTCTCGCGGCTCGTGTTCCAGCGGTCCTCGAATTCCACATCAATGACACGACCAAACATCGGTGAATTTCGGCGGATATGTTCTCACTTATGTTCTAACTCTGCCATTTTTCACAACCTTAATCGCCCTGAAACCCTGATGAACACGGGGGTTGGAGCGGGTAGCGGGAATCGAACCCGCATTTCGATTCACCCTGGGGAATCGAACTTTTTTTCAATCTTAGTGCAAACAGGCGTGGAAACCTCTGGACAAGCATGGATGTTTGCACTTTTGTTTGCACTAATATGGCCAGCATTTTTAAAAAACCACGCTCCCCGTTCTGGTTTGCCGCCTACCGCGATGCTCACGGCCAGCGGCGGCAGAAGACCACGAAAACCGCGCACCGGGGAAAGGCGATTGATTTTGCCCGCGCCTTGGAACGGGTTGCCGAAAGCGGCAGGAATCGCACGCTCACGGAATCAGCGGCGCGCAGTGCTGTTTCGCTCTTGGTGGAGCAATCCACCGGCGAGCCGCTTCATTATCACACGGCGGGCGCGTGGCTGGACGAATGGCTTGCGGGGAAGAAAGGCGTCACCACGGAGCGCACCTTTTTGAAATACACGCAATACATCGGCGAGTTTCGCGAGAGCTTGGGAGACAGCGCCGGCAAGCCGCTGCCCTCAGTCTCTCCGCGCCACGTCCGCACGTTCCGCGATTCCCTCGCGCGTGCCGGGCATTCCCCGGTGACGGTCAACGGTGCGCTCAAAATCCTGTCCTCGCCATTCAACGCCGCGCTCCGCTTGGGCTACATCCCCGTCAATCCCTGCGCGGGCGTTGAATCCCTGCGCGACGATGCCGACGCCGAAAAGGACGTTTTCACGCCGGAACAGGTGGGTGCGCTTGTGGTGGCGGCGGAGGGTGATTGGAAGGGGGTGATTCTCGCGGGTTACTTCACCGGCCTGCGCCTGCGCGACGTGACGGAACTGCGATGGGATGCCGTGGATTTCAAGACCGGCCTGCTTCGCGTCAAGACGCGCAAGACGGGCACGGTTGTTGTGCTCCCGCTTCACCCGGAGTTTGCGGCATGGCTCAAAGAGCAAACGCGCGGGATCGGCAAAGCCCCGATCTTCCCCACGCTTGCGGGCAGGACGGGCGGCGGAAAGAGCGGCCTTTCCATGAAGTTTCGCGGCATCATGGAGCGTGCGGGCATCGTCGGGCGCGTGCTTCGCCAGCGCGCCGAGAACAGCGCCGGGCGCACGCAAAGCAGCCTCTCGTTTCATTCGCTTCGCCACTCGTTCAACTCCGCCCTTGCCAATGCCGGCGTGGCGCAGGAACTCCGGCAAAAGCTCACCGGGCACGCGAGCGCGGCCATGAATGCGAAGTACACGCATCACGAACTCGACGCCCTGCGCGACGCCATCGCGAAGGTGCCCGGCGTGGCCATCGCCGGATGATTGCGGACACGCGCGGAATCTGATATACTCACCCAAATGCAATACCCCGTCGTACTCATTGAAACCGAAGAAGGGTTTGCCGTTTCCTGTCCGGCATTGCCCGGCTGTCACTCTCAGGGTGCGACGCGCGAGGACGCACTGGCAGCCATCCGCGAGGCAATTGCGTTGTGGCAGGAAGTGGCGGAGGAAGACGCGCAACGCGAACTCGCGGCGGAAGGTGCCCACTACACGCGCGAATTGGTGACGGTGTAGGGAATGCCCAAGCTCCCCGGAATCAGCCAGCGCGACGCCATCCGCGTTTTCGAGAAACTCGGCTTCCGCGTGGCAAGGCAGAGCGGCCATGTCGTGATGACGAACGGCAAACAGCGGCTCATCATCCCGCGCCACAATCCGATCAACGCCCTGACAATGGGTGCGATTGCCAAGGACGCCGGGCTCACGCCGGAACAGTTCCGCGCTCTGTTGTGAAACGGACGACAAAGCAGCCGCCTGAGAACAAGCCCAAGGGCAAGGGAAAGGCTGTGGCATGAGTGCGAAGCGGATTCAAAGCGCGGCACTGCCAAGCGTGCGTTGCGGCGGCATCTACCATCGGGGTGGCATGAGTGCGGTACCGATTCAAAGCGCGGCGCAGATATTCAAGGCACAGCCTCGCGAAACAGATGGAAAGGTGCCGTGGAGTGATCTGCTCTTGGAATATCTCACGACCCTCGTTTTTCAGTTGCCCGAATCTGGCACCGTAAAGGGCGTGACAGTGACCGCAAAATGGAAAGGCAGTCCCACCCCCGCTCTCTTTTTGTTCGCCCTCGGCAAAAAGCATCTTGCCGCGTTGGATAGCAAGGGCAACCGGAAGCCGACAAAGATACAAGGCAAGGATCGCGGATTGGCGCGTGAGCTAATGCTCGACGTTCTCGCGAACAAAGAAAACGAATCGTGGCGACCCTACGCGGGCATTTTCGCGGCCTTTGCCGGGCGCGACGACAAGGATTTTTTCGAGTGCCTTGTGCGTGCCCGGCAACGCAAGAAGCGAAAGCAGATATTCTCCCCGCTGGAAATTTTTCTTATGGGCAACTGGCTCGAATGGAACCAACCGCCGTTCCAATCACTCACCAAATGCCCGCCGCTTCGTTGGTGGACAGATCAAGCGGTGATTGATCTGCTCGAAGCAGCACCCCCCGGCACGTTCGGAAAAAAGCCCGTGCCGAAGCTGGCCGGCTTGCGAACGATGCGAACGCGCCTTGCACTGCCACAGGCAAAGCCGGAAAGAGTGCTCCGGTGCATCTGGCAGCATGGCGACATTTTCCGTATCCACACGCGAGACCAGCCGTAAAAAAGTCAAAATGGGGGCACCGTCCTGCCGACCTTTAATTCCGCGAGTTGGCTTCCACTCGCGTCCGTGAAAGCAACATCGCATCCAAACGCCTCCGCCGTCGGGCAACAAACGACGGCACCGATCACTCCCGGCGCGGAGTGGCTTCGTCCCTCAGACATCCGCCCGCTATACGGGATCGGACGTTCACTGCTCTACGAATTGATCAAAAGCGGCGAGGTGCATTCCGTGTGCCTCCGTCGCAAGGGTAAAGCAACGGGTTGCCGGCTCGTAAGCGTCGAAAGCCTCCGCGCGTACATCACGAGCCGCTAAAACAAAAGCCGTTCCCGCGCTGGCAAGTTTGGGAACGGCTTTTGACGAATCGAACGATGAATCCCTTACACGATGACAAGGCACGAGGCAAGGATGAGCAGCCGGGCAAAGCGAAATCTTCGCGAGTGGAACACCTCCGCTGGTTACTCGGCGATGACGTGCTCTTGCTCCCTTGGCCGCTTGGCAGCAAAGGCACAAGAGCACGCTGGGGGCACCTCACCGTTGCGGCAATGGCCAATCCAAAGCACCTCGCCAAACTGGAAGCCGGAAATATCGGCGTTGCACAGGGCCAGGTATCAAACGGGCTGTGCTCCATTGATCTCGACGACGACGAATGGATGCACCGCTTTCTGGAAGCCAATCCGTCGCTTGCTGACAGCCTCCGCACCCGTGGCGCTCGCGGTGGCAATATCTGGCTGCGATGCGTCGGAAGCTATCCCGGCACTTTCAAGATCAAGACCGATGATGGCGCGGAGGTTGGCGAATGGCGTGCGAACGGAGCGCAGACAATTATCAGCGGGCGGCATCCGAGCGGTTGCGAATACACTCTCACCGTGGGAGAGCCGCCTTTGCGGATCGCTTTCGAGAGCATCGTTTGGCCCGAAGGTCTGCGAGCGCCCAAGGCGAAGACTGCCGAAACGAGCGAGCTTCCCATTGTACACAGGAACACAGCTACGCAGTCACACAGCCACGCAGAAACACAAGAAACTCATGCCGGTGCGAGTCGGCTCGGCTCGGCTGATTTTTTCGACATTTCGCGTTTTGTTCCGAACACGAGACACACAAGCGACCGCCTCCTTTTCGCCATGAGCGGTGCATTGCTGACATGGGAAAAGCAACAGGACCGGAAAGCCACTGCCGGTGAAAAACAGGCCATCTTTCGCCAATGGTGGAAGCTGGCAAAGTTGCACGTTGATCCCGCGATGGACGAGGCTGCCTATCTCTCGAAATGGCTAAACGCCTGTAAGCGCCGGAAGTGCGCGAGCGATGAGACACGCCTGCAATCCGCATGGAAAGCAGCGCAGACGGAGCCACTGCCACCTGAAGCGAGCGCCATTTACGATCCGCCGATGAGTGAAAAAATGCAGATGCTCGTCGCACTCTGCTACCAGCTCCAACGCATCCAAGCGGATCGCCCTTTCTTTCTCGCGTGCCGCGACGCAGGCAGCCTTCTGGAAGTCCCGTTCACAACCGTCCATTGCTGGCTGCAAATTCTCGCCGAGAGTGACGGGCCTTACTGCATTCTGAAAAAAGTAAGCACCGGAAGCCAACCGGCACGACGGGCGAACGAATATAGCTATCTGCACACACTCACAAACCGATGAAAGCGACACCCCCGGCATTAGGTTCTCCGCGACGTTTTTTCCCGCAGCATGTTCCGAACCGCTCAAAATCGCTAGCTACAACCACCCACAGAGGGACAACAACTCGAACATGAAAATCAGCGAAGTTCACCTTGCCGAATTGAGCGGCAGAACGCGGGCGACAATCCGAAAAAGGCTGGCGGATACGCCGCACGAAAAAGGCCCGCACAAGGCCCGACTTTACGAGAGCAAGGTTGCGCTGGAAATCCTTTACCGTGGCAACGCGGAAAGCGGGGAGACGACGAGCTTGCCCTGGGAACAGCGGCTTTTGACCAAGGCGCGGCGCGAAGAAATCGAATTGAACATGGCAGTGATCCGCAAGGAACGCATTCCGCTCGAAGACATCGCCGAGATCAACGAACGCGCATTTTCAAACATCGCCGGGATACTGAAATCGCGTCTCGGAAAGTTGTTTGACGACGAAACCTTGCAGGACTGTTTTGCCGAGCTGCGCGGCATCGGCGAACGCATCCGCGAGCTTGGCCCGCCTGCCGAAGTGAATTGACGCCCCTTCATGCCGTGGCAGAATTCCCGTACTGCGTTGCCGTGCGGTCATTCCCGGCGGTGATCACGCCATTCCTCCATGAATTCTTGCCTCGCGAAGCACGCCCAAGGACAAGAATTGGCTTTCGGGCGGCCTTGGTTTCACCGCTGGCCGCGTCTCTTGCCGCTTCTGCTCGCGCTGTTGTCCCTTTTCGCGACGGCGCGCGCTCAGTTCAACTACACGACGGCAAACAGCCAGATCACCATCACCGGCTACACCGGCGGCGGCGGCGCGGTAATGATCCCAAGCACCATCAACGGCTTGCCGGTTGTCGGGATTGGAAGCTCGGCTTTCGCGAATCAAACGGGAGTGGCCAGTGTGTCCATACCAAGTGGCGTCGTCAGTATTGGAAGCGGAGCGTTTAATTCCTGTACCAGTATGAGCAGCGTGAGCATCCCCAACACCGTGACCAGTATTGGAGTCTCTGCGTTCTATGGCTGTACGAGCCTGCCAAGCGTATCAATCCCCGGCAGTGTTACCGCCATTGGAGCCTCTACGTTCGCTTCCTGCACGAACCTAACGAGCGTGACGCTTCCTAATAGCATCACCAGCATTGGCACCTATGCGTTTTCTGGCTGCAAAAGCCTTCCAAGCTTAACGATTCCCGGCAACGTGACCACCATAGGGGATTACGCATTCCAAGGCTGCACTGGCATGGCCAGTGTGACCATCCCAAATAGCGTCACGAGCATCGGAATGAACACGTTCCAAGGATGCACCAGCCTGACCAGCGTGACGATCCCGAACAGCGTGACCAGCATCGGAAGTGCTGCGTTTTATGACTGCACCGGCCTGACCAGTGTGACCATTCCCAACAGCATCACAAGCATTCCAAGTGTAGCGTTCCTAAGCTGCACGAACCTGACCAGCGTGACGATCCCGAACAGCGTCACAAGCATCGGAGCCTCTGCCTTCCAGTACTGCTCAAGCCTGACCAGCGTAACCATCCCCAACAGCGTCACAAGCATCGGAGATAGCGCGTTCCGAAATTGCGCCGGACTGACCAGCCAGACGATTCCAAGCAGCGTCACCAACCTTGGAAACAGTTCGTTTGCGTATTGCACGAATCTTACGAGCGTGACGATTCCCAACAGCATTACCATAATGGGAACCTCCGTGTTCCAAGGATGCACCAGCCTGACCAGCGTAGCCTTTCCCGGCAGTGTCACCGCCATCGGAGCCTCTACGTTCCAAGGTTGCACAAGCCTAACAAACGTGACCATCCCCAGCACTGTCACAAGCATTGGGGGCAATGCGTTCTACGGTTGCACCAGCCTTCCGAGTATCACTATCCCCAATAATGTTACCACCCTTGGAAGCAATGCGTTTTATGGCTGCACCGGTCTGACCAGCGTGACGATCCCCAACAGCGTCGTCAGCATTGGAAGCGGAGCGTTCGCTTCCTGCACGAGCCTGACCAGCGTGACGATCCCCAACAGCATTACGAGCATGGGAACCTCCGTGTTCCAAGGATGCACCAGCCTGAGCAGCGTGAGCATCCCCGGCAGCGTCACGAGCATTGGAACCTCCGCGTTCCAAGGATGCACCAGCCTGACCAGCGTGAGCATCCCCGGCAGCGTTACGAGCATTGGAACCTCCGCATTCCAAGTATGCAGTAGCCTGAGCAGTGCAGTTTTCATCGGCAACGCCCCACCCAACGCGAGCGGTATTTTCGGTTCTAACGCAACAGGATTCCAAATCTACTTTTTCAACGGTGCAATCGGTTTCACGTCCCCGACATGGAACGGCTACCCAACCGTGAACATGGGGGCTTATTCGCCGATCTCCCCGTGGTTGGTTTCCGCAGGATTACCCTACAACGCAGACCTGACCAGCACACCGAATGGCGACGGGGTGAGCCTGTTAATGGACTACGCGCTCAACTTGAATCCGACCAAAAATCAGAGCGGCCACATGCCCCAGCCGCTCATCACTGGCAATCAAATGAGCATCACCTATTTTTCAGGGAGCGCAGGGATTACCTATGCCGTCGAAAGCAGCACTGACTTGAGCACTTGGAGCACAACGGGAGTGAGCATCACCGGCCCGGATGCCAACAACAACTGCACTGCAACGATCCCCGTCACCGGCCCGAGTTGCTTCATGCGGCTCGTGGTTTCCCACTGAGCGGAAGGCGACGCACAACCACTCCGCACAGGCCGCGCTCCTTCCGCCTGCAATCCAACCGCCACCACAAGCCGCCGCCGCACGCATCGCGCCCGTGCAGAGTGCCGCCCATTGAACCGCCGGCACCCTGCGCCGTCACGTTGCCTGCTCACCAGCCGCACGCCTCACACCGCCGCCCACTCCGCGCAATGTGCCGGCGTCCCGCCGCGTGTCGTCACGAATCCCACCACGCAGCATGTGCCACAGTCCATGCACCGCACATCCTGCCCTAACGTCAGGCGCGATGCGCGAAGCGTTTGGGAATCCACGCTCGTCCCGAGCTTGCCCGCGCCCTGCCGCGTCGCCACTCAGGGCTTGCCCGCCTCCGCTCGCCTGTGTGGCTCCGCACCAGCATCGGTCGGGGCCTCCGGCCTGCGGCAGCCGCAGGCGCGACACAGCCGCCGCGCGTTGCGCCCGTCGTGCCCGCCACCGCCGCCATGCGGCTCCCACGGCTCGCTTCGCGCGTGGCTGCCCTTCGGGCCAGCGTCGCGCTTTGCGTGCCATCCCGCCTCGTGCGCGTTCTCCGTTCGTGACGGTGTTTGCGCTCGCCCGCTCGCGAGCATGGCGCTCCGCGCATAGTCGCCGCGTCCCACCTCGCTTCGCTCGCCCGCGCCGCGTCCGGCTCCGGCTACGCCTTCGCCTAGCTCTCGCCGCCGCGCGAAAGCCCCTCCCGCTCCAAATGCAATCCTTTCGCGCGTGGCGGCGTCGCGAATCTGCCGCCATCGAGCCACTCCCGCCGCGTTGCCCTTCCCACGTAGTCCGCCGTGTGCCCCGGCTTGGAATGGCTCGCGGTGTTCGCGGAGCGTATCGAGCAAGGGCGCTCTCCGGCACGCCCTCGCGCTCCCCAGCCTCGGGAGGAACATGCTGCGCGCTTCGCTTGCCCGCTGGCGCGGCTAGTCGCTTCACCAAGCTGGGAAAACCACTACCGGCAAAACTTGCGGACAATCTCGCGCGGTGTGGCGATGACCGGCGCGGC
>Ga0075030_100005527_pt1 | contig 11387 bp, 9 predicted proteins | sample LitLauG_LLR_2012_FD_71393 | JGI IMG/M metagenome (GOLD analysis project Ga0075030, IMG submission 71393) | Freshwater sediment microbial communities from Pennsylvania, USA - Little Laurel Run_MetaG_LLR_2012 | ecosystem: Environmental > Aquatic > Freshwater > Creek > Sediment | place: USA...
TGCCAAGGTGACTTTTTCAGCAAACTGTAAAGCCGACGTCAAAAGGGTGCCTTACCGCAGCGCTGAAGCGTTGCGCCACCCAAACACACAGTGTGAGAGGCGCGGAAATGGTTCCGGAAAAACTGATTGACGAGTTTGTCGAGCGAATACGGAAGGCAGCCGGGTCGAATCTGCGGGCTCTCGTCCTTTATGGGTCGGCGGCGGCGGGAGATTATGTGGCCGACCATTCGGACGTGAATCTGCTGTGCGTGCTGGGCGAGACTTCTTTCGCGGTGATTGCCGCGATGGCTCCGGCGGTGGAGTGGTGGGGCAAACAGAAGCATCGGGCGCCGCTGCTGATGAGCGCGGACGAGATGCGCCGGTCCGCGGACGTTTTCTCCATCGAATTTCTAGACATGCGGCGGCACTATCGCGTGCTCTGGGGAGAAGACATTTTGAAGACGCTGGAAATCCCGATGCGCTTGCATCGGGCGCAGGTGGAGTATGAACTGCGCGAAAAGACAATCCTGCTGCGGCAGCAGTTGTTGGCGATCTCGGGGAAGGACGAGGCGAAGTGGGATTTGTTGCTGCGCTCGCTGCCGGCGTTTGGCACGCTGTTCCGGCATACGTTGATTGCGCTGGGCGACACAGGAGCGGGATCGAAGCGGGAAGCGGCGATTGCGCTGGGGAGCAAACTGGGGATCGATACCAGCGTATTTGGCGAACTGCTGGATCTTCGGGAGCGAAAGCAAGATCGGAAATCGGCCAAGGTAGATGAGATCTTTGCGCGCTATCTGAAGTTGGTGGAGCAGGTGACGGCGGCGGTGGACAAGATGTTGGATCCAGCGGCGTAGGAGCGGAGTGGTGGAAGTGGGTAACGTTGAAGGTGAGACGTCTCCAAGAAGTTGTCATCCCGAGCGGAGCGAGGGATCTGCAGTTTGCAGCGGACTGCAGATCCCGGGATGACAATCCATAAAGGTATTCTGTAGCGATCAATTTTGTGTCGAGGAGAATGTCATGAGCAAGGGCTTGATTGTCGTCGTGGTGCTAGTGGTGATCGTGCTGGCGCTGTTTGGCCAGTACGTTGGAGTGCGCAATCAACTGGTGGCGAAAGACCAGGCAGTGAAGGCGGCGTGGTCGCAGGTCGATATCGTGCTGCAGAGGCGCGCCGATTTGATTCCGAACCTGGTCGAGACGGTGAAGGGATATGCGCAGCAGGAAGTGACTGTGTTTGGGGACATCGCCAAGGCGCGGTCGGCGCTGCTCTCGGCGCAGACTCCGTCCGACAAGATTGCCGCGAACGGACAGTTGGATGGGGCCATCGGCCGGTTGTTGGTGATTGTGGAGAATTATCCGCAACTGAAGTCGAATGAAAATTTTATGCGCTTGCAGGACGAACTGGCAGGCACGGAGAACAGGATCGCGGTCGAGCGCAAACGCTATAACGACACGCTGCAGGATTACAACACTTATGTGCTGCAGTTCCCCAATAATCTGTATGCGGGGTTTGCCGGCTACAAGCAGAACCCGGCTTTCTTCCAGGCTTCGGAAGGTTCACGTGTGGCTCCGAAGGTGGACTTTGGCGCGAAGCCGGCGGCTCCGGCGGCGGCTCCGGCGCACTAAGCGGTTGTGCAGTCGTTCGTCGATGATCGTTCGTCGTTCGCTTGTTTGACTCAGTCTGCTGGCTTGATGAAGTCATCGGGCTGAAGGCCCTTGTTTCTCGAAACGACCAGCGACCGACGACTAACGACCTCGCCAAAACTGAACATATTGCGCGTACGTGCGTCACAAGTTGTGTGATATGCACGGTGGTATATAGATGGTAAGGGCCTCTGGAATCCCCTCCGATTCCGAAGTCGTGGATACGAGGGGATTGTTATGTACCGCCGTTTTGAGCCGTTTCTGGCCATTTGCAATGTTTTTCGGGTAGCTATCTTCCGGGTATTTCTCTTCCAACTCATCTTTATTAATCCCGCAGTCTGGGGGCAGGACGCCTCGACAGGGGCGTTGCGGGGCGTGGTATTGGACGCGCAGGGCGCGGCGATTACGAACGCGGACATTGTGGCGATCCGAGTGGAGACGGGAATCCGCTACTTCTCGGCAACGGATTCAGCGGGCCGATTTGTGGTGGATCTGCTGCCACCCGGACAGTACTCGGCGCGGGCGGAGGCGGAAGGGATGTCGCCGCAGATTTCGCCGACGATTCGTGTGGATGTGGGAGTGGCGGCGCAGTTGACGTTCAAGCTCAGTGTGGCGGGGCCGAAGGAAACGATCACGGTGGCGGACGCTCCACGATCAGTGGAGGCGAATCCGAGTTCAGTGTCGGCGCTGGTGGATGAACGTGCGATCAAAGACCTGCCGCTCAATGGGCGCCGGTATACGGATTTGCTATTGCTCTCACCGGGAGTGACACAGGATCCGCGCGGGCTAACATCGGGATCGAATGGAGACGTTTCTTATGGCGGGATTCGAGGATACAACAACAGCTTCCTGGTGGATGGAGCGGACAACAATAACGGATTCTTCGCACAGGCTATGGGGCGGTATCGCGCGCCTTACCAGTTTTCAGACGAGGTGGTGCAGGAGTTCCGCGTGCAGTCGAGCGGTTATGGGGCGGAATCGGGCAGAGCGGGTGGCGCGGTCGTGAATGTGGTGACCAAGTCAGGCACGAACCACTGGCACGGCAACACTTTCTATTACTTGCGCGACAGTTCGCTGGGCGGTGCGGCGCCGGCATTTGTCGGTTTTAATCCGAGCGATGTGCAGCACCAGTTTGGAGGGACGATCGGGGGTCCGATCGAGCGCAACAAGACATTTTTGTTTGCCGGATACGATCAGCACATTTTCCATGTGCCGGCGGTGGTGCAGTTTGAGAACGGCTCGACCACGGTCGTGCCGCAGTTGGAAACCTATCCAAGTATCGGGGACTACGAGATCTGCAATCCCGCGATTGGAGGGATCGCCTGTGACCAGGCGCTGGTGTTGGCCTCGGCGGCGCAGCTTTCAACCCTGGGCGGGACGTTCCCGGCGCAGTCATTGGGGAACACAGGATTTGTGAAGCTGGATCGGGTGTTGACACCGCATCAATATCTTACGGCGCGCCTGAGCGCATCGCGATATTCCGGGACGAACAATGTGTTCTCCGATCCGGGGAGTCCGATCACGAACCATGCAATCAGCGCTAATGGTGAAGAGAAGGTGGCCACGGAAAGCGCGTCGCTGAGTTTGCTGAGCGGCATTACACCGCGGCTGACGAGCCATTTGCGGGTGCAGTTTTCGCGCGATTTGGAGCAGTCGTTTTCCAATACGACCGGGACGCGGACGAGCATCTACAAATGGATAGCGGATTTCGGGCAGTCGTCGATCTTGCCGCGGCAGACGCGGGAACACCGGCTGCATGTGGCGGAGACCTTGAGTCTGAGCCGCGGGCGCAGCGAGTGGAAGTTCGGGGGCGATGGGATGTTGACCTGGGACGACAACTATTTTCCGTCCCTGTATGGAGGAGAATATTTGTACGACAATATTTCCGTAAATCAATTTACGTTTGTGCCACAGCACCAGGGGCTGCAGTTGACCCCGCTGCGGGCGTGGGCGCACAACGTGCCACGATATTACCTGCAGAATTTCGGGAATCCGGTGTCGCATCCGAACAGCAACGACTACGCCGGATTCGTGCAGGACACAGTGCGGCTGACGCCGCATCTGAGCTTGAGCATGGGAGCGCGCTACGACCTGCAGACGTTCTCCAAGACGGGGATGGTGAGTAATCCGCTGTGGCCAGCGGCCGGGAAGATGCCGCTGCAAGAGAAGAATTTTGCGCCGCGGGTGGGCATCGGGTATGCGTTCGGCAACGACCGGCCAATCATGGTGCGGGCGGGATTCGGGATTTTCTATACTCGCATTCCGCAGATTTATCAGTCGGCGGTAATCAATGACAATGGGCTGAGCAACAATTTTCTCTTCCTGGATAACTGGGATTTCTACCAACACCAGGTGTTTCCTTCTTATCCGGCTTCGGCGTTCAGCTGTCCGCGAGGTCCGGTCGCATGTGCTCTGCCAGATGTTTGGAAGCAGTACGCGACCAGCGAGATCGCGGCCTTTGCGCCCGACTTTAAGACGCCCCGCGTGCAGCAGGCAAGTTTGAGCTTGGAGAGGGAAGTGGCGGGCGGGTTTACTGGAACATTGTCTTACCTGTACGTGCACGGGGTGGACATGATCCGGGCGCGCGATGTGAATTTGCCGCCGCCAACTTATTACAGCTATCCCATCTACGACTCGACCGGCAGCACTTTTCAAAATGCGTTTTATAACGTGGAGTCGTTTGCGACATGGCAGACGAGCGCCAGCATCAGTTGCCCGTATCCGCCGTGTATCAACCCAATCGACCCGTTGTTGCGCAAGGTTCCGCAACTGGGGGCGATCGACCAATTTGAGAGCGCAGCCTCGAGCTTCTATAACGGCATGACGGCGTCGCTGCACAAGCGGGTGTCGGGAGGGATGTATTTCCGTTTGGCCTATACCTGGGCGCATGCCATCGACACCGGACCGGATGCGCTCGTGGCGGGAGCGCCGTCGACGGTGCAGAACTCGTACTTGGCCAAGAGCGAAAAGGCATCGAGCGTGACCGATCAGCGGCAACGGCTGACGATTTCGACAATTGAAGAGCCGAATCCGTTCGCCGAGGGACAGAAGGTCTTGGCGGCGTTGTTCGATCACTGGAAAATTTCGGGGATCATGACGTATGGAAGCGGTCGGCCGGCCAACGCGACCGTGTCGGGCGATCCGAATCAGGACGGGAACACGAGCAATGACCGGTTGTCGGGCTATGGGCGCAACGCCTTTGTCGGTCCTGACTATGCGAGCATGGACTTGAGGATAGTGAGGAAGATCAACCTGGGTGGCCAGTTTCGTTTGGAATTGACCGCGGAGTCGTTCAATCTGTTCAATCGTGACAATCGGAGGTACAACGTGAACGACAACGGCTTCTACGATTCCGCGGGACACTTCGTTAAGTACACGCAATCGGTCGGGAGTACATACTATCCAGCTTATTATCAGCAACCTACAAGCTTAATGAAGCCGACAAGTTCGTTTGCTCCGCGGCAGATGCAAATGTCGATGCGGTTAGATTTTTGAGCGAAGTGAAGATTCCTGCACATTCCGCTTGACTTACGAGGGTAAGGCTTGCCATAACTAACGAGTCCACTTAGGACGAGCGGGGGGGTGTAGTCCGTTGGCGGAAGTTCGACTTCAAGAGGGTGAATCCCTCGAAAACGCGCTGCGGCGGTTTAAGCGTAAGGTACAAACCGAGGACATTATCAAGGAAGTAAAGCGTCACTCGTTTTACCTGAAGCCCGGCGAAAGGAAGCGAGTTAAAGAAGCGCTGGCTCGCAAACGCAGCCGCAAGAAAGCACGTAAGGAACAGGACTAAAGAAAAAACGGGCCGTTCGCCGGCGAGCGGCCCGTTCCTCACAATCTGAAAGTTGGGCCGGAAAGCCGCATCTCTACAGACGGTTGGATCGAAGTTGTCCGATCTTCCCCGGTTGTTGTCTTCAGCAAAGCTGTAACCATGTGGCGCACACCGCATGGTGGGCCGAATCCAGGGGTACGCATGAGGGGGATGTAAATCTCCTGCCCACGATGTGAACCGGATCCTTCCCTATTCGGGTCTCCCCGTGCAGCAGGGACGCGGAATGGGAGCGCCTCTTCAATGGAATACCAGGACAGGGTATTAAAGTGCATCGATTGTGGCACGGATTTCGTGTTCACAGCGGGTGAGCAGCTGTTTTTTCACGATAAGCAGTTCAAGAACCAACCCAAACGCTGCAAGAACTGCAAGAACAAACGAGTGGCCGTGGTCGGTGCGGCAGCGCACGCACCGTCGTCGCACGCACCGTCCCGCGGGCAGTCGTACCCGAGGACGGAGACGCGGACCAACTGCTCGCAGTGCGGAAAAGAAACCACGGTGCCGTTCCGTCCGACGCAAGGACGCCCGGTGCTGTGCCGCGAGTGTTTTCAGCACGGACGGCAGGTCGCAAGCGCCTGATTATTCCTCGAACGCTGGGGATAGGTAGGGCCAGCCGGATGCTCATCCGGCGCGGCGCTCGGTTTCTTGCGTCCTGAAAGCGATGTTCTTCCGCTACCTGTCCGCTCGACAACGAGAATCGAACCCCAGAGTTGTCAGTAGTGTCACCAGCGGCAATCCAGTCGGTTAGTATAGAAACGTGCCACGCTTCTACATAGAGAATTTTGGCTGCCGAGCTACGCAGGCGGACGGGGCGGCGCTGGAACGGCAGTTTCTGGAACGCGGGCTGGAGCGCGCCGGCGCGGCCCGTGACGCCGAAATTGTTGTGCTGAATACCTGCACGGTGACGGCGGGCGCGGATAAGGACGCGCGAGCGTCGATTCGCCGGCTGCAGCGCGCCAATCCGGATTGCCGCATTCTGGTAACCGGCTGCTATGCGCAACGCGCTCCGGAAGAACTGGCTGCGTTGCCGGGTGTGACTTGGGTTGTGGGTAACTCGCACAAGCATCAGGTAGCAGAGATCGCGACTTCTTCCTCAATAATGGGGTTTGTTCCCCTAGCACAGCTTTCAGGGGAGCAAGAGCCGAACCCACTCTTTCGCAACGAACGCGCAAGAGTGGGGCACCCGGATGAAAGAGTGGGACACCCGGGCAACGTGGTGGTGGGAGACATTTTTGCGCATACCGAACTGCTGGCTGCTCCGGTGTTTGAAGCGGCCAACGAGCGCACTCGCCCCAACCTGAAGGTGCAAGATGGATGCGACAACCGTTGTTCGTTCTGCGTGATTCCGTATGTGCGCGGTCGGAGCCGTTCGTTGCCGCAGGAGCGCGTCATCGCGGAGGTGCGGACGTTGGTCGAGGCTGGCTATCGCGAGGTGGTGATTTCGGGGATTAATTTGGGGCGGTGGGGAAGGGATCTGGAGGGCAGTTCTCAGTTCTCGGTCCTCAGTTCTCAGCTAAACCGAACCACAGACGCTTTGAGACTGGAGACTCTGATCCGCGCCATTCTCGCTCAGACATCCCTTCAGAAATTACGCATTAGTTCGGTCGAGCCCATGGACTGGAGTGACGAACTGATCGGGCTGGTTGCGTCGTCGCCTCGCATCGCGAAACACGCGCACGTGCCGATGCAGTCGGGGAGCGACGCGGTGTTGCGGCGCATGCACCGTAAGTACCGGCCTTGGCACTACCGGGAGAAGATCCTGAAGATTCGAATGGCCATGCCGACAGCGGCCATCGGTGCCGACGTGATGGTGGGGTTTCCCGGCGAGACCGACGCGGAGTTTGCCGAAACGCGGCGCATGGTCGAGGAGCTGCCTTTTACCTATCTGCACGTCTTTACATACTCCGCGCGTCCGGGGACGTCGGCGGCGGGGCATGCGGGGCAGGTTCCGGTGGCGGTGGCTCGGGATAGAAACCGCGTGCTGCGTGAGATTGCGTCCAAAAAGAAAGCGGCATTTATGCGGTCGCTAGTGGGGACGTCCGTCGAGGCCATTACGCTGCAATCGGGTGGGGCGGACTTCACAGAGGCACTGACGGAGAATTATCTGAAGATGAAAATCCCGGGCCATCATGAAGCAAACCACTGGATGAATTTGGAAGTCGAGGGTGGGCAAGGCGAGCTTTTGATCGGGAAACCGGTCTGCAGCTCAGTAGCGAGCGACGGCTGAATAGACCTTATCTCAATTCGGGCGGCCACATCGTAAGGGCCGCTGCCGACGGATCGTTGCGACTGTCCAGTTAACCATCCGATTTCATGCCGTTTTGACTATAATGGGGACAGCCCGCCCTCTAAGGTCCCGACTCCCCGGGAGGATAATCATGTGGTTCGCAAGGTTTACACAGACAGTCCTTCTTTTTGTCGGGCTCGCGGCCATCGTCACCGTTCGTCCAGCGCAGGCACAAACCGAGACTGTGCTCTATACGTTTACCGGTGGGGCTGATGGGGCATTCCCCTTCACGGGAGTGATCCACGACTCCGCCGGCAATCTTTACGGCACGAGCGCTGGCGAGCAAACCGGAACGGTATTCAAGCTAAGCTCCCAAGGCAAGTTCAAGCTGCTCCAAAGCTTTGCTGTGCCCTACGGTGTCTACGACTGGCCGTTCTCCAGGTTGGTCCGGGACTCCGCCGGCAACCTGTACGGAACGATTTATTATGGCGGCGCGTACAACCTTGGCACCGTTTACAAGGTAGACAAGAACGACGACTTTAGTGTGCTCTACAGTTTTCCCTACGCCTGGTTCTCTGTCGGCGATGGCCCACTTGGGCCTCTGCTTTTGGACGGGGCTGGCAATTTATATGGTGCTGGGGGCGGAGGCGGAAATTGCAATGGCACTTCAACCTGTGGCGAAATCTTCAAAGTGGATGCGAGCGGACGCGAGAGCGTGGTCCACGCTTTTTCTCGGCCGAGGTACGGTGACTATCCCCAGGCGGGTTTAATCCGGGACTCCGCCGGCAATTTGTACGGCACAACCATGGGCGGTGGACATGGCGGCAATGGCGTAGTGTTCAAGTTGGATACGACTGGAAACGAAACTGTGCTCTATACGTTCAAAGGGCAGCCCGACGGAGCACTGCCGTATGCGGGTTTGATCCTGGACACTGCCGGAAATCTTTATGGCACAACGCTCCAAGGCGGGAACCGCGGCTGCTCGTCGAATGGAAGCTGTGGTGTGATCTTCAAGTTGGATACCAGCGGCAACGAAACCTTACTCTATGCTTTTACGGGCAAGGCTGACGGAGGCAATCCCAACGGACCGTTGGTCATGGACGCGACCGGCAATTTGTATGGCACTGCAGCGTGGGGCACCCTGAGTGGCGGCGGGGCGGGCGACGGTGTCGTCTTCAAACTGGAACCATCCGGCAAGGAGACGGTGCTGTATACCTTTACCGGGGGAGTTGACGGTGGCGGCCCCGACGGAGGTTTGACCATGGATAGCCATGGGGACCTGTACGGCACGACGGTCGTAGGAGGCAACCTCCACGATTGCATTCCCGCAGGCGGCGGCCCCGGATATGGCTGCGGAGTGGTTTTCAAGATAATGCCATGACGCCTCTGGCCAGGGCATTGTTGCGGCCAGCGCTGCGTTCATGCAAGCATCCCGCCGCAGGATTATGACGCGATTGGCGCTAGTGACTCAGGAGTGCACGAACGCGAACAAACGCATTGACCTCTAACCCTTCGCGGGCTTACGATAGCAAAAATCCAGAAATGTGGGAGCGATCTGAACCCATGTCACAGTCAGCGTTTCGGTCTGCCCTGTGCTGTTTGCTGGCGATTGTGTTTCCGGCGCAGATGATGCTTGCGGGAGATACGGCGGCGGCCATGCTCTATACCAATGGCCCGGCCTGGTTGAACGGGAGCGAAGTGCCGAAATCGGCAGCGGTATTCACGGGAGATTTGTTGCAGACGCGGCCCGATTCGACGGCCAATATTCAAGCTAACGGATCGAACGTGATGGTGCTGGCGGACACGCTGGTGAAGTTCGAGGGACCGGCGGTGGAACTTGAACATGGCGCGGTGCGGGTCATGACATCGCGCGGACTGGCGGCTCGCGCCGGAGACGTGACGGTGAAGCCAGCCAGCGATTCCTGGACCGAGTTTCAAGTTACCGACGTGGATGGGCAAGTGCAAATCGCGGCCAACAAGGGCGACGTTACGGTGCAGGACGACAAGGGAACGACCACGGTGACGCAGGGACAGCAGACCACCCGCGACGACACTTCCGACACCGACAAAAAGAAGAAAAAGCGCAGGAAGCAAAGCGGTGCGGCGACGGCGGCGAAGGGTGGAATCATGAGTTCGACCCCGGTGGTGGTCGGCGGACTGGCGGTAGTGGGCGGGGCCACGGTCTGGGTGTTCACACGTTCGGGAAAGCCGGCAAGTCCGGATTGCCCCACGATTCCCTGCCAGTGATTTCCGGCGAGCTAATTTGGCTGTGAGTTTTTCTCCTGAGTTCCTTCCAATGCGTTCTGGGGTGGGCGACTGAATCTCTGAACTATTGAATCCATGTCGCGCTACGTTTCCTACCGGGATTTCGATTGGGTGCTGATGGGCTTCGTGCTGGTGATCTGCACGCTGGGCGTGGTGCAGATTCACAGCGCGACCGAGCACACGAAATTTGCCGGCGCCCACATTAAGCAAATCTACTGGGTTCTGGCGGGCGTGGCTGCGATGTTTCTGGTCAGCCTGCTCAACTATCAAGCGGTGCTCGAACAAATTCACTGGATGTATATTGCATCGCTGGCCTCATTGATCGCGGTGCTATTGTTTGGCCAAAAGTATCTGGGAGCGAGGCGCTGGATCAAAATGCCTGCCGGCGGGCATTTTCAGCCGTCGGAATGGGTAAAACTGATCCTGATTCTGGCGGTGGCGAAATACTTTGCGGATCTGCATGAGCGGGAGCTGTCGTGGCCCGACTTCTTGAAGGCCGGCCTGATCGTCGGCTTCCCCATGCTGATGGTATTGGCGCAGCCAGATCTGGGAACGGCGCTGACCTATCTTCCGGTTGCCATCATGGGCCTATTTCTGGGCGGCCTGCGCTGGAAGCAAGCGGGAGTGGTGCTTCTTTTAGGGGCGATGTGCATGCCTCTGGCCTGGCACCACATGAAGGACTATCAGAAACAGCGCTTGCTCAGCTTCCGCGAACCCGACGCCGATCCCAAGGGCGCCGGTTACCAGGTAACGCAATCCCTTATTGCTGTGGGCTCGGGCGGAATATGGGGGAGCAGTCAGGGGTCGCAGACGCATCTGGCGTTTCTTCCGGTTCCGCAGACCGACTTCATTTTTGCCGCTTTTGCCGAGGAACATGGGTTTGTGGGAGCTCTAGGGGTTCTGCTGTTATACTTTATAGTGCTGATGCGGTTGACCCAGAATGCACAAACGGCGCCCGACCGCGCCGGGGCATTCCTGGTGATGGGTGTGGTGGCTGTGCTTAGCTTTCACATTCTGGTCAACGTCGGCATGGTGGTGGGCTTTATGCCCGTCACCGGAATACCTCTGCCGCTCATGAGTTACGGTGGGTCTTCCGTTCTTTTCATGTTTTTGGCGCTGGGGATCGTGATGAACGTCAGAATGCGCCGTTTTGTGAACTGAGACGGTTCGGCAGAAGTTGGGGCGCCCCAATATCGTTGTGCTTGACCATTCTTGTTAGGAACTGGTTCTTAGCAACGAGAATGGCGCTACGAATCAAGATTAGGCTGAAAAAGACTTAGGTAAGAAACCAGATTACGAAGGCCCTCGCGAAAAAGGAGGGCAGAATGCCGGCAGAAGTCGAAGCCGGACAGGATTGAAGCCAGTCAGGCGGGGAACGGCCCCCTCAGCGTGAACGCGAGGAGTGGCCACAGACCTGGCGGAAGGCTTAACGCGATCAGTGCAGACGAG
>Ga0075030_100005528_pt1 | contig 11386 bp, 9 predicted proteins | sample LitLauG_LLR_2012_FD_71393 | JGI IMG/M metagenome (GOLD analysis project Ga0075030, IMG submission 71393) | Freshwater sediment microbial communities from Pennsylvania, USA - Little Laurel Run_MetaG_LLR_2012 | ecosystem: Environmental > Aquatic > Freshwater > Creek > Sediment | place: USA...
GTGGGGATCAGCCCGACCGTCACTCTGTCTGCGAGTCCGTAGTTCATGTACGTCAGCGAACCGAAGCCGTTCGAATGAGCAGCGATCACATCGTAGAGATAGGGCTCGATCAGGAAATGTCCGCGCGGTAGCGTCGCAGCCGAGGGCGCCAACATGGGGCCGGTCCACCAAGCATCGTCCAGCGACTGGCGGACGACAGAAGATGGCGGCGAGGCCTCCTGGGCACCAGCGAGGCCGGCAGCTTTGTCAGATTCATCTTTCACCCGTGTGTCTGTGGCGATCCAGTTCACTTCCCAGGTCTTGCCCCCGTCATCCGAGAACGCCTGTTCAAAACGGCACGAATTCGGAGTGATGTCCGAAATGACAAATCGAACAAAGATGGCTCGGCCATTAAGCGTTTCTTGGTCGAAAAACTCGCCGCGTCCATTTTTGAACTCGCCGATTGTGGGTTGGCTCAGGGTACCGCTGTTGCTGTTGGCAAAATTGAGGCTCCACTGGTGAGATTCGGGATTGTATAGACGCAGGGACAGACCTTCGATGTGACCTGCTGGGCCATCGACTTCGAGCTCCACCAGATTGGCGCGGCCATCCCAAACCTTTCGGACGACGGAAGTACCCTCATATTCAATCCAGGTAGTGGAACCCGTTAAGGGATGCAGGAGACGCTTTAGGTGAGTTTTCCAAGTACCCATCTCGAAGTCAAAATCGTGCTGCCCATCCCGTTCCGAGGGAGTGTGTTGAGAGTTTGTTCTCGACGCGTTTGAATTCGGCTGTGCGGAGCCCCGAAGTGGTTGCAAGGCAACAACCAAGCTGCACAATAGGAGATAAGTCCGAATATGTTTGGGCGTGTTCATCACTGTATCCTCGTAGTTCGTCCTTCTTCGGTGAGCTGCTCCATCACGATCCCAGGCCGACAACGCTGATCCGTCAGAAACAATTGTCGTGTTGTGTGACAACCCTAGCCATTGGACGAATGGCCGACTCCGCCATTGAGCCGAACGTCGTAGCGCCGGACATTATCCGGAAGAGTGACACCTTCGATTAATTTGTCGTCTGGTACGGGCGGCCGAGATTTAATCTCAAGCGGCAATACTCCAGCCCACACCGGCAACCCATAGTCGCTCCCGTCGTCCAGCGGCGGTCCACTTCGCACCTTTGATGAAGCCTCCTCGATCGAGAATTCCAGCACCATTGTCGCTTTCAATTCCTTGTCGTTCGGTCCCCGGACTTCCGCCCATCGGCCTGCGATGAGATGTTCGGAGATAACGCGCAAAGACTTGATTTTCTGCTCTGGTTCCACGACCTTCCGCGCGGTTTCAAATGCAACAACGGAGCGATAGTTCATGGAATGATCGAAGGCAGACCGTGATAAGACCAATCCATCCACGAGAGTCACCGTCACGCAGGTCGGGATGCCGGTTTCTAGTTCCCGTAATGTGCGACTGACCGCTGAGCCGTGAAAATAAAGTCTTTCACCATCCCTTCCATACAGCGCCGGAATGACAAATGGCTGGCCATCCACGCAAAATCCGACACTAGCAAGAAAGCCCGCGTCCAAAATATGGCCAATCGTTTCCCAGTCGTGCGATCCTCGATCGGGCATGCGGAGGAGTTCAGTGCGCTTTGCCAGCTTCATCGTTCACCCGTGTCTGGTCCGTGATCCAGTTGACTTCCCACGTTTTGCCCCCATCATCCGAGAATGACTGCTCAAAGTGGGGCGAATTTGTGTCGGTCTTCGACCAAATAAATCGAGCCAGGATGGATCTGCCATTTGGGCCAGATGGTTCCGTGTCGTAAAACTCGCCGCGTCCATCCTCGAACTGGCCGATCATGGGCGGGCCTATGGTGCCGCTCTTGCTCGTGGCCCAATATAGGCTCCATTGGTGGGTTTGGGGATCGTATAGGCGCAGGGTCAGACCTTCGATATGGCCGCCAGCAGGGCCGTCCGTTTCGAACTCCTCCAGATTGGCGCGACCACCCCAAACCTTTCGGGTAACAGAAGTACCGTCAAATTCCACCCAGGTAGTGGAGCCGGTTAAGCGATGCTCGAGGCGCTTCAGGTGAATTTTCCAGGTGCCCAACTCGAAGTCAAAGTCGTGTTGCCCATCCCGTTCCGCGGGAGTGTGTTGGGCGCTGGTTTTCGCTGCGTCCGAATTCTGCTGCACAATTCCCCGAGAAGGCTGCGAGACAACAAGCAAGCTGCACGCCATGAGATAAGCCCAAATGGGTTTGATGTTCATCCCGGCCTCCTTTGATCGCCCGCCCTGCTGATGTGGGCCGCTCCGTCACAATCTCAGCCGCGCAACGCAGATCCGGCAGGGACGTTTTCAAGCATGCCTAAGACTGTGGTATTTCAAAAGGTCCACTTTTTGTGCCACTCGTAATACCACTTCCAAAAAATGATAAACCGCTCTCGCGGCAGATCTACCCCTGGTTGCGACAAGCCATCTTGCGGCGAACTGTTACAGTTAGTGGGACATAAGCGCTTTGAATGATACGGTCCTCTCTATAGAATTCCGACCAGAGCTTGTAGTAGGCGGTCAACATCCTCGAAGTTATTAAATACATGTAGCGACACCCGGATTCCTTTCCATCTTGCCAACACTATGATCCTTTTCTCTGCGAGGGCTTGCACTACCTTCTGTGCATCACTTGTTTCGATGGTTGTTATCCTGGATCGCTGATTTCTATCGGTGGGTGAGCATATTTTCAGCTTGGCGCTAGCCGCGCGTGCAGGTAGTCCCTAAGTTCATGAACTCGCTGCTCACTGCGCTCAGGACCAATGTCCGCTAAGAGATCAAGCGCTCCGCCCAGGACAAAGATGCCGGCGAAGTGAGGGCATCCAACTTCTAGCTCCGCGGCAGTGTCCTTCAGGACCAAACGGTCTCGAAATAGCCCTCAGCCAGAAGCTGGGCATGGGCGGTCAAAACCGAAATCCGAGAGATTCCAAGCTCGGATGCCAGAGCTCGCGTGGACGGAATTTGCTGGCCAGCACTCAAATTGCGGCCCTATGATCTTTCCACGGTAGGCGTCATAGATTTGCCTGTGCAGAGGCTTCGCGACCTTCCGGTCGACGGCTGTAACGGGTGAGATCGCGCTCGGCACTGCCTTCATCGCGAACTCCTAGTGGTCATAACAGAATTGGCGTGAGTGGCTATTGCCTTCGACCACTGTTCCGCACAACATCCAAAATATTGGTATTGTTCATCGGGTTTCTCAAGGCCGGAAACGCTGGCCGTGAAGTACCGGTGAACAGACGCGACGTCTTGGTGTGGGCGTTCCTTAAGCGCTCGAACAAGCTTCCGTTTGAGCACCCTGATGAGCGAATTCACTGAATCTAAACTCGCCGGAATCAAGTTAGTGGATGTCACTCGGGGACACGCACAAAGTCTATCGCAGCACGGAGGCTATAGAGCGCTTTGGCGTCCGGCGTCATGAGACGTTTTGTACCGAACGGCGTTTTCGGGACCACGCTGAACTTCTCGCCGAGGTGAGTGTAAAAAGGGGCTGTGGCAACGCAGCGCGCTTCGCAGGTGGCATGAACATCGTCATTCCCATGAATTACGAGCTAGCACTGTTCTAGTACAGAAACGGCAGAAGGGGGGCACGGGTCGCCTGCTTGGGCAACAGTCATGAACAAAAAAACTTCATCGGGTTGTTCGGTGCAGTGATTGCCAGCCTAGGGTGCGCTAAGGAAAGAAAGGAAAGAATATCTCATGAACTTGGCTCTATGGATCGTCCAAGGTCTTTTGGCTTTCGCATTCATCGCCGTCGGCTCGATGAAGGTGTTCGCCTACGAGAAGTACAAAGCTCTATCGGAAAAGAACGGACCGAGTGGAATCACACGCAGCCTCGCAACCTTCATTGGCATCGCTGAACTCGCCGGAGGCGTCGGTATCGTCTTACCTGTGGCTATCAACATTGCTCCCTGGCTCAGCCTGTGGGCAGCAGTCGGACTCTCGACGATCATGCTGCTGGCGATCGGCTTTCACCTTCGCCGCCATGAATCGCCTGTACCTCCCGCCGTCCTTTTCCTGCTGGCAGTGTTTGTGGTGTATGGGCGCTCTACCCTCTTGAAGTAACCAGGGGCCAACGCCGCCGTCACAGCCTCTGCCCGGTTACCGGGGTATTCGGAAGGGATGCTGCCGCTCATTCCGTACGCTCTACATACATTCCGGATGGCCGACCATCCAGGACCTAGGTAAACCTCAGGGCGATGCAGAGAAGCGGCGACGCGGGAAGGGTCAGACCGTGCAAGAGCGAGTCGTGCGAAAATCGGTGATTATCCACTGTGGATAATATGAACGGAGATTTCAATGTCGGATGAAATGGAACTTCTGAAGCGTGTTTACGATCGGTTCAACGCTCGCGACATGGAGAGGGTGCTCGCGGCCATGCACGAGGACGTCATGTGGGCAAATGGAATGGAAGGCGGCCACGTCCACGGAGTTGATGGAGTGCGTAAGTATTGGACACACCAGTGGGCGATGATCGATCCACACGTCGATCCGATCGCGTTCTCCAATGGCCCCGAGGGAGAAGTCGTTATAGAAGTCCATCAAGTCGTCCGCGATCTCAACGGCAACCTCCTCACGGATAAAATGGTCGGTCACATGTTTCGAATCGAAAACGGGTTAATCAAGCGCTTCGATATCCGCGGCCAGTGAGGCTCAACTCCGTTGCGTTCAGGCTGGCGCGGTCCGACGATAAGTTCCGAGTAGCCGACGATACGCCCGGGATATGCCCCCGCACGACTGGCTACTTGGTCGTGGACTTTACCTAAACCTCACCCGTAACAGGCAGTCTTGCCGGTCCAAGCTTTTCGCTATTGGACCAACGGAAAAATCGGGAGTCGCATTTCTCGCAGCGAAACGGTCGCACGAAAATCAAGGCCAGAAGACTCGATTCAAGGACACCTTTTGGCTTAGATCGATGGATTCTTTGACTCTGACAGTATGGGCAATTAATCGACCTCATGATTCTCTCTGTAGCGCCAACTCGCGAGTTCATAGTGAGGAATGTGCCGACAGCAGAACTAGACGATTATCTGCGCTGCCGTCGATCGTGATCTTGTTCCGAATGGCCATTCGCGTCCAGCCAGGTCAAGAGACTGCGAATGCTGCCGTGCGCCAACGCAATGCTCGAATCGGCGGCGCCGTAGTAGAGGTTGATGGTGTCCCCATCCGATGCCAGCGTATAGCCGCAAGGAAACACCACGTCTTGCACGTCGCCATGACGTTCATATTCCGCTTCAGGCGCAAACATCCAAGAATCCCCCCGAATCAGGCATTTTTCTGGTTGTTCAAGGTCGAAGAGAGCCAGCCCCAGCCGGTAGATGGAACTCGACGGCGTACGACGAACGCCGTGGTAAATCATCAACCAGCCGCGCGACGTTTCAATCGGCGGCGGTGACATTCCAATTTTGTTGGCATCCCACCAGGCCCCCCGGCGGGCCTCCAGCATGAGCTTGTGATTGCCCCAATGCCGCAAATCGGGGGAGTAAGAGATCCAGATGTGAGCTCCGAGTGGCGTCATGGGCCGATGGATCAAAGCCCAAGATCCGTTAATCCTTCTGGGCAAAAGGGCCGCGTCTTTGTCGTCCGGCGACATGACGACGCCGAGTTTCTCGAATTCGCGAAAATCTTTCGTGAGTGCCAGAGACACTCCGGGACCGCCACGCGAATACGAAGTATAAGCCACGGCATATTGCTGGAGTTCCGGCATATACGTGATGCGCGGATCTTCGACGCCCCATAACTCCTCGGGGAACCGCTCGACGTCTGGGATGAATGTCGGTTCGGGATCAATCTGCCACGCATCCACGCCGTTTGCCGAACGCGCCACGCACAAATGAGAGAGCCCGCGGCGATCTTCCACGCGACAAAGCAGAAGAGTGGAGCCGTCGGGCATCAACGTAGCGCCCGCATTAAAAACGCTGTTCATGGAATACGGCCAATCTTTTCCGGTAAGGATCGGATTGCTTGGATGCCGGTGAAATAGCGTCTCGTATTTATTCATGACCGGACGGTCGAAACTTTTTTCAGCAAGAATGCTCATCGTGAATTGCTCTCCGTAACGTCCGCTTCTTCCAGCTTGCGCATTTCCAGTAGTGCCATCAAAAAAGATAGCGTCGATTCCGCACCCTGGTTTTCATTGGCTCGATCCGGATGCAAACCGTCTCGACATCCGCCGGTCGTGTGATCGTAGAGCGCGATCTGCAAGTCGTTATCTCCCAGGAACCAGTTGAAGGCGGACCACGCCTCTTTCCTCCAGCGGCTTTTTCCCGTAGCGCGATAAGCCTGCAAGCAAGCCGACACCACGGCGCAAGCTTCGACCGGCTGTTGATCGAAGCGCGCCTTTTCCGTTTTCCTCGAATAGAAGCCATGTGACCCGATAGGCACAAAATGACCTTTTATTTCGCAGCGCTGAATGGTCCCCAGCCAATCCAATGCTTCAAGTCCGGACGAAATCATCTCGTCGTTGCCGCTGCGCATTCCCGCGCGAATCAAAGCCTGTGGCAGGCGCGCATTGGAGTACGCAAGGCCGTATTCAAACCAATTCCAGCCCGTCGAATGTACCGCGAGATAGGAATTTAGAAGGCGATTCGCAAGTTCATCCGCCGCGCCAAGAGCTGCGCGATCCCCGGGGAAGGAATCAAGATATTCATGAAGTCCCAGCAAGGCGAAAGCGCACGCGCGCGGACTCTTAAACTCGACGGCAGCGGGAATCGCAAGCTCGAAGAGACGACCCGCAGCTCCACGTAACCCGGCATCCTTGGATCGGCCGAGGACGGTTCCCAATCCCCACAGGGCGCGGCCATGACTGTCTTCGGAGCCTTCCCGTTCCTGCCATTGGCGTTCATAGCTGAGGCAGTTTCTAAATCTCTTGGTTATCGGGTCGAATGCCAGCCACAAAAAAGCCAAATAACGAGCGGCGAGGTCCGACGAACCTGCAGGAATACTGCCTCCCAATTCTTCCAGCAGAATCGCTACGATGAGCGCGCGAGCATTGTCGTCCGTCGAGTATCCTTCCGGATAGTTTGGCACGGTGAATACTGCGTGCTCTACGATTCCAGTGTGGTCAGTCATCCGCTGCAAATGATCCAGCTTTACAGTCGGAAGAAGGTCGAGAACCTTTTCCGTGTTTTGCGCCGAAAATGTGGCGCGTGGATTCCGCAAGCGCTCGTTGTACACGCGTTCGAAACTCCCCATGTATTGTTGTGCCACGCGATCCCAAACCATGTTCCTCGAATAGAGGTACGCACGTTTCCTCATGGCGTGGCGCGCCGTGCCATTGTCCAATAGCTCGATCGTTTTTTCGGCAATCGCCTGTGGATCGTCGAAGGGAACAAGCACGCCGCGTTGGTCGTCCAACAGCTCAATCGCGTGCAAGTAGGGAGTGGAGATGATCGCTTTTCCCGCGCTCAAGGCATAGGCAAGCGTTCCCGAAACGACTTGGCCCTTGTGCTTGTAAGGCGTGATGTAAATATCTGCTCCGCCGATCAGTTCCACTAGCTCTCGAGGACTGACGAACCGGTTACGAAAGATCACGCTGTCCTGGACCCCGAGTTCCTTCGCCAGGTTCTGCAAGTACAGCCGGTATTTGTCACCTTCTCGCCGGAGGATATGCGGGTGCGTCACACCGGAAATCATGTAAACAACATTGCTGTGCCGCGACAGAATGCTCGGCATGGCCTGGATTACGTTTTCGATGCCTTTGTTTGGAGAGAGCAGGCCGAACGTGAGCAACACATCTTTTCCTTCAGTTCCGAAGGCATCCTTGAAGAAACTGGAATCGGTAAACGGCAGATCGGGGATCCCATGGGGGATGAGATCGATTTTGTCCGGAGAGACGTGAAGCACTTCTTCCAGGATATCGGCCGATTGCTGGCTCATGACAATGAGACGATCCGACAAAGTCGCGATTTCCGCCATCACCGTGCGTTGATCGATGTTGGGCTCGCGAAGGACCGTGTGCAACGTCGTGACCACCGGCATCTGAAGGTTGTGTAGAAGCTCTAAAATGTGAGCGCCGGCAGGACCGCCAAAGATTCCATACTCATGCTGGAGACAAACCAAATCGATGTTGCTGAAATTCAGGAAGTCGGCAGCCTGCCGGTATGACGCCAGCTTATCTTCGGAAAGCTCGAATCGGACTCTAGCGGGGTAACTATAGCCTTCTTCTGTGTCATTGACTGGCAACGCCAGAAGTTCCGTCGCGCCATATTCAGCGTGGATCGCATCGCAGAGGTCTGTCGTGAATGTCGCGATCCCACACTTCCGCGGAAGATAATTCCCGACGACGGCGACTCGACTTGGAAGCGCCGGTCGCGGTTGTCCGGTCGTGAGTGTTGGTGTCGCCTCCTCAATGGTGAGTGGGCTAAGATCGATACGGGCCACGGTCTCTACTAGGGACATTGTCTTTGGCAACGACATTCGCTTTGCTATCTCCTTGCCACGCCGACCAACTCCAGAAAGCGAGAAGGCGATACGCGGTTCTTTCGCAGTATGACTGTGTTGTGAAGCCGCTTATTGCTCGGTTGCGCTCTTCCCGCAAGACCCACATATGGTTCAGCCTGCGATTAGATTTCTCGTTTAGCAGTATCTGGGCCCACAACCAAGAGCCACAAACGGTCTAATCGCACCAAGAGAGGCTCCAAGGGAACTGATGGCCTCAGTAACCGCCGCCGTAGCCGCCTGCACCGGCTGCCACGGCCATCTTTTCCTCTCCCTTAACGTCGGCGATCAAGACTTCGGTCGTAAGCATCAGTGAGACGATGGACGCAGCGTTCTGGAGGGCGAGACGGGTGACCTTCGCTGGATCAATCACACCAGCCTTGACGAGGTCGCCGAACTCACTAGTCTCTGCGTTGAATCCGAAATTCTCATCCTTCGATTCGCGCACGCGTCCAACGACTAATGCGCCTTCGTGCCCGGCGTTCTGGGCAATCTGGCGAATGGGTTCTTCGAGCGCACGCTTTACGATGTTCACCCCAATGGCTTCATCGTCATGGAGTTTGAGTTTCTCTAGGGCCGGCAAGCAGCGCAGGAGAGCAGTGCCCCCGCCCGAGACAATGCCTTCCTCGACTGCCGCACGGGTGGCGTGCATGGCGTCCTCGACGCGAGCCTTTTTCTCCTTCAGCTCGGTTTCGGTTGCCGCCCCCACCTTGATTACCGCGACGCCGCCAACCAGCTTGGCAAGACGCTCCTGGAGCTTTTCCTTGTCGTAATCCGAGGTGGTCTCTTCGATCTGCACGCGGAGCTGCTTGATTCGGCCTTCGATCTCGCCTGCCTTGCCGGCGCCCGCGACGATCGTCGTGTTGTCCTTGTCGATAGACACTTTCTTGGCGTGGCCCAGGTCCTCAATCTTCACGTTCTCGAGCTTTATGCCAAGGTCCTCGGTAATGGCTTTCCCACCAGTGAGAATCGCAATGTCCTCGAGCATAGCCTTGCGGCGGTCGCCGAAGCCCGGGGCTTTCACCGCCGCGCACTGCAGCGTGCCGCGCAGCTTATTCACCACCAGCGTGGCCAAGGCCTCGCCCTCAACCTCTTCAGCAATGATCAGCAGCGGCTTGCTCAGCTTGGCCGTCTGTTCGAGCAAAGGCAGCAGATCTTTCATCGAGCTGATTTTCTTCTCGTGGATCAAAATATATGCGTCTTCCAGCACGCATTCCATCCGTTCAGGATCGGTGACGAAATAAGGCGAAAGGTAGCCGCGGTCGAACTGCATGCCTTCGACTACTTCGAGGGTGGTCTCCATCGTCTTGGATTCCTCGACGGTGATGACGCCATCCTTGCCGACCTTCTTCATGGCTTCGGCGATGATGCCGCCCACCTGCTTGTCGGTGTTGGCACTGATGGTACCCACCTGCGCAATCATGTCGCCTTTAACCTCGCGGGAGAGCCTCTTGATCTCTCCCACGGCGACTTCAACGGCTTTATCGATGCCGCGCTTGAGAGCCATCGGGCTGGCGCCCGCGGCTACCGTTCGTACACCCTCACGGAAGATTGCTTGCGCCAGCACGGTCGCGGTGGTGGTGCCATCGCCAGCCACATCCGAGGTCTTGGAGGCAACCTCGCGCACCATCTGTGCACCCATGTTCTCAAGCGGGTCCCGCAGCTCGATCTCCTTTGCCACTGTCACGCCGTCTTTTGTGATGATGGGTGTCCCGAATTTCTTCTCGATCACCGCATTACGCCCCTTCGGGCCGAGCGTGATCTTCACGGCGTCAGCCAGAATGTTGACGCCGCGCAAAATCGCCTGACGTGAATTCTCACCGGTTACAATTTGTTTTGCCATTAGACGTCACCCTCCCGGGTGATTGAACACTTCTGCCCGTCCGAAATCTTCGGTTCGGGTAAAGCCTACTTCTTGCCGGATGCCGCTTTGGCGATTCCGCTGACTTTCACCAGGATTTCCTCCTCACGGAGGATCAGGTACTCCTGGTCGTCGATGTTGATGTCGTTGCCCGTGTATTTGCCGAACAAGATCCGGTCACCTACCTTCACATCGAGTGGGATGCGATGGCCTTTTTCAATCTTGCCGGCTCCGATGGCCATTACTTCGCCCTCATGAGGTTTTTCTTTCGCTGTATCGGGGATAATGATCCCGCCTTTCGCGGTTTCTTTCTCTTCTAGCCTGCGTACGAGGACGCGGTCATGCAGAGGAGTGATATTTACAGTCATTTCTTTGACCTCCATTCAATTCATTCCAAAACTCGAACAATCAACTTTTTGTGGCTCTAGGCCAACACTACGGGCGAAAAACCTTCCGATTCTTCTGCCGCGCCGTTTCTAGGTCGTCTGTCTGTTTTTTCAGACGATCTGCTTCTTTTTGTGGGCCCTCTTGCTCCTCTAGTTTCACGGCTTCCGCGTTGGCAAGCTCAGCGTCTGCATTGACTCGCTTGGAGTAAATGACGAGCCCAAGATGATCGGTGAAGGAAGAACGGACAAGATTGAAGGAATATTGCGCGTCCTCCCAGGACGCGACGGGCGTTTGCGTCAGGCCATACCGGTCGTTCGTCGCGTAGTCGATCGCAAGCGCAACATATGTGGCCGGGCCGTATTTCGCCGAAATGGACTTCACCATGTCCTCCTCAGTGAGCCCTTCAGTGGAGCTTCGATCGTAAGTCACAGAAATCTTGTAGAGCTCGCCGTTGTAGAAGGAGAAAAGAATCTGCTCGACGGTATCCGATTGGTACGAAATCCCGGGGAGGTTTGGCGGCCACCAATTTACTTCCTGAACCAGCGCTGGACGGCCATGAATCAGCTTCACGTCGGCCATCTTTTGGCCAGTATGCTCCAGCACTCTAGTCATGCTCATTCCAATGGTAAAGTGCCGATACTTGGAAAGATCCTGTGCACGAAGCAATGGCGCCGCGAACAGC
>Ga0075030_100005529_pt1 | contig 11385 bp, 5 predicted proteins | sample LitLauG_LLR_2012_FD_71393 | JGI IMG/M metagenome (GOLD analysis project Ga0075030, IMG submission 71393) | Freshwater sediment microbial communities from Pennsylvania, USA - Little Laurel Run_MetaG_LLR_2012 | ecosystem: Environmental > Aquatic > Freshwater > Creek > Sediment | place: USA...
CCAGACTCATCCAGATGGGACCGGACCTTGCCGCTACAGGAAACTGCTGGCATGTAAACTGATGAGACCGTCGGCTGCAATAATATTAAAATGTAAATAATGATAAGGAGCCTTTTTACCGCAACTATCCGAAATCTCCTGAAAAACAAAGGATACAGCTTTCTTAATATTTTCGGACTTGCCATTGGTATTGCCTGTGCCGGGTTGATTTTTTTGTGGGTCGAGGATGAGATGGATTTTGACAGTAATAACGTGAAAAAGGAGCGCCTGTTCTTGATGAAAACAAACATGCAGGTTGATGACGGTGTTTTCACCCATTCCTCCACTCCAGGCCCGATGGCGGAGGCGATGCAATCCGCCTTTCCTGGCATTGCCAGCACCTGTCGCACCACAGAGGGCGGCATGTCAGTCTTATTTACGATGGGTGACCGGGCAGTAAATGCGTCTGGTAAATACGTGGATCCTTCCTTTTTTACGATGTTTTCATTGCCATTTGTGCAAGGTGATCCAACCGCTGCGTTTTCACAATTACATGCTATTGTGATTACAGCAACAACCGCCAGGAAATTTTTCGGTGATGAGAATAATATCGTTGGCAGAAGTGTACGCATGGACAACCAACAGGATTACGTTGTAACGGGCGTTGTAAAAGACCTGCCGCAAAATTCAACCCTGCAGTTCGAATGGCTGGCGCCCTTTAAAGTCTGGTACGATAAGAACCAGTGGGCGGCAAAATGGAATAATTTTGGAATTACTACCTATGTCGAATTGAAGCCGGGGGTGAATCCTTCCGCTATTAATCATTCTTTGCTGGATCCTTTTTTCGATTTTACTACTCAGAAGCATGAAGCTGATCGGTCCACTGCCCACGTTTTCTTATTTGGAATGAAAGACTGGCACCTGCGTGATAATTTTAACAACGGACAACCGACCGGAGGCGGAGGAATTGAATACGTGAAGCTTTTTAGTTATATCGCCTGGATCATACTACTGATCGCCTGTATCAACTTTATGAATCTTGCTACTGCCGGCAGTGACTCCCGGTCAAAAGAAATTGGGGTGAAGAAAGTATTGGGAGCTGGCAGGCGCCGGTTGGTAGTGCAATTCCTCGCGGAAGCATTGATCTTGTCCTTTCTTGCATCTGCTGTTGCGCTCGTGCTGATCTATGTATCGCTGCCGGCCTTTAATCTGTTAGTGGCGAAAAGCCTGGTCATGGATTTCACGGACCATACGCATTTTATGACCTGGCTGATCCTGACGGTAATTTGTGGTTTGGTGGCGGGCAGCTATCCGTCATTTTACCTGTCGGCTTATAACCCGCTTTTTGTTTTGAAAGGGATAAAACTGAAGACCGCAGGCGCATCATTGATCAGGAAGGGGCTGGTGGTCACCCAGTTTGCCATTTCGGTTGTGCTCATCATAGGCACCATTGTAATTTATCAGCAGATCCAGTTCATTAAACACAGGGACCTTGGATACAACAAGAATAATTTAATCCAGGTGGCGGCGCAAGGTGACATCGTCAAACATTTCCCGGTAATCAGGCAGGAACTTATTAATACGGGGGTTGTGTCCAATGCTGCCCTGGCTGACATCTCGACTATTTCTGCCGGCAATAATACGACCAGTATTGAGTGGCCCGGCAAAAGTTCCGCGAGCAGTATGGTTATTTCTCAGCGGCTTGTCAGCCCTGAATTTATGTCAACTGCCGGAATGCATATTGTAGCAGGCAGGGATTTCCAGCCATCGGACGAAGTGCAATTTGGTGCCAACAATATGCCTAAAGACTCCGCACAGGTATTGAATGTTATCGTTACGCAGTCTATGGAAAAATTATTAGGCAAGGGAAGTGGTGTTGGTAAGACCATGCAGCGCTCGACAAATAACGGCATGTTCCATATGAGGGTTGCCGGCGTCATAAAAGATTATGTCTATGGCGACATGTACGGCCAATCGGCACCAGTGATATTTTATGAGATACCTCAGGCGGCCAGTTTATTGTATGTTCGGATCAAGACACCTGTGAACCTGGAAAAGGCCGTAGCCCAAATTGGCGCCGTCATGAGAAAAAATAACCCCGCTTACCCCTTTGAATACAAATTCGTTGATGATCAGTTTAATGCACTTTTTTTAAGTGAGGCCCTCATCAGCAAACTGGCGCGTGTATTCGCGGCATTGGCAATTTGTATCTCATGCCTGGGGTTATTCGGCCTGGCTGCCTATACAGCAGAACGGAGAACGAAGGAAATCGGCGTGCGAAAAGTGTTGGGGGCCAGTGTTGCAGGTCTGGCTGCTTTGCTGTCAAAGGACTTTCTGAAAATCGTCGTATTATCCTGCATCGTGGCTTTTCCAGTGGCGTGGTGGATAATGGGCAACTGGCTGCGGAGTTATCAATATAGAATTGTGATCAGCTGGTGGATCTTTTTATTGGCCGGCACGGCGGCTATGTTGATTGCCCTGTGTACGGTGAGCTTTCATGCGATAAAGGCTGCAATTGCCAATCCTGTAAAATGCTTGAGGACCGAATGACATTTTCGGGCGAGATAAAAAAAATACTGGACATGATAAAGAATTATTTCAAGACGGCGTGGCGAAATCTCATTCGCGGAAAGAGTTTTTCGGTAATCAACATTGCCGGGCTGGCAATTGGAATGGCGGGTGCCATCCTGATTTTCCTTTGGTTACAAAACGAGATCAGCTTTGACAGGTTTCACAAAAATAAAAATAACTTATATGAAGTGTATGGCCTTGCGTCAAATGTGGACGGCAAGCTGACCGCCATTAACGTAACGTCACAACCGCTGGGGCCCGCGTTGAAGCAAAACTATCCGGAAGTGGAAGAACAGTCGAGGGCAGCAGACGTGAATAGCTTTCTTCTTACCGCGGGCAATAGGAGTTTTACCGGAATACGGGGAAGCTTTGTGGATCCTTCTTTTTTGACGATGTTCACTTTTCCGTTGCTTGAAGGCAATAGTACCGAACAACTTAAAAATGGTTATTCCATCACAATAACAGAAGAGCTCTCTGAAAAACTTTTTGGTGGCGAAGATGCCGTTGGCAAAACAATTAAGATCGATAGTGCTGATAATTTTACGGTGACCGGGGTGCTGAAAGATTTGCCCAATAACACGCGGTTTAATTTCGAATACTTGATTCCATGGGAATATTTAAAAAAGATTGGATGGAATAATGACAGCTGGCTCAGCAATAACACGCCCACTTATGTACTATTAAGAGCCAATACCGATGTGCCGCTATTCAATGCAAAAATCAAGGACATCACCAGGCGGGAAAGCGGTCACCATGAAGTGTGGACGCATTTTCTGTTCCCGCTGCGACAATGGCACCTCTACAGTGATTTTGACAACGGCAGACCAGCTGGAGGCCGTATCGTTATGGTGCGTGTTTTTGGTATGATTGCCTTGTTTATATTACTGATTGCCTGCATCAATTTCATGAACCTCAGCACGGCAAGAAGCGAAAAACGAGCCAAGGAAGTAGGAATCCGAAAGGTGGCCGGTGCCGGGAAAGGTTTGCTGATGGGGCAGTTTATTGTTGAAGCGTTGCTGACTGCTTTAATAGCTGCTATTTTTTCTTTACTGATCGTACAACTGGCACTCCCCTCTTTTGACACACTTATTAATACTCCGCTTTCTATTCCCTACCGCAGCGGGAACTTTTGGGTGGCCGGTGTGGTCTTTACAGGGGTGACCGGCTTGCTGGCAGGAAGTTATCCCGCATTTTACCTTTCTTCTTTTAAGCCGGCCAGCATATTTAGGAAACAGTTCAAGAAAAGTACTGCTGTAGTATCGCCTCGAAAAATATTGGTGGTGTTGCAATTCACCTTTGCCATAGTGCTGATCATTGCGACCATAATTGTTAGAAATCAGATTCAATATGCCCAGAACAGGGAAACGGGGTATGCAAAGAACAATTTAATACAAGTGAATTTTGTCGGTGATATCGAAAAGAATTACTCTTTGATAAAACAGGATCTAATGGCACAAGGAATTGCTACTTCTGTCACCAAAACAATGACTGATATGGTCCGGGGAGGTAATCATTCATGGGGGTTGAGATGGCCTAATGAAATTCCAAAAGATACCAACACCACCATCACTATCTACAGTGAAGACGCCGATTTAGTGAAGACTGCTGGCATGCGTTTATTGGCGGGAAGAGATATTGATATCAATAAATATCCCACCGACAGCTTTTCGGTCTTGCTCAATGAGACAGCGGTGAAGACTATGGGTTTTAAAGATCCCGTTGGCCAAATTATCTATAACCCCTTTGACAAGATCGAATGGCATGTCGTGGGTGTTGTGAAGGATTATGTTCAGGGCTCACCTTACGATAATATTCCGCCCACGGTGATTTATGGGCCTGGTGCTTGGTTTAATGAGATGCAAATAAAATTCAGTCCATCCCACTCAACAGAAGATGATATTGCCAAGACGGGGCAGGTATTTAAAACTTATAATGGCGCGTACCCGTTTGATTACAGGTTTGTGGACGAACAGTATGCCAGGCAGTTTGACGATCAGCGCCGCACCCGGACAATGGCAGGATTGTTTGCATTTCTTGCCATTTTTATTTCATGTCTCGGCTTATATGGGTTATCGGCTTACGTAGTTGAAAGCAGGGTAAAAGAGATTGGCGTGCGCAAAGTGATGGGAGCGTCTGTTGCCAACATCGCCAAATTAGTGTCCGTTGATTTTGTGAGGTTGGTCATTGTATCGATTGTAATCGCCTCTCCGGTGGCCTGGTATGCCATGAATAAATGGCTGGAGCAGTACACCTACCGGGTTAGCATCGGTGCGGGAATATTTATACTGGCCGGTATGCTGGCAATTATGATAGCCGTACTCACGGTTAGCTTTCAGTCGGTAAAAGCTGCCGTTGCCAATCCGGTCAAGAGCTTACGATCAGAATAATAACAGGGGTAACTATTAAAAAAATGGGGCAATAGATACTTAAATGAATACGAATGTATAAGGATTATTGGAAAACAGCTTGGCGCAATTTGGTAAAGAATAAAGTTCATTCCTTTATCAATATTGCCGGCTTGTCCGTCGGAATGGCCGTGGCTATGCTGATTGGACTCTGGATGTATGATGAAATTTGCTTTAACAGAAACTTCGATCATTATGACCGGATTGCTCAAGTCATGCAGCACCAGACATTTAACGGGGACGTGGTCACCCAAACTGCTGTACCCTATTTAATGGGTGAAGAGCTAAAGAAGGATTATGGCAGTGATTTTAAAGCAGTCACGATGGCTTCGTGGACCAATAACCGCATACTTTCCTATGGCGAGAAAACAATTACGAAAAGCGGCAATTTTTTTGAGCCTCAGGTGATTGAAATGTTATCATTGAAAATGGTGGAAGGCACACGGGATGCCCTGACTGAACCGGAATCTGTTATATTGTCGGTTTCGACTGCCAAAGCTTTATTTGGGAATGAAAGCCCGATGGGAAAGTTGTTGAAAATTGATAATCGTTTCGATGTGAAAGTTACCGGCGTGTATGCCGACCTTGCCTACAATTCTGATTTTAAAAACCTCAGTTTTATCGCGCCCTGGAAGTTATTTATCGATGGAGCGCAATGGCAGGAAAAGGCAACGAATCCGTGGCGTAACAATTCTTTTCAGGCCTATGTGCAGTTGGCTGATCATGCTGACATGCAAAAAGTGTCGTCAAAAATTAGAGACGCCAGGCTCAGGAATGTGACGCCTGCAGATGCTGCTTTCAAGCCCATTGTTTTCCTGCAGCCGATGACCAAATGGCATTTATATGCACAATTCAAAAACGGTTGGAACACTGGCGGGCGGATTGAATTTGTGTGGCTGTTCGGAATAATTGGTTTTTTTGTGCTATTGCTTGCATGTATTAATTTCATGAACCTGAGTACGGCACGTTCTGAAAAGCGTGCGAAAGAAGTGGGTATCCGGAAGGCTATTGGGTCTCGCCGCGGCCAACTTATCAGGCAGTTTTATGCAGAGTCATTGCTGGTAGCTGCATTTTCCTTTGTGGTCTCCCTGATTTTTGTCCAGTTAACGCTGCCTTTCTTCAATCCGGTGGCAGATAAGCAGATCGCCATTCCATGGGAAATGCCACTCTTTTGGACGGCAGGTGTCTTCTTTACGGTATTCACCGGGTGCATGGCTGGCAGCTACCCTGCTCTTTATTTATCGGCATTCAATCCTGTAAAGGTCTTAAAAGGAACTTTTCGTGCCGGTCGCTATGCGGCACTCCCGCGCAAAATGCTGGTAATCGTGCAATTTACCGTGTCTGTCATTCTGATTATCGGGACGGTAGTGGTATTCAAACAGATTCAGTTTGCAAAAGATCGCCCGGTCGGGTATAGCCGGGCAGGGTTGATTTCGGTTGACATGGTCACCGAAAATATTCATGACCATTTTGACGCGGTGGCCAGTGATTTGAAAAGATCGGGTGCAATCGCTGCCATGGCGGAATCTTCCAGCGCTACTTATTATGTCAATGAAACAGATAACGGATTTACCTGGGAAGGAAAGGCCCCTTCTTTGCAAGGAGATTTCGATGTCGTATATGTCTCCCGCGATTTTGGCAAGACCATTGGCTGGAACTTTGAGGAAGGGCGTGATTTTTCCAATGATTTTCCGACAGATTCTTCAGGGATTATTTTGAATGAAGCGGCAGTAAAGTTTATGGGATTGCCGCATCCAGTGGGAAAAACGATCAACTGGGACGGCAACCAACTGCATGTGATTGGAGTAGTGAAGGATATGGTCATGCAATCTCCGTATGAGCCGGTTTTTCGTACCGTGTTTGTTACCAACAGAGATCCGCAGGAAGTAGTTGATATACGGATACATCCGAATGCCCGTTTGCACGACGTTTTATCAACGATTGAAGCTGTCTTCAGGAAATATAACCCCCAGCAGCCGTTTGAATATCATTTTTCCGATGAAGAATACGCCAAAAAATTTGGTGATGAAGACCGCTTAGCCGAATTGGCGAGTTTTTTTGCCGTTCTGGCTATTTTCATTTCGTGCCTGGGTTTATTCGGGATGGCCTCCTTTATGGCTGAACAGCGCGCCAAGGAAATTGGCGTGCGAAAAGTGCTGGGGGCATCCGTCATGAATGTTTGGCAATTGGTATCTAAAGACTTCCTGGTCCTGGTAGGTATTTCCTTCGTCGTTGCTGCACCGGTTGCCGATTATTTGATGGTTGGATGGTTGAAACGATTTCAATACCAAACGGGCATCTCATGGTGGATCTTTGCAGCAACAGGGGTCAGTGCTGCCATCATTACGCTATTGACGGTTAGTTTCCAGGCAATAAGAGCAGCCATGGCAGATCCGGTGACTAGTTTGAGAAGTGAATAAATCGTTTTTTGCCGGTGAGGAGCATGTATTTTGGCCAGGTTGCCATTTTTTTACTGAAAGATTGGGATCCAAACGCAATTTATTTTAATATGATAAAGAATTATCTTAAAACCGCTTTCAGGAGTTTGCGCCGCAGCAGGAATTATACCATTATCAACATTGCCGGTTTATCAATCGGTGTGGCTGTTTGCATGATCATGTTTGTCATCATCCAGTTTCATACGGGATTCGATAATTTTCATATGAACAGAAACCGAATTTACCGTGTCATCACCGAATACCATCATGCCGATTCGAAAGAAATTTTTACCGGCAAAGGCGTTCCCGCCGGATTTCCGAAAGCATTGAGGACAACCCTTTCTCAAATTGAGACTGTAGCACCGGTTTTAGCAGATCATGATGACCAGGTCGTTGTTTTGAACAACGATAACACGGCTGAAAAGAAATTTAAAGAAGATAATGGCTTTTTCTATACCGATGCCACCTTTTTTAAAATATTCAACTATCCGTTGCTGGCGGGCTCCTATCAAAGCTTACAAGAACCCAACAATGTTTTGCTGTCCAGGGAGACGGCCATAAAATATTTCGGCCAGTGGGAACATGCGATCGGAAAAACGTTTAGGATCAATAATACGGATCTCGTAAGAGTATCGGGGATATTGGCGACCATACCACTCAATACGCAATTTCATTTGAAGGCGGTAGTTTCACTGGGGACAGGCTTGACGAAGGATATCGTCAATTCTGCGGATTATGACGGCACGAGTGGAGATTTTGGCTGTTTTATTTTGCTAAAAGAGGGATCTTCCCCTGCAGCCATAAGCAGGCAATTGAGAGAATTGTCCAAAAAAACAAAATCTGCCGGCAACAATGATATTGAGATCATCCAGCCGCTTAGTGAAGTTCATTATGATACCCACGCGGGCGACTTTAGCAATCAAACCATTAGCCGTAAAATGGTGAATGTGTTGTGGCTGATTGCCGCATTTATTTTACTGGTCGCCTGTGTAAATTTTGTCAATCTTTCTACGGCGCAAGCGGTTAACCGCGCTAAGGAGGTGGGCGTTAGAAAGGTACTTGGCAGCAAGAAATGGCAATTGCAGATACAGTTTATTGCGGAGACATTTTTGATAGTGGTTGTTTCCATCATCTTATCCTTAATACTTGTCGGCGTTTCATTAACCCCGGTGGGACATATATTGGAGCTCCCAATAAGAATTGGTGCTAACAATATTGTGGTGTTTTCGGTTTTTCTTGCCGTTGTCAGCATCGTGGTTACTTTATTGGCAGGATTTTATCCTTCCATTGTCCTGGCGGGGTTTAATCCGATTACCGCCTTGAAAAGCAAGCTGGAGGCAAAGAGTAACAAGGGAATGTCATTGCGCCGGGGGCTGGTCGTGTTTCAATTTATTATTGCACAGACGCTGATCCTGGGGACACTGATTATTGTCCGGCAAATGAATTTTTTCGCCCACCAATCGCTGGGTTTCAACAAAGAAGCTATTGTAAATATTCCCCTTCCTACCGACAGTTTGGATAATACAAAATTGTTCGCGCTCAAGCAGCAACTGAGGTCCGTCAACGGCGTGAAATATGTGAGCTTTAGTTCTAACACCCCGGTGGAAGATAATTCGGATAACTGGAGTATGTTCAATTTCGACCATTCGCCCAAGCAGGTCGATTTCTATTCGATATTTAAGTCGGCCGACAATGACTATGTCGCCACTTATGAGTTACCACTGATTGCAGGGCGAAATTTGGCGCCCTCTGACACGATGAAGGAGTTTTTAGTCAATGAAATGTTGTTGAAAAACCTGGGCATTACTAATCCGCAAAAGGGGTTGAACAAAGAAATTAAGTTCAATGACAGATACAAAGGAACCATAGTAGGGGTATTAAAGGATTTTAACACCCGATCTTTCAGGGATGGATTGGCGCCGATGCTCGTTACGACCTATAAAAGCAATTATAACCAGGCGTCTATTAAACTGGCGACAAAAGATGTTGCTGCTGTCATGCCGGGAGTCGAAAAAATATGGAACAGGACGTATCCTGATTTTGTTTTTGAATATAAATTCCTGGACGATAAAGTGGCCGGCTTTTATAAGCAGGAAGGCCAGCTGGCGTATTTGTACAAATTGTTCGCCGGGATTGCGATATTTCTCAGTTGTCTAGGGTTGTATGGGCTGGCTTCCTTCATGGCCGTGCAACGTATTAAGGAGGTGGGCATTAGAAAGGTATTGGGCGCTTCGGTGTGGAACATCGTGTATTTGTTTTCGAGGGAATTTGTCATGCTGATTACGATCGCTTTTGCTATTGCCACTCCTGTGGCCTGGTACTTCATGGATAAATGGTTGCAAAATTTTGCCTTTAAAATACAGCTAAGCTGGTGGCTCTTTTTTGTTGGTGGCGCTTTGTCGATTGTAATCGCCTTGGCAAGCGTAAGTTTTCAGGCAATAAAAGCAGCGGTGATTAACCCTGTGAGAAGTTTACGAACGGAATGAGTAGTCTGGGGGGCATTATTCCTAATCAAGGTAAAAGCAGTTCTGTCGCCGGTAATGGACCGGCCCACGCTATCAATCCGGGTGTTAAAATCACTGGCGATTTGTGAACCAGGACCTTGTAAACAGTTGATGTCCAAGGATAGCCCGGCGGCAGTGGGATCTGGTCAGCGGTGCAGTAGTGCAATGATAATGGGTCTTCCAGCCGGGCACTGGTTTCTGGTCACCCGGCCTGTTAACTTGAGATAGCATACCTGCAATGGCTGAAAATCCTTGGAAGGAGATTGAAACTTTCCATTAATAGAGTGAATAGTTATGTTTAAAAATTATTGGTCCACTGCCGTTACAGTGTTTACGCGCAATAAGATTTTTACCGGGATTAACATCCTGGGTTTGTCGATCGGCATCAGTGCTGCTATTGTCATTTTTTTGATTGGGCAGTACGAGTTCAGTTATGATAAAGTTGAGACCAACCCCGGTCGTGTTTACCGGGTGGTGATGGATCTGAATTTTAATGGAAAACAGGATCATAGCGGCGCAATTCCTGCCGCACTGGATGCAGCGGTACCCAAGGAGGTCAGTGGGGTGGAAGCGTCAGTTCCGGTACTGCAGTTTCAGGGCGATGCTTCAGCAAAAGTGACGATTGACAATGGAGGGGCGGCACCACCTGCGATTTTCAAAAAGCAAGCGGGAATTGTATTTACCAGTCCACAGTATTTTTCCTTGTTGCCTTTTCGATGGCTGGCAGGTTCCCCTGCCTCTTCCCTTCAAAGTCCTTTCACAGTGGTGCTGACTGAAACACGTGCCAGGCAATATTTTCCTTCGATGACTGCCGATAAGATCGTTGGAAGATCCTTTCGGTATAACGACGATTTTGCGGTAACCGTTTCGGGAATTGTGAAGGATTTGAATGCGCCCACATCCTTTGGTGGTGTCGAATTTATTTCCTTTGCTACGATTGCCCAAACTCACTTGCAGGGCAATTTCATGATGGATGTCTGGAATGACTGGATGGCATACTCCCACCTGTATATAACGGTGGCCTCCACCGCCAGTGCGGCAACTGTCGAAAAGCAGATAAATCTGCTGCTCAAAAAATATGATAGCCGCCCAAATAGCGCTGCGGCTACTACCATGCATTTTCGCCTGCAGCCCTTGGCCGATGTTCACTTCAATGATTCTTATGCGGGCTTTGATCAACGGACAGCCCATAAGCCAACCTTGTATGCCCTGTTTGCAGTTGCTGCTTTTTTATTATTATTGGCTTGTATTAATTTTATCAACCTCACTACCGCCAATGCGGCCCATCGGGCCATGGAAATAGGCATCCGTAAAACACTGGGAGGATCCAGAAACCAATTGGTCCTGCAGTTTTTGACCGAAACTTTTTTATTGACGGCGGGTGCCTGCGTCCTGTCGTTTTTTTTCATACCCTTGATCATGGACTTATTTGTCGATTTTTTGCCACCTGGTCTGTCATTTCAACCGTTGGGAAATCCTTCCATATTC
>Ga0075030_100005534_pt1 | contig 11380 bp, 4 predicted proteins | sample LitLauG_LLR_2012_FD_71393 | JGI IMG/M metagenome (GOLD analysis project Ga0075030, IMG submission 71393) | Freshwater sediment microbial communities from Pennsylvania, USA - Little Laurel Run_MetaG_LLR_2012 | ecosystem: Environmental > Aquatic > Freshwater > Creek > Sediment | place: USA...
TCCGCCACGGAAAGTCCAGCTCACTTCAAACTGCCCCATCGCCCCATTTTCATATTTAATTAAGCCGATGGCGTGGTCTTCGGCATCAATAGGTTTGACCTGTGTTTCCGCCCAGCACATCACTTCCAATGGTTTGATGTCTTTTCCGATGAAGGATCGGGTAATCTCTATACAATGACAGCCAAGGTCAATAATACATCCTCCACCGGCCTTTTCAATATTCCAAAACCAGTCGCTGTGCGGTCCCGGATGGGTCTCCCGGGATTTAGCCCACAAGATCCTTCCCAGCGCACCGTTCTTCACACTTTGGTGTGCCTTCAGAAATTTCGGAGTATATACAAGATCCTCCAGATAGCCGTTAAAGATGCCCGCTTCTTCCACGGCAAGTAACATTCTTTTAGCTTCCGCTGCGTTTCTTCCCAATGGTTTTGTCGTCACGACTGCTTTGCGGTATTTACAACACAATAGAACAGCTGCTTCATGCAGATCATTGGGTAGTGCAATGCAAATGACATCCGCCGAGGGATGTGAAATGGCCTCTTCCATATCAGTGGTGAAATGTTCACAATGATAATCCGCTGCAAATTTTTTGGCCGCTTCCTCACGGCGGGAATAAATGACGGTAACCTTATCTTTGCTTCGTTGTCCTTGGATGGAATCAGCATAAAATCTGCCGATAAATCCCGAGCCAAGCATGGCAATTTTTTTCATATCATTATAATTCTTTAGTTTGAAAACATTCTGTCATTTGAGCCGGTCGCCGTCAGCCTTTTGTCTTTGTCATGACAAGTGGACATATCCGCTTGGACTAAAGCACCGGGATCGCGGCTTCCTGTGGCTTTTCTTTGAAAAACAAGAGAAATAGCACCAGCACCGTTGCAGCAATACCCGATGGAACGAGCCATACACTGCGCCATTCAACAATTTGGTCAGTCGTAAACAAATCTTTGACATACCCCGAGAGTTCCGATCCGATCCACATCCCAATGCCATAAGTGGCCATGGTAATCATTCCCTGGGCGGAACTCTGTATTTTTTCTCCGGCCTTGCTGTCGGTATAAATCTGACCGGTTACAAAAAAGAAATCAAAACAGACGCCGTGTAACAAGATGCCGGCAAAAAGCATCCATTCTCCTGACCCGGCGTTCCCATACCCAAATAATAAAAACCGCAGGGCCCAGGCAACCATCCCGATGGCAATCATCCCCTTAACGCCTAGTCGGCGGAAGAAGAATGGGATGAGTAAAATAAAAAAGGCCTCTGAAAACTGACCGAACGTCATATTGCTATTGACATTATGCATACCGGTATCTGTCAGGTAGAGGTTAGTTAAACTGTAGTAGAAAGACAGCGGGATACAGATCAATATGGAAGCAACAAAAAATACAATAAAGGACCTGCTCCTAAATAAAACGAAAGCGTCTGCGCCGAGTATTTGCCGAAACGTCGTTTTGGTACCTTTTGACCGGGGGGGCGTATCGGGAAGAAAGAAACTTAATATACCCAGGATTGCAGATACGACCGCCGCCATTTTAAAAGTGAACACCAACTCTGCCGGGGTGATATGAAAAACCTTGTCCAGAAGCCAGCCGGTCGCTATCCACCCTAACGTGCCCAACACCCTGATAGAAGGAAACTCCTTGGCAGGATCTTTCATTTGCCGGAAGGCCACGGAATTGGCCAGGGCGAGCGTTGGTGCATACATCAGCGAGTAAAACAAAAGGATCCAATAAAACGAATTGACCTGGTCAACCGTGGTGAGGACATACAATAAAGCGGCCCCGGCTATATGGAGCACGCCGAGAACTTTTTGAGCGGCAAAGAACTTATCGGCGATCATCCCGACGAAAAATGGTGAAATGATCGTTGCAATTGCCATAGCACTATAAGCCGTGCCCACCTGCAATCCGTTGGCATGCAAAACTTTATCCAGGTAGGTCCCCATCGTGACATACCACGATCCCCAGATAAAGAATTCGAGAAACATCATAGCAGACAACTGCACCCTGATTGTTGATTTCATTGGTATTCATTTAAATAATTAAGGACTCCAAAAAGGCAGTGTTCCGGTTGCCGGCGGCTGTAAAAGAAAGCTGGGGGCCTGATGATCTTTCCGATACCCTGCAGCATCCCTGCAACCTCCAGAGGAGTCAACCGGCTCGATACCTTGTCGCAATTAACCCGGCAATCCTGATCTCCAATATTATTCTTTTTTACAACAGGCGCCAAATCAAAGAAAATATACTTCCATTTTCCTGGGCTGCGGTCGGTGCAGCAAAAAGTGGAGTTATTCCTGTTGCGGAAAAAGTTCTCTGTTTTCGCCATGCAGCGCCCGTGGCTATCCTCCCTCGACCCACGCCCGGCGGAGGGAATGGCGCAGGGTTTGTGGTCACTATTGATGGGCAGATATTTGCGGGAGCGTGCCGGATCGGATATTTTTTGGAGGAAAAAGTCCTACCTTATACGCTTTCTTGAAGTACTACTTATTGCATAATTATGAAGCTCCTATTGACCGCAGTGTTTCTTTCGGCGATCGTCCAGTGTTTGCATGCCCAAAATACGGCGACCGTGGATCCGAAGGTTTTTTCTGAAGAGGATTTTGATTCCGGCACTTTGCCGGCCGGTTGGTTTATTCCCAAGGCAGCTGCCTGGGATCCCCAATGGATTGTAACCAATGAACCCTATCCCGGCTCCTATAAATACCAGCAGCAGGCGCCTCCTATTGCCTCTAAAAGCCGGGGTTTCCACTTGCAGTTCCAGGCAGGGTATTTCACCGACGAAGATGTGGATAGTTGGATAAAGGATAAAAAATTTCCCGACGGGTATGTGGTTTCAGCGCCTGTAAACTGCCTGGGACATTCCTCGGTTATTTTGAAATTTCAGCAAACATTTCGTTGGTGGGACTATGGTAAAAGCGATTCTGCAGGATTATTCGTCGGCGTGAGTAGCGACAGCATCCATTGGCAGCAATGGGATGTTCGGCAAAACATGGCCAGTGCTACCGATATGTTTTTGCCGCTCAATGAATCCATCAATATTTCCAGGTGGGCGGCCAACCAACCGAAGGTATACCTGAGATTCTACTGGAAGGGACTGATGGGATGGTATTGGATGGTTGATGACGTGCAACTTTGCGAGGCTTACGATCAGGATGTGAGTATGGGACACCTGGTTTCTCAGTCTGAGGCCGGCAATCAATTCAGGTCGGATGATTCTTTAACGGTACAGATTAAGAATTCGGGGGCCAAAGATATTACCCATGATTTTACCGTATCGGCGCTTGTCGACGGGACTAAAACGCTCACAGAAGTGGTCCATGCTACTAAAAGCCCATTCCTTGTCAACACGGACAGGACCGTAACGTTTTCGGGAGTAGATTTGAGCCGGTCGCCTTCGCATACGTTGCTTTTTATCAGCCACCTTGCCGGGGACGAAAGGCAGGCCAATGATTCCCTGCAGGTCAAGATCAACGCAGCGGAAACCTCCCTTGGTCGACTGACCGGTTTTACATGGAATGGCAGGGAAGCCCGTATCTCGTCAGGGGTTTCACGACTGAAAATTATTTTCTACAAAGCGGATATCTTTCGTATCTGGCTGGCGCCTGACGGGAATTTTACCGACCCTGCTGACGGCGATATTGTTATTAACTATCCTTCGGTAAAACCTGCTGTCCGGTCTTCAGATGAAGGCTCCTACTATATGCTGAAAAGCCGTGACATTGCGTTGCGCATTTATAAATCGCCGCTTCGTTTCGCTTTGTATGACGCAGCCAATCACCAGGAGATCTGGGAAGAGAGCAAGCCGTTGATTTTCGGTGCAAAAACTATTCAGACGCTGCACCGCGGTGCCAAGGAATATTTCTACGGCTGTGGCATGCAGAACGGTTATTTTTCCCACCGGGGCAGGGACATTCTGATCGAGAAAGGAGGCGGATGGGATGACGGCGGCCGTGCCAACCCGGTCCCTTTTTATATGAGTACGGCAGGGTACGGTGTCTTGAGAAATACGTTCGACGCCGGCAGTTACTCTTTCAAAGACTCGTTGAAGTTTTCGCATAACGAGGACCGTTTTGATGCCTTTTATTTTTATGGGCCGTCCCTGAAGAATATCCTCAGCGATTATACCCTGATCACCGGGCGCCCTTTCCTGATGCCCCGCTGGGCATTGAGTCTGGGCGACGCTAACTGTTATAACAAGCCTGACAGAAATAAAAACCCGCAAACTACCCCTGCCGTAATTTCAACCGTTGCTGACCAATATTTGAAGTACAATATGCCGCGCGGTTGGATACTTCCCAATGATGGTTACGGTTGCGGTTATACGCAATTGGACACCGTGGTTAAAGAATTGGCGAAACGGGGTTTTAAAACTGGTTTATGGACTGAAAATGGCGTCGCCAAAATTGCCACGGAGGTGGGCCATTATGGAACAAGGCTCTGCAAGCTGGATGTCGCCTGGGTGGGTCCGGGATATAAATATGCCCTGGATGCCTGCAAATCTGCTTATGAAGGAATCGAAAATAACTGCGATGGCCGCGGCTTTGTATGGAGCGTCATGGGTTGGGCGGGTACCCACCGGTATTCGACCGTTTGGAGCGGCGATCAATCGGGAAATTGGGAATATATCCGTTTTCACATTCCGACCGTTATTGGGTCAGGACTCACGGCCCAAAATGCAGCTACCGGTGATGTGGACGGCATCTTCGGTGGCAGTGATTCGACCTATACGCGGGATTTGCAATGGAAAAGTTTTACACCAGTTTTCATGGTAATGAGTGGTTGGGCCAAACGGGATAAGCAGCCTTATCAGTACGGGGAGCCTTTTACTTCGATTAACAGGAAGTACCTGTTACTAAAAATGCGTCTGACACCTTACATGTATACCTATTGTGCGAAGGCCTACCAAACCGGCGTGCCCACGTCCCGGGCCATGGTGCTTGAATTTCCCAGCGATTCAGTAACCTGGGGGACAAAGACGCAATACCAGTTTATGAACGGTGAATGGATCCTGGTGGCGCCTGTATATAAAAGCGGCGCAACGCGCGACAGTATCTATTTGCCGGAAGGCCGGTGGGTAGACTATTGGGATGGAACAGTGTATGCGGGGCCGAGGTGGCTGACCAACTATGAAGCGCCGCTGGATAAATTGCCGCTGTTTATAAGGGCCGGGGGCATTCTGCCGATGTATCCGCCTATGAATTATGATGGCGAGCGGCGCGCAGACACCCTTACCCTCGACATTTATCCATTTGCAAATTCGTCATTCGACCTCTATGAAGATGACGGACTTACCCGCCAATACCGTAGCGGTGCATTTGCCAGGACACGGATCGAGGTAAAATCAAACAAAAATACACTGGTAACAATCGGGGCCACAAAAGGACATTTCCAGGGCGATTTTCGAAAAAGATTCTACCTGCTGACGCTGCACACAAAAACACCGTTGTCGGTCTTGCTCAATCATAAGAAAATTGCCCGTTGTTTCACCACGGCCGCTTTCAATCACTCGGACCGCGGGTACTATTATGACCCTCTTGATAAAAAGGGCCTTTTGAGTATCCGGTCGGGATTCTTATCTACCTCCGATGCACAAGCCATCCAGGTGATATACTGATTTTTCGCTCCGAACCGGCAAATACACCAGAAAATCCCTCCCGTTTTTCCATAACTGGCGATGGGGTTACTGAATGGCGCTGCCATCGCGGATCTCTTCGCTTCCTTTAATTACTAGGCGGTCCCCAACACTGAGAGCGCCATAAATCTCCGTGGAATCATATGCGCTGCGGCCTTTGCGGACAGAGACCCATTGAGCCTTCCCATCCTGTTTTTTTATCACGAATGTCTTCTCAGTAGAAGAAACAACCGCCGTGGACGGCACTACAAAAGTACTGTCCTGAGAAAACATTGGTATGGAGATTTCTGCTACCATGCCCGGTAAGAGTTTTTTATTTGTATTGTCGACATCCATCTCAATATTTTCAGCGCGCAAGCGATTATCCAGCGCCCCGGAAGACCGGGCGATTTTTGCCGTAAATTGTTTGCCGGCAATGCCATTAACGGTGAAATTGATAGCACTTTTATTGTGAAGATAGGCGGTGTAGTCAGCGGGGATGGCAGCCTGGAGACGCAGTTTATTTTGCTGGTTCAGTGAGAACAGCGGCAGGTCCGATCCCTTACCTGATGGGCCGACATAAGCGCCCGCGCTCACATTACGTGATGTGATGACGCCCTGGAAAGGCGCCCGGATTTCGAGGTAGTTCTTATTATCGGTTATTTCCTGGTTAGCGGCTTTGGCCGCATTTAGCTCGGCAAGGTCAGAATTTTGTTTGGCCAGCGCCAGTTCCAGCTCATTGGGGGAAATGGTTCCGGGCGTTTTGCTCGTTTCCAGCAAACGGTCGTAGGTCGCTTTGCTGGCCTGGTACAATGCTTCATAGGATTGCAGTTTTGATTCACCGCTGGCAAGTTGAGAATTGATTTCAGGCGCTTCCATGGTGGCAAGCAATTGCCCCTCGTTCACTTCTGATCCGACATCAACATATATCTTTTTTACGAAACTGTTTACCTTGGCATACAGATCTACCTGTTGAAAAGAAACGAGTTCACCAGGAATGTGTAAGGTGGAAGAAAGGATGCCTTTGCGTAACAAAAAGGATGGCGGCGCGGGAAGGGAGTCCGTCACTTTTGCATCCTGTTTCGTTTTTTCTTCCTTTGAAGAACAACCAGTCAGGATTGCTGCAAATAGCAGACTGCCCGCGAAGGCCGAAAGAGTGATGGGCTTATTTATTTTCATATAAAGAGGGAATATAGTGTGTGCTTTCTTTGTCTTCAGGATCCAAAGAAATAGATTGGGTCGTAGTTCTCTTTTGCACCCATGCAAAAACAACCGGCAGAATAAATAAGGCAGCAATGGTGGAGCACACCAGTCCGCCAATCACCGCGCGTCCCAAAGGCGCTGCCTGGTCGCCTCCTTCGCCGATGCCGGCCGCCATCGGAATCATACCGGCCACCATGGCCACGCTGGTCATTAAGATGGGGCGCATTCTGAGTCCTACGGCCTCTTTTGCCGCCATCACGGCATTGCCGCTATGGATCCGCAACTGTTCCGCGTTGGTAATGAGTAGCACTGAATTGGAAATAGACACGCCGACAGACATGATCATCCCCATATAAGATTGCAGGTTCAGTGTGGAGCCGGTTATAATTAACATCAGCAATGAGCCTAATAGGACGGCTGGCAGCGTGGCCAACACGACCAGGGATACCTTGAAAGATTGAAAGTTAGCTGCCAGCATCAGGAATATGACGACAATAGCGACGATCAGACCGGATTGAAGGTTGTCCAGTGTATCGACCAATACACTGCTGAGCCCGTTGGACTGGATATCAACTCCGCGCGGCAAAGGCCCCAGCGATTCAATGGCTTTTTGCACGTCCTGCGATGCGTGGCCCAGGTCCTTTTTGAATAGATTTGCGGTGACCCCGAGCGTCGGAATGGCCCCGATATCGTCATTTTCGCCGTTAGTAGTTCCCGGCGTTATGGTGGCCACGTCGCCCAAAGAAGGCCTGGTTTGGTTTTCCATAATAGGTATTTCACTGATATCGCTGATACTCTTCATTTGATTTTCAGGAATCTCAACCTGAATACCGTAACTCTGTCCGTTGCGCTGGTCCAGCCAAACGTTTTTATCGGTATAACGGCTTGACGAGGTAGAAGTACTCAATATTCTCGAGATATCGGCGACATTCACACCGAGGGCTGCCGCTTTGATACGGTCTATATTAATATTGATCGACGGATAATGGGTCGACTGGCCAATTTGCACATCACGCAGGTAAGAAATCTGCCTCAGTTTAGCCATCAGTTTATTGGCATATTCTTCATTCAAACTCTTAGACTTCCCCGTAATATTGATATAAATCGGTGTCGGCGATCCTTGACTCAGAATCTTGTCAGTCAACTGTATGGGTTCAAAGGATAGTTTTATCTCAGGCAAATCTTCCTTGATTTTTTCGCGGAAGCGGTCCTGAAGATCTTCGAGATTAGTTTTGTAACCTTCTTTTAATTGTACCTGCAACACAGCTTCCTGCGGCCCGGCCATAAATAAATAAATGGGACTCGTCGAAAAAAGGCCAGGATGCTGGCCGATAAATGCAGAGGTGATAGCAACGTTTTGTTTTCCCACCAGCGTATCGAGGACCGCTAATGTCTTGACTACATCCAGTTCGGTAGCTTCCACTCTTGTTCCATCGGGCGCCCTTAACCTCACCTGGAATTGGCTGGCATTCACTTTCGGCAAGACATCACGCCCAATGTTGCGCAGTAATAAGAACGCAATGCCGGAAATAGCGATCACGTACACAATAACGATCAATCCGGAAAAAGGAAAGAGCCGGGATATAAACCGCAAAAGACGGTTACGGAACCTGTTAAAGGGAGAAAGTTTTCCGCTGGCGCCGTCCATCGTGCTCTCCACGAGTCTTTTCTTCTCGTCCCAGGTATCTTTTTCATCAGAGGGCTTGATGCCGCAGGCCCTGAATTCCTCGTCGTCTGTCAAGGCCAGCGCCGTACCTTGTTTGCGGTGCTTGCCTTTGAGCATCCAGTTGGACATGATGGGTACAAAGGTCTGGGCCATGAAATAAGAAGCGATCATTGAAAAAGCAATGGCCAGGGCCAGCGGCAGGAAAAGCGACCCCGGGATGCCCCGCATGGTAAAAGCAGGCGCAAATACGGCCAGAATACAAAATAAAATGAGCAATTTGGGGAAGGCAATTTCTTTGCACGCATCCCAAATTGCCAGGGACTTGGGCTTATTCATGTCCAGGTGCTGGTGAATGTTTTCAATTGTGACCGTTGACTCATCTACAAGAATGCCAATAGCCAGCGACAGTCCGCTTAACGTCATGATGTTAATGGTCTGGTTAAAGAGCCAGAGGAATAAAATTCCCGTAATGATTGAGATGGGAATGGTCATGATGACAATCAGGGCGCCCCGCGTATCTCCCAGGAACAGCAAGACCATCAATCCCGTGAGAATGGCTCCTATTGCACCTTCACTTAACAGGCTCTTTACTGCATTGATGACATACCCTGACTGGTCAAATTCGTAGGAAAGTGTAACGTCTTCAGGGAGTTGCGCCTGGAACTTAGGTATGGCTTTTTTAAGATTTTGAACCACTTCCCAGGTGGAAGCGTCAGCAGATTTTGTGATGGCAAGGTATACCGATCGCTTGCCGTTGACAAGGGCATAGCTGCTGGTAATATCGGCGCCGTCTTCTACCGTAGCTACATCTTTTAAATATAGATTTTGAACGCTTCCTTTATATAGCGGTATATTTTCAAATTCCTTGATTGTCGCAATGGTCGTATTTACGGGTGTCACATAATTTGTGTCGCCAATGCGGACGTTGCCAGCAGGCGAAGTCTGGTTATTCAGCTGGAGGGCTTGCACAATCTGGTCTGCCGTCAGGTTGTGGGCCCGCATCAGTTCGGGGTTTACTTTAATAACTACGGTGCGCACATTTCCGCCGAAGGGGGCGGGACTGACAAGACCAGGAATTGAAGTGAACGCAGACCGTACATAGATATTGGCATAATCCAATAGCTCATTATTGGTGCGGGTCGCACTGCTTAAAACCAATTCGCCGACCGGCAAGGTCGAGGCATCAAAACGCAAGATAAAAGGCGGTTGCGACCCCGGTGGAAAAACGGCCTGTGCCCTGTTGCTGAATGCCGAAACCTCCGCGGCAGCCTGGGCCATATTGGTGCCCTGGTAAAAAGTCAGTTTCATGAGGGTCAGGCCTTGTATATTCTTTGTTTCAATGCTTTTGACGCCGGATACGTACAACATGAGGTTGACGTAGTTTTTTCCAAAATACGCTTCCATTTGGTCCGGCGTATACCCGCCGTAGGGGTGGGACAGGTAAATTACGGGCAGGTTCATGTCCGGGAAAATGTCAATTTTAATACTGCGGACAGCGTTAATTCCAAAAAAGAATAAACCGGCTACCAGTACCAAGATGGTGATGGGTTTCCTTAACGCAAATCTGATTAATTTCATTCGTGCAATTGATATTTAAAAAATTCAACATCCAAATGGCTGTTGGCCGCCAACAATTTCATCTTTACTTAAACAAATCTTCCGGGATTGTTGACTATTTTACCTGATTCAGAAACAAGTTAAAATCTCCTGTGGCAGCTGCTTTTTGCAAGAGGGCCTGCCAGACATTTACGTAGGCTACACTCATATCAGTCTCTGCCCGGTTCAGCAAATACAAGGCTTGCTGCAGATCGATAATATTAGTTAGCCCATTCTTGTACAATACCGATTTTTGCACATAAGCGTCCTGGGCGGCCTTCAACTGCACGGGTGCTTCCTTCCACGCCTGCAGACCGGTTTCTATTCGCTGGTTGGCCAATAATAACTCGTCTTTCAACTGTGTATCGATAAGGTCATATTCATTTTGAAGGCCCTTCGAAATGCTTTGTTGGGCCAATAGCTGGTGTTTGATTTTTGCCGCGCTGAAAATGTTCCATGAGATCGACAAGCCGGCCACATAATTGCTTCTGGCAGGATTAATGCCAGCCCAATAGCCTCCTGTATAATCATGGCTGCCAGCGGTATAGTCATCGGCAAAGCCAGAGCCCCTCGATTGAAAGATGCCAAAAAGGTTCACACCGGGTAAAATGCTCTTTGCAAGCAGTCGGGCGTAGCTGTTGCTCACCTCAACCCTGCTCTTATAGAAAAGTACCTGCGGATTCTGTTCTACGGTCCAAGAGGAATTGTAGACTTTCGGGAGGGTCGTCAAAAAGGACGTATCGGCGACATAGGCCAGCGTCGGCCCGTTGATCAGCTGGGCTAATTGATTGCTGTATTGCTGCACCGCGTTGGTGGCATCAATTATAACCAGGCGGGCATTGGAAACATCGGCGTTGGCAAAAGAGGAATCGACACCGGCATTCAGACCATTCTTTGTCCTTGCCAGGACAGCGTATTGCACCTGCCGGGCCCGGTCTAAATTCGCTAAAGCATTTTTGTATAAAGTTTGCGATACGAGCAGGTTGAGATAGGCGCCCGATATTTTTACGCCCTGGATAAATTCTTCCTGCACCAGGTCAGCAGAATCATTTTTTACCAGCGTCATGGAATAGGCAATTCTCGATCGTAATCTTCCAAAAGAAAACACTTCCCAGTTCGAGTTGATCACATACAAGGCCCCAAATCCTGCATTCCAGCTTTGCCTGCCTATGGGTCCGGCGGAACTGGTGCCCGCAATGCCGTACGGACCTAACGGACCGAACTGCCCATTCACCGTTCCATATGCCTGCTGGAGGGATCCCAGCAGGTTGGGCAAGTATTCTTTCCTTGAATTGATAACCAGTT
>Ga0075030_100005535_pt1 | contig 11379 bp, 12 predicted proteins | sample LitLauG_LLR_2012_FD_71393 | JGI IMG/M metagenome (GOLD analysis project Ga0075030, IMG submission 71393) | Freshwater sediment microbial communities from Pennsylvania, USA - Little Laurel Run_MetaG_LLR_2012 | ecosystem: Environmental > Aquatic > Freshwater > Creek > Sediment | place: USA...
ACGAGCTACCGCCCGACGAGCTGGCGCTCCCGCCCGATGACCCGCCTGTTCCGCCGCTCGAGCCTCCCGACGACCCCCCGCCGGCCGCGGTGGTGGGCGGCGTCGTGGTCCCGACCACGACCGGCGGTGGCGGCGGTGGTGGTGGCCCCCCGGTCCCGCAGCTGCTGGCCGGCGGTGCGCCCGGGATGGCGGTGATCGCAGCCACCGAGATGGCCACGATCTGGCTGGACAACCGGGCGTAGCCGAGCGTCGGCGCGTCCGACTGGCCCTGGCCGACGGCCCAGCAGAGGAACTGGGCGAGCGTCGTCCCCTTTCCTGGGTCGTAGCCACCGGTCTGGGCCAGGACGTAGGAGTACGTCGATGGGAAGTAGGCCCGGGTGTCTGCACCGTCGAAGTGGAGCTCGAAGGTCCCATCGCCTGCCGCGGACTGCGTGGCGTACTGCAGCGCCACGGTGACGTTGGTCTCGATGGGCTGGGTGAACTGACCAGCGGCGTTCTGCACCGACGCCACCGGGAAGTTGCGGACCTTGGCGTAGCCGGCGGCGTCGTAGGTGATGGAGTACTGACCGTTGGATGGATCGGCCACCTCGTTGGCGACGCCGTCCGATCCAGACTCCGGGGTGGCCGTCACCTTGGGGAGGATCTGAGGCCAGCTCGATATGGGATCGCCCTTCTCGAGGCCGGGGTCGGTTGCGTCATTGGCGTGGGCGGGCGACTTGTAGAAGTCCATGAACGCGGTCCAGTCGGCCGGATCGACCTTCTGGCAGAACTGTGACAGGACGTAGCTCTCGCCGGCACCGTCGGATCGGACGACCACGTTGATCCTGTTGGCCACGTTCGCCAGGAACGAGTTGTCCTGCACCAGTTCCGGGTCGTTCCAGTTGGTGATCTCACCGGTGAAGATGCGGCAGACATCCTGGCGGGTCAGCTTCAGCGTGTTGATCCTGCCCCCCGAGCTGTCGAGCAGGTTGTACATGATCCCGAGTCCTCCCGCGCTGACCGGGACGTATTTGAAGCAGCTCGGCAACGGCTGGTTGTTGCACCGACCGGTCTGCAACGTGTGTTCGACGTTGGCGTCCACCGCGGGGAACACGATGTCCGAAGCCCCGAAGTCGAACAGCCCGCTGGCGAAGTCGGCCCGCCCGACGCTCGACCCCTGGGACGAGTAGTTGACGGTGAGGTTGAGGGGCCGACGGGCCACCTCCGCCTTCCACTGCTGGATCTCCAAGGCCGCGAAACCGGAGCCTCCGCCGTTGATCGCCGGTGATGCGTACGCGGCCGGCGCGGTGACCAGGACCGGCGCGACCAGCAGCGCCACCGCGCCGAGGAAGGCCGCGACGCGCCGGCGCTTCGACCTCATCCGAACCGCCCGGTGACGTAGTCCAGCGTCCGTGGGTCCCTGGGCGAGGCGAAGAGCTGGGTGGTTTCCCCGGCCTCGATGATCCGCCCCGGCTTGCCGAACTCCTCGACGAGGAAGAACGCACACCGGTCGGAGACCCGCTGGGCTTGCTGCATGTTGTGGGTGACGATCGCGATGGTGATGTCCGGCGCGAGCTCGTGGATCGTCTCCTCCACGACCCGGGTCGAGATGGGGTCGAGTGCTGAGCAGGGCTCGTCCATGAGCAGGACCTGCGGCCGCACCGCGAGCGACCGGGCGATGCAGAGCCGCTGTTGCTGACCGCCCGACAGCGTCATGCCACCCTCGTCGAGGCGGTCCTTGACCTCGTTCCACAGGCCGCCCCGCATGAGGCACTCTTCGACCAGGAGGTCGCGGTCCGGGCTGGACGTCCCTGACAACTTGAGCCCGGCGAGCACGTTCTCCTTGATGGTCATCGACGGAAAGGGGTTGGGCTTCTGGAAGACCATCCCGATGCGGGTCCGCACTTGCGTCGGGCTGAGCTTGCCGCTGTAGATGTCCACCCCGTCGAGCTCGACCGTGCCCGAGATCGCGGCTCCGTTGACCAGTTCGTGCATGCGGTTGAGGATCCGGAGGAACGTCGACTTCCCGCAGCCGGAGGGTCCGATGAGCGCGGTGACCTTGTGGCGCTCCATCAGAAGGTCGCAGCGCTCGAGCACCTTGCGCTTGCCGAACCACGCACTGAGCTGGGTGGCCTCGAGGTCGACGGGGTTGGATGCTTGGCGCAGGACGCTGGCCGCTGTCACCGCAACGGGCGCGCCACCCGGGACGGTCGGGTCGGTGACGACTGAGCTCAACGGGACCTCCCGAGCTTTCGTTGGCTCCTCGCCAGCAGGAGACGGGCGAGGGCGAAGAGTGCGATGACGAGGAACACCAGCACCAGCGCACCCGTCCACGCCCGGTCGTTCTGGCGCAGGTTGGGCTCCCGGATGAGCTGCCACACGAAGAGCGGCAGCGAGGCCTGCGGCCCGTGGAACGGGTTCCAGTTGGTCGCATCGCTGCCGAGCGCGGTGAGCAGGACGGGCGCCGTCTCGCCCACGGCACGGGCGATGCCGAGGATGACCCCGGTGAGCAGGCCAGCCTGCGCCGTCGGGAGCACGACGCGGAGCACCACACGCCACTGCGGCGCGCCGAGCGCGAGCGACGCCTCGCGAAGCGAGTCCGGGATGGTGCGCAGGATCTCTTCCGATGTTCGGGTGACGATGGGCAGCATCAGCACGGCGAGCGCGGCGGCGCCTGCGGCGCCAGAGAACCCGTGGCCGTTGTTGACCCACGCGGCGAAGATCACCAAGCCGGCCACGATGCTCGGCAGCCCGCTCAGCGCGTTGACGATGAAGCGGATGAAGGGCGACAGCCGTCCCTTGATCTCGTTGAGGTAGACGGCGGTGAGCACGGCAACCGGGACGACGAACGCAGTGGCCATGCCGACCTGCTCGAACGACCCGATGATGGCCGCCTTGACGCCGCCACCCGTGGTGAGCGGGCCGGTGGACCTCATGTCGCTCGTGAGAAAGCCCGGCCGCAGCAGCTTGAGGCCCTTGGCCGTGAGGTACACGATCATCCATCCGAGGACGCCAGCGATGAGTGCGGCGAGGCTCCACACGACGATGGTCACGGCCTTGTCGACCGCGACCTCCGACGACGTGCGGTCGCGCACCAGGACGAAGTAGAGGGCGACGAAGAGCAGGTACCACCACACCACCGTGCTCATCAGGCCGTTCCAGTCGAGCGTCAGCCGCAGGACGATCGCCGTCGTCCCGGCGGCGATCGTCGCAAGGCTGACGTCGACCAGGTCCCGACCGTTGAGCGAGCGTCTCCGGGCCGGGCGGTCGAGCATCTCGTCCTCGGTGAGGAACAGGTCCGCATGCTTGACGAGGAAGGTGTTCTCGTCCTCGACGACGCTGTGGTCGCGCCCCGACATCAGCGCGCCACCCCCCGCTTGACCACCCATTGCGCGGCAAGGTTGACCGCCAGCGTGAGCAAGAACAGGGCGAGCCCAGCCGCGACGAGCGCGCTCAGCTCGAGCGGACTCGCCTCGGTGAAGCGGGTGGCGATCAGCGACGCGATCGATCCGCCCCCAGCGGAGAGCCAGTGGCTGTTGGCCTTGAAGCGCAGGGCGATGATGAGTGCAATGGCGATCGTCTCGCCGAGGGCCCGACCGAATCCGAGGAGCACCGCCCCGACGATGCCGCTGCGACCGAAGGGGAGGATGACGCTGCGGATCATCCCCCACCTCGTCCCACCGAGCGCGAGCGCACCCTCGCACTGCTCGCGCGGCACCTGGGACATCACGTCGCGCGACACCGAGGTGATGATGGGCAGGATCATGATCCCGACCACGACGCCGCCGATGAAGCTCGACTGGGCGAGGCTGGTGTTGCTGGCCTGGATCCGGAAGAAAGGCACGATCGCGAGGTTGTGGGTGATCCAACGGGCGACGGGCACCAGCTTGCCCTGGAGGGCGAACAGCCCCCACATGCCGAACAGGACGCTCGGCAGCGCGGCGAGGAGGTCGATCACCGTGGTGACGTACCTGGAGAGGCGCCGGGGCGCGTACTCGTTGATGAACAACGCCATGGCGAGCGCCGTCGGCACGGCCACGCTGAGGGCGATGGTCGCGATGATCCCGGTCCCCATCAAGAGCCCGAAGACGCCGAAGTGCTCGAGCGCCGGGTTCCAGACGCTCTTGGTCAAGAAGTACCAGGAGCCGGTCTTGCTCAACGCCGGCCTCGCCTTGTTGGCGAGGAACATGAGGGTCAGCCCGACCAGCAGCAGGCTCACCAGGGCGCACCCCGTGGAAAGCGTGCGAAACAGGCGATCCGGGCCGGTCGGTGACGACTTCGGTCGAACCGGGCGATCCTCCAACACCTCGCTCGCCACGATCAGCGATTCTTGCGGCCCGAGGTGAATTCCCGGTGTGCTCCAGGTGGCTCGGTCCTGAACAGTTCCAAGCCACTGCGCGCGGTCCCCGGCGGGCAGACTGGTTCGGTGAACGTGCCGGTGCGCAGTGCGACGGCGGCCGACGCGCCGGCGCTCGCCGGTGCGCTGGCCCGGGCCTTTCACGACGACCCGGTGATGGTGTGGGCCGTCCCGGACGACACCCGTCGCTCCCGCCGTCTGCCGCCGTTGTTCGAGGCCGAGATCGTCCACCTCCACCTGCCGAGGGGCGAGGTGTACACGACCGAGGACATCGGGGGCGGGGCGCTGTGGTCCCCACCGGGCCGGTGGCGGATGCCGGGCCCAGCCGTGCTGCGCACCTTTCCCCGCCTCCTCGCCGCAGTCGGCCGCCGCCTCCCCATCTACCTCCGCGGCATCGCCACCGTCGAGCAGGCACACCCGGCCGAGCCCCACTGGTACCTCGCCGGCCTCGGCACCGACCCCCCCGCCCAGCGCCGGGGCGTGGGGTCCGCACTCCTGCGGCCGGTGCTCGATCGCTGTGACCGGGAAGGTCACCCCGCCTACCTGGAGTGCTCGCGGGAGGGGACTGTGGCCTTCTACCACCACCACGGCTTCGACGTGACGCGCACGATCACGCTCACCGATGACGGCCCGACCCTCTGGCTCATGTGGCGGCGGCCTGCACGCTGAGCAGGACGGCCCCGGGCAGGTGCTACCGCCAACTCCGGGTCGCGGCCACGACGAACTGCGCCCCGGCGGGCAGCCAGCCGACGAGCCGTTCGGCCCGGCACGCCCCCGCCGCCCCGACAGGGGACAACAGGATGTAGCGCCGGCACCGCACGTCGAGCCCTACCGAGGCGAACAGCTCCCGCACCCGCCGCGGCCCGAGCAGCACCGCGTCCTCGTCGAACTCGCAGTTGTTGACGGCGCGGCGGGTGAGGGGGTTGAGCGGGTTGTGCTCGAAGACCATGACGGCACCGCGGGGGCGGGTGACCCGGGCCATCTCCCCGACGAACGCCGACCATTGCGACGGTGCCACGTGGTGCATGACGCAGATGGCGAACGTCACGTCGAAGGACCCATCACCGAAGGGGAGCTCCGACCCGTCATAGCGCTGATAGCAACCGAACGGGTTCGCCGCTGCCGCCCGGGAGACCATCTCCGCCGACACGTCGACCCCGCTGATGGAGCCCACCCGGGGATCGAGCAGCCGGTCCGCACCCCCGGTCCCGCAACCGACGTCGAGCACCGAGGCCCGGGCGACATCGATCCCGAGCCGGCCGGCGACATCCACCAGGTGGTGGACCTTGGCGGCGGTGAAGAAGTCGACCTTCCTGCCGAGGAAGCCCACGGATCGGTCGACGAGCTGCTCGTAGCTCCCGGCGAAGGCGTCGAAGAGCAGGGCGTTGTCGTTCATACCGTCAGGACCCGCTCGCCGTGCGATCCCGCAGGTCGTGGGGATCCATCCCGAGGATGGCGGGTACCGTCCTCTGCTGTGCGATCAGCGATCGGGGCACCGGGTCGAGCGGCACCGGGACCCCGTGGAGCTCGCTCACCACATACAGGGGCCGGTGCATCACCTCGAGGTAGGTCCGGCCGATGTACTCGCCCATCACCCCCATGAGCGCGAGCTGGATCCCCCCGAGCAGGCAGACCACGAACACGACCGAGGCCCAACCCGGCACGGTGTAGATCCCGAACAGTCGGAGGAAGATGGCGACCGCACCCCCGACGATGGCGGACAGGGAAAAGAAGAAGCCGACGTCGAGCGCCATGCGCAGCGGTGTCCGGGAGAAGCCGACCACGCCGTCGCCGGCAAGGCGGAGCATCTTGCGCAACGGGTACTTGGTGGTGCCGGCGTGGCGCTCCGCCCGGCTGTACGGCACCCCGACCTGGCGGAAGCCCATCCACCCGAACATCCCTCGTACGAACCTGCTGCCCTCGCGCATCCCCTTGAACGCTTCGACCGCCCGCCGGTCGATGAGGCGGAAGTCGCCTACATCCATGGGGATCTCGACGTCGGTCAGACGCCGGATCAGCCGATAGAAGCCCGATGCCGTCGTCCGCTTGAACCATCCGTCGGTGCTGCGGTCCTCGCGCACGCCGTACACGACCTCGTAACCGTCCCGCCACCTCTCAGCCATCTCCAGGACGACCTCGGGCGGATCCTGCAGGTCGGAATCCATCACGATGACGGCCTGCCCCGCCGCGAGATCGATGCCCGCGGTGATCGCCAGCTGGTGACCGAAGTTGCGTGAGAGGTGGACCACCTTGAAGCGGGGATCGAGCTGGTGCAGCCGGAGCATGGCCGGATAGCTGCGGTCCTTGCTCCCGTCATCGACGAGGATGACCTCGGCCTCGCCGTCCATCCGAGCCATGACGCCGCGCAGGCGGTGGTAGAGGGTCACGAGGGTCTCCTCTTCGTTGAAGACCGGGATCACGAACGAGTACGTGGGAGCAGCAGCCATGTTTCCTCGGTTCGGGAGCGTCTGAGGGCACCTTGCCCCGACCGAGGCGCGAGGTTCAACGGATGACGCCACTTGTGCAGGGAGAATTCGCCTGCGCGTCACCTGGGGTGCCGAGCCGTCTCAATGACCGTCGGTCATCACCGAGCAGGAGCCCGGGATCGGGGTGCTCGTGACCCCGCAGGCCGTTCGCCACCGCGCGGTCGTAGCCTGTGGTCGTGCTCGAACGCCGCCCCGACCCGCTCCCGGCGACCACGTCGCCGGGGTTGCCCGAGGTGGCGCGCGCCGCGGTGTCGGTGCCCGCGCTCGTCCTCGGCGGCGCCGGCGCCGGCCTGGCGCTGATCGCCGGCCTCTCGGCGGGCCCGGTGGTCGGCGTCGGCCTGCTCGGCTGGGCCCTCGGCGTCGCCGCCTCGCGCCTGGTGCACCTGCTGCGCCGCCGGTCCCGGGCGCCTCGCTCGATCGACCCCTACGCCGTCCCCGACCCGTGGCGGCGCTTCGTGCGCGAGGCGCTCACCGCCCAGGCCAAGTTCCGCCAGACGGTGGACCAGTGCCGGCCCGGCCCGCTGCGCCTCCGCCTCGAGGAGGTGGCACTGCGGATCGAAGACGGCGTGCGGGAGAGCTGGCGCGTCGCCCACCTCGGCGCCGCCCTCGACGGGGCCCTGGCCGGGCTGGACCCGACCGCCACGAGCGCCGAGCTGCGCCAGGTCCAGGCGGAGCGCCGCCGCCTCGCGGCGGCCGGCGTGACCCCGCGCCCGGCGCTCGACGACACCGAATCGGCGCTGGCGTCGCGGCTGAAGTCGGGCCTGCGGATCCAAGCCGCGGCACAGCGGGCGACGGACCGGCTCCGGGCGCTGACCGCCGAGCTCAACGAGGCGGTGGCGTCGTCGGCCGAGCTCACCCTCGACGCGGCGGGTGCGGAGGCCGCGGGCGCGCTGGCCTGGGACGTGGACACCGCGGTCGCCCGCCTGGAGCAGCTGCGACAGGGGTTGGAGGAATCCGAGCGCTCCGGGACCCCGCCGGGGCTCCCACCGCCGTAGCATCGGCACATGGTGAACTTCTTTCGACGTGTCTGGCGCTATTTCACGGCGTCGGCCAACAGCCGCTTCGAGGAGCGGGCTGACCCGAAGGTCCAACTGGAGCAGGCCATCGCCGAGGCCCAGGACCAGCACCGCCGGCTCACCGAGCAGGCCGCCAACGTGATCGCCAACCAGAAGCAGACCGAGATGCGCCTGAATCGGGCCATGGAGGAGCTGGAAAAGGTGGGCGGCTCGACCCGCCAGGCCCTGCTCATGGCCGACGACGCCCAGCGCAAGGGCGACGCGGCCAAGGCGGCCCAGTACAACCAGGCGGCGGAGGGCTTCGCCAACCGGCTCATCGCCATCGAGCGCCAGGCCGACGACCTCAAGACCATGCACCTGCAGTCGACCCAGGCCGCCGACCAGGCCAAGGCGGCCGTCCAGCAGAACTCCGCCGCCCTCCAGCAGAAGCTGGGCGAGCGCCAGAAGCTCCTCTCCCAGCTCGACCAGGCCAAGATGCAGGAGCAGATGAACACCGCGATGAACACCCTCTCCCAGACCGTCGGCCAGGACGTGCCCACCCTGGACCAGGTGCGGGACAAGATCGAGCAGCGCTACGCCCGGGCCATCGGCACCTCCGAGCTGCAGGGCCAGACCGTCGAGTCGCACATGCTCGAAGTCGAGCGGGCCGCCCTCAACACCGAGGCGAGCTCCCGCCTGGCCGAGCTGCGCACCCAGCTCGGCATCGGCACCGGGGCCCCCGGGGGCGGCGCCGGGGAGCTGACCGCCGAGACGGGCGGCTCGTCGCCGATCCCGCCCGCTGCCGCGCCCGCCGCCTCCGAGGTGGCCGCGCCCGAGGTGGAGCGCCCCACCTCCTGAGCGGTTTTCATAGCACTACATGGTCATATGTGTCATGGTAGTGGGAGGAAAACGGGGAAAGGGGACCGGGGCGGTCAGGACCCGTCGGGGCCCTCCCGGCCCTCCCGGCCCTCCCGGCCCACCAGCTCGGCCAGCAGCGCCTGCACCCGGCGGTCGATCTCGTCGATGATCGGGCGGACCGCGTCGACATCCTTGCCGGCCGGGTCCTCGAGCTCCCAGTCCAGGGAGCGCCTGCCGGGGTAGACGGGGCAGGCGTCGCCGCACCCCATCGTGACCACGACGTCCGCGCTGCGGGCGTCCGTGTCGGTCAGCGCCTTGGGGTGCTCCCTGCTCGCATCGAGGCCGCGCTCGGTGAGGATCTGCGCCACGGCGGGGTTGATCCGATCACCGGGGGCGGAGCCCGCGGAGCGGACCTCGACCCGGCCGCCGGCGTGGTGGTCGAGCAGCACGCGCGCCGCCACGCTGCGGCCGGCGTTGTGGGTGCAGACAAACAGGACGACGGGGATCTCAGACACGTTCGCCCTCCTGGGGGACCACGACATCGGCGGCGGTGTCGGCGATGTGGGGGTAGAGGGTCCGGATGACCACCACGGCGAGCGCCGCGCCGGCCACCTGGGCGACGACGAACGCCGGCGCGGACGACGGCTTGATCCCCGCGAAGCTGTTGCTGAACATCCGACCGATGGTCACCGCCGGGTTGGCGAAACTGGTGGACGAGGTGAAGAAGTAGGCGCCACCGATGTACGCGCCGACGGCGAAGGGCGCCAGCGCGGCCCGCCCCGAGCGCACCACACCGAAGATCACCACCAGCAACCCGAAGGTCGCCACCACCTCGCCCAGCCACAGGGGGCCGGACGAGCGGATCTTGGTGGACGCCTCCAGCGTGGGGCGGGCGAACATGGCGTTGGCCAGCAGGGAGCCGCAGATCGCGCCCGCCGCCTGGGCGACCATGTAGCCGGCGGCCGCGGCCGTCGTGATGCCCCCGAAGATGCGGTCGGCGAGCGAGACGACCGGGTTGAAGTGGGCCCCCGATGCCGGACCGAAGGCCAAGATGAGCGCGATGAGTGCGCCGACGGTGGCGATGGTGTTTTCCAGCAGCTCGAGGCCGACGTCGCCGGGGGACAGCTTCGCCGCCATGATCCCCGAGCCGACCACCGCGGTCACCAGCAGCCCGGTTCCGAGGAACTCCGCCAGCAGCCGGGGTCCGAGGGGGCGGGCGCTCACCGCGGCGCGGCGACCGGCACGGGCTGATCGCAGCACGCCACCGCCCGGGGCGCCGCAGGCGCTTGCGGATCGGCCCAGGTGGCGGGCGTCTCGGCCCGGAGCTGACCGGCCGGCATCTCGGCGTCGGCGAGCACGGTGTAGATCTCCCACGGTGCGCCGTCGGGGTCGTCGACCCACACCTTGTCCTGGACCGCGTAGCAGCAGGTCACCTCCTCCTCGGTCGCCGTCGCCAGCCCGGCGTCGACCAGCCGCTGCTGAGCCTCCCGGACGTCGTCGGTGGAGGGGACCTCCACGCCGAGGTGGTTGAGCGTGCCCGCCGCGCCCTGCGCTTGGATGAGCACGAGCTTGAGGGGTGGATCGGCGATGGCGAAGTTGGCATAGCCGGGGCGGCGCTTGGCCGGCTCGGTGGCGAACACCTTGGTGTAGAACTCGACGGCGGCGTCGATGTCGGCCACGTTGAGGGCGAGCTGCACTCGGGACACGGGGACCTCCGGTAGCATTGACTGATCTCGATGTAACGATCCTGATCGATACATCGACAGTTGTCAATGGGAAATGCCCGAGGGAGAGGCGGACGTGGCGAACGCGACCAAGCGGTTGGCGGCCCGAGCGGTGTCGGCGGTCCTGGCCGATGCCTGCTGCGGATCGGTGCTGGCCGCCCCGATCGACGAGGCACGCGCGGCGGAGCTGGCCCGGGGCTTCGCCGCGCTGGCCGACCCCGCCCGCCTGCGCGCCATCTCCCTGCTGGCGGCGGCGCCCTCCGGCGAGGTGTGCGTCTGCGACTTCATCGAGCCGCTCGGCAAGAGCCAACCCACCGTCAGCCACCACCTCAAGGTGCTGAGCGACGCGGGGTTGGTCGTCGGCGCCCGCCGCGGCCGCTGGGTCTGGTACTCCCTCGTCCCCGACCGCCTCGCCGAGCTGCGCGCCGCGCTGGCCGCGCGCTGAGCTAGCCGGTCTCCCGCGCCTCGCGCTCCCCGGGGAGCTGGTCCGGGTCCCGTCGTCGTGCACCTCGACGTCGTCGCCCGACAGCGCCGCGAGCAGCCGGGGCAGGACGATCAGGGCAGCACGACGAGGTCGTCGCGGTGGACGACCTCATGCGCCCCCTCCGCCGGCAGGTCGGAGCTGCGCTGGCCGGCCCAGCGAGCGACCCAGCGGCTGTCGTGGCGGGTGAGCCCCTTGGCGAACACCTGGCCGTCTGGGCCCGCGATCTCGACCGCGTCCTCGTCGTCGAAGTCGCCCTCCACCCGTAGCACCCCGGCGGGCAGCAGCGAGGTCTGGCGCTCCAGCAGCGCACGGCGGGCACCATCGTCGACCGTCACCGTCCCCTGGGCGCCGACCGCGAACGCGATCCACAGCTTGCGCGCCGGCAGGCGCCGCTCCCGGGGCCGCACGATCGTGCCGACACCCGCCACCCCGGCGACGGCGTCGGCCAGCACCCGGGGCCGCTCGGCGGCGGCGATGACGGCGCGCACCCCCGACC
>Ga0075030_100005536_pt1 | contig 11378 bp, 3 predicted proteins | sample LitLauG_LLR_2012_FD_71393 | JGI IMG/M metagenome (GOLD analysis project Ga0075030, IMG submission 71393) | Freshwater sediment microbial communities from Pennsylvania, USA - Little Laurel Run_MetaG_LLR_2012 | ecosystem: Environmental > Aquatic > Freshwater > Creek > Sediment | place: USA...
TCGCGAACGGTAACGAGCACGCGGCCGTCGCGCTCGCTGATCGCGACCCGACCGTGTTGTGCCCCGGAGTGGCGGAACATGTTGGTAAGAGCCTCCTGGATGATGCGGAAGATTGCCGTCTCCAACTCTGGCTTGAGCCGGGCCAAGTCCGGAGGATCCACGGCGAGATCGACTTCAATCCCGCTGCGCTCCGATAGGCCTTCGAGATACCAGCGCAAGGCCGATACGAGGCCAACCTCGTCAAGCAGCGGAGGATGCAACAGATGGGAGATGGTCCGCACTTGCTTGATGGCGCGGTCCACCATTTGACTAGCGTCGACAGCAGCTTGTCGCATGCCCGGCGTTGTGTCTTTCATCAGGATGCCATCCAGAATCATCTTGGATGCAGCAAGCTCCTGACCGAGACCGTCGTGAATCTCTCGGGCGATGCGGCGGCGTTCCTCATCCTGAAGCGTCATCAGGCGACTGGACAGACGCCTGAGTTCCACGGTGCGGATGTCGACCATCCTCTCAAGTTCGCTGGCGCTCTCGCGAATCGACTGTTCGAGCAACTTGCTGTCATGAATGTCGGAACACGTGCCATACCACTTGAGGATTGTTCCATCAGGAGAGCGAAGCGGAACGGCGCGAGCACGGAACCAGCGATACTCCCCATCCGCGCGACGAAGGCGATATTCCGATTCGTAGTCCTCGCCCGACTGAGCGCAATTCATCCAGCGGTCCATGCTTTGTTTGCGATCATCGGCGTGCATGTACTCCAGCCAGCCAGTACCGACCGCGCTCCCCAAGGGTGCTCCGGTGTATTCGTAGAAACGACTGCTGATGTAATCGCGCGCGCCATCGACCTGACGGCTGAAGATGATGTCGGGTGCGGTATGGATGATCGCGTCGAGTTCCTGATTTCGCTGCGCGAGATCGCGATTGAGTTGTTCGAGGACAACAGCTTTGCGCTCAAGTTCCTGTGTGCGTTCGACCACCCGCTGTTCCAGTTCGCTATTGAGCCGCGCCAGTTGCAGATTCTTGCGGTGCAACTCCGCAAATACCTTTACCTTGGCCCGCAGGACTTCAGGAACAATGGGAACCGAAAGGTAGTCGACGGCGCCGTGCTGATAGCCTTTCAGTCGATCGAGATCGGTGAGGTGCACAGCGGAGACGAAAATAATGGCGGTCTTTTGGAAACGGGGATGCTGCCGAATAATTTCGGCGAGTTCGAAGCCGTCAATCTCCGGCATGCTAACGTCCATCAGCACGATGGCGACGTCCACTTTGAGGAGCTTCTCAAGGGCTTCTTTAGCAGAAGTAGCCTTGATGAGGTTCTCGCCCAATTCAGACAGGACCGCTTCGTAGCTGAGAAGCTTCCCCGGCTGATCGTCGACCATCAGGATGTTGACTTTTTCAGGCCCACTCATGTTCGTAAAGAAACCCTACACTCATCCGTCGTACTTGCGGTCTGGTTCGGTGCCCTTAGCGGTGCAACCACATGCGCAGAGCCGAAAGCAACTGTTCTGTGTTTACAGGCTTGGCCAGATATTCGGACGCGCCCGCCTCCAGGCACTTCTCGCGATCACCCTTCATGGCCTTTGCTGTCAGCGCAATGATCGGCAATCTGCGGAAGGATGGATTCTGACGAATTACCTGCATCGTCGCGTATCCGTCCATTTCCGGCATCATGATGTCCATAAGAACGATCGCCACATCCGGCGTGGATTCCAGCATCGAGATGGCTTCTCGCCCAGTACCCGCGGTGAGCACACTCATGCCTCGGCGCTCTAAGACGCTACTAAGGGCAAAGATGTTGCGCATGTCGTCATCGACGACCAACACTTTCTTGCCGACCAGGGCTTCGTCAGACCGATGCAGGCGATCGAGCATCTTCTGCTTCTCGACCGGCAGATCGGAGACGACGCGATGGAGGAATAGCGCGGTTTCATCGAGTAACCGCTCGGGGGATTCGACGCCCTTGACCACGACGCTACGAGCCAGCGTGTGAAGGCGGGCGTCCTCCTCGGGCGACAATTCCTTGCCAGTGAAGACCACGACGGGCAAATCGCGAACCTCGGGGACATCGCGCATCCGCTCGAGGATGTCGAAGCCAGACATGTCGGGCAACCGCAGATCGAGCACAACGCAATCAAAGGCTTCGCGGGCTACCACATCCAACGCTTCGGCCCCGGTGGAGGCAACCGTCACGTCGATATCGCTGTAGCCCAATAGTTCGCGGATACTCAGTTGTTCGGCAGGATTATCTTCCACCACCAGCAACCGCTTGCGACGTGGGGTTGCGTAGAGCTTGATGCGCGCCAGAGCCGAATCCAGTTCCTCGGTGGTTGTGGGCTTAGTGACGAAGGCAAAGGCGCCACGCGCAAGACCGTGATGCCGGTCTTCGTCGAGGGTCAGCATTTGCACCGGGATGTGACGGGTCGCCGGGTCCTGTTTCAAGTGATTGAGCACCGTCCAACCCAGCATGTCGGGCAGAAAGACGTCCAACGAAACGGCAGTCGGATGGTACTCGCGAGCCAAGGCCAAGGCTTCGGCGCCGCGGAGTGCAACAAGAACCTTGAAGCCCTTGTCGCGGGAAAGATCCCGAAGCACTCGAGCATAGTGAGGGTCATCCTCGACGATAAGCAGGATGGCGTCATCGGGGTTCAGTACCTCGCGGTCGTCCTCGATGTGTTCGACAGGACGCTCGGGAACCACCATGCTCGAAATTTGCAGAGACGAAGACGTGGCTGCGCTGGCGTCGCCCGGCGAAACCTTCGCGGCCGACGGCCCGACGTACGTCTGAGGCAGGAAGAGGGTAAATGTGCTGCCTTGTCCCGGAGTGCTGCGCAACTGGATTTCACCGCCCAGCAGGCTGGCCAACTCGCGGCTGATGGCCAGACCGAGTCCCGTCCCGCCGTACTTACGGCTGGTGCTGGCATCTGCCTGCTGGAAGGCCTCGAAGATGATGCGTTGTTTGTCGGGCGCGATTCCAATTCCGGAGTCTGCTACTTCGAACGCCACCACCGACGCTGCTTTGCTGAGGATCGGATGATCTTCGCTCCATCCTTTGGGGGCAAGCGAAACCGACAGGCGTACCGATCCGTGCTCGGTGAACTTGAAGGCGTTCGACAACAGGTTCTTGAGAACCTGCTGCAAGCGCTTGGAGTCCGTCACCAGGCTGCGGCTGAGATGCGGGTCGTGGTGCACTTCGAAAGCCAGCCTGCGGTTCTCAGCCTCATGGCGGAAGGGCCGCCCCACCATCTCGAGGAGATTGGAGAAGAAGACTTCCTCGGCCTCGACGGATACCGTTCCAGATTCGATCTTCGACAGGTCGAGAATGTCGCTGATCAGGTTGAGCAAGTCGGTTCCGGCGCCGTGAATCGTACGCGCAAATTCAACCTGCTTCGGAGTCAGGTTGTGGTCGGGGTTTTCGCTGAGCTGCTGGCCCAGAACTAGGATGCTGTTCAGCGGCGTGCGCAACTCGTGCGACATGTTCGCCAGGAATTCCGACTTGTACTTGGAGGTGAGAGCGAGCTCCTTTGCCTTCTCTTCCAGCGCCCGGCGGGCTTGCTCGATTTCCTGGTTCTTGCGTTCCACTTCGACGTTCTGTTCGGCGAGCTGTTGCGCTTTCTGCGCCAGCTGCTCGTTGGTCTGCTGCAGTTCTTTCTGTTGCGCCTGCAATTCGGCAGCGAGCTGTTGCGATTGCTTAAGGAGGCCTTCTGTCTGCATCGTGGCTTCGATACTGTTGAGCACGATGCCGATGCTGGCGGTGAGCTGCTCGAGGAAGGCGAGGTGCGATGCCGTAAACGCGTTTAGCGAGGCCAGTTCAATCACGGCCTTCACCCGGTCTTCGAAGAGCACGGGAAGAACAATCACATTTTTCGGAACCGCCTTGAACAATCCGGAACGGATGGGAACCGTTTTGTCTGGTGGAAGATTGCTGATCAACATCCGTCGCTTCTCGGACGCAACCTGACCAACCAGTCCTTCGCCAATCTTCACCCGCTTTAGATGGCCGCTTTCTCCATCGTCAGCAAACGCGGACAGCAACACCATGCTCGCCGAATCTTCCGTCTCCATCTGATAGATGACGCCTTGTTGCGCGCTCACGAGCGGGGCCAATTCAGAGAGCAACATGCGGCCGACCGTCGCCAGGTCGCGCTGACCTTGCAACATCCCGGTAAACCGCGCCAGGTTGGTCTTGAGCCAGTCCTGCTCGGTGTTGCGGTCGGTGGTAAGGCGCAGGTTGTCGATCATGGTGTTGATGTTGTCTTTCAACTCCGCAACTTCGCCGCTGGCTTCCACTTGAATGGATCGGGTCAGGTCGCCCTTGGTCACAGCCGTTGCGACTTCGGCGATGGCTCGCACCTGGTTGGTGAGGTTATCGGCAAGCAAGTTGACGTTGCCGGTGAGATCCTTCCATGTGCCGGCAGCGCCGGGCACGTTGGCTTGTCCGCCGAGTCGGCCTTCCACACCGACTTCGCGGGCTACAGTCGTCACCTGGTCGGCGAACGTGGCGAGCGTTCCGGTCATGTTGTTGATGGTTTCAGCGAGTGCGGCGATTTCGCCCTTCGCGTTCACCGTTAGCTTTTGGGTAAGATCACCGTTCGCCACAGCTGTCACGACTTTGGCGATACCGCGAACCTGTTCCGTAAGGTTCACAGCCATGACGTTGACGTTGTCGGTAAGATCCTTCCAAATTCCGGCGACGCCCGGTACTTGTGCCTGGCCGCCGAGTTTTCCGTCGGTGCCGACTTCTCGGCCCACGCGCGTCACTTCGGCTGCGAATGCGTTGAGCTGGTCGACCATCGTATTGATGGTGTTCTTGAGTTCGAGAATTTCGCCCTTCACGTCGACTGTGATTTTGCGGGACAGGTCGCCGCGGGCCACGGCGGTCGTCACTTCCGCGATATTTCGGACCTGAGCCGTCAGGTTGCCGGCCATGGCGTTCACCGAATCCGTCAAATCCTTCCACGTTCCGGCGACACCGGGGACGTTCGCCTGACCGCCGAGACGGCCTTCGGAACCGACTTCGCGGGCCACGCGCGTCACTTCGGCAGCGAACGAACGTAGCTGCTCGACCATCGTGTTCAGCGTTTCTTTAAGCTGCAGAATCTCCCCGCGCACGTCTACCGTGATTTTGCGCGACAGATCGCCGCTGGCAATGGCGGTCGCAACTTCGGCGATATTTCGCACCTGACCCGTCAGGTTGCTGGCCATGAAGTTAACGTTGTCGGTAAGGTCTTTCCACGTGCCAGCCACACCAGGGACGTTTGCCTGTCCGCCGAGTCGGCCTTCGGTGCCGACTTCGCGGGCCACGCGGGTGACTTCGCCGGCGAAGGCGTTAAGCTGGTCCACCATTGTGTTGATGGTGTTCTTGAGTTCGAGAATTTCTCCTTTTACGTCGACCGTAATTTTGCGGGAGAGGTCGCCACGGGCCACAGCGGTCGTCACTTCGGCAATGTTTCGGACCTGGGCTGTGAGGTTGCCTGCCATCGAGTTGACCGAGTCCGTGAGATCCTTCCACGTGCCGGCGACTCCGGGAACCTGCGCTTGCCCGCCGAGCTTCCCTTCCGTGCCGACTTCGCGGGCCACGCGCGTTACTTCGGCGGCGAACGCGTTGAGTTGATCCACCATGGTGTTGATGGTTTCCTTCAGCAGCAAGATTTCGCCGCTGACGTTAACCGTGATTTTCTTCGACAAGTCGCCGCTGGCGATGGCCGTTGAAACTTCGGCGATGTTTCGCACCTGGTTGGTGAGGTTGCTGGCCATCGAGTTCACGGAGTCGGTCAAGTCCTTCCAGGTGCCGCCGACTCCTGGAACAACAGCCTGTCCACCGAGTTTTCCATCGGTACCGACTTCGCGAGCCACGCGCGTCACTTCCGACGCGAACGAACGCAGCTGATCCACCATCGTGTTGATGGTGTCTTTCAATTCAAGAATTTCGCCTTTGACGTCGACGGTAATCTTGCGAGAGAGATCACCGCGGGCAACGGCAGTTGCAACCTCGGCGATGTTACGGACTTGGCCCGTGAGGTTGCTGGCCATGAAGTTGACGTTGTCGGTAAGGTCTTTCCACGTGCCAGCGACGCCCGGGACCTGCGCCTGGCCGCCGAGTTTTCCTTCGGTACCGACTTCGCGGGCTACGCGCGTGACTTCGCCGGCGAAGGCGTTGAGCTGATCCACCATCGTGTTGATGGTGTTCTTGAGTTCGAGAATTTCGCCTTTGACGTCGACGGTGATCTTGCGGGACAAATCGCCACGGGCGACGGCCGTTGTAACTTCGGCGATGTTTCGAACCTGGCCTGTGAGATTTCCGGCCATGGAGTTCACGGAGTCCGTAAGGTCTTTCCACGTGCCGGCGACGCCGGGCACGTTCGCCTGTCCACCGAGCCGGCCTTCGGTACCGACTTCGCGGGCTACGCGCGTCACTTCGCCGGCGAAGCGGTTGAGCTGATCGACCATCGTGTTCAGCGTTTCTTTCAGCTGGAGGATTTCGCCACGGACATCGACGGTGATTTTGCGCGACAAATCACCGCTGGCGATAGCGGTCGCTACTTCTGCAATGTTTCGCACCTGGCCGGTGAGGTTGCTGGCCATGAAGTTGACGTTGTCTGTGAGGTCTTTCCACGTTCCACCGACGCCGGGCACCTGCGCCTGTCCACCAAGTTTGCCTTCGGTACCGACTTCGCGAGCCACGCGCGTCACTTCACCGGCGAATGCGTTGAGTTGGTCCACCATCGTGTTGATGGTGTCTTTGAGTTCGAGAATTTCACCCTTCACGTCGACGGTGATTTTGCGCGACAAGTCGCCGCGAGCTACTGCGGTAGTGACTTCGGCGATGTTTCGGACTTGGGCGGTGAGGTTACCAGCCATCGCGTTAACGGAGTCCGTAAGGTCTTTCCACGTTCCAGCGACGCCAGGGACGACAGCTTGTCCGCCAAGTTTTCCGTCTGTACCGACTTCGCGGGCCACGCGCGTCACTTCGGATGCGAACGAACGGAGCTGATCGACCATCGTGTTGATGGCTTCTTTCAGCTGAAGAATTTCACCGCGCACGTCGACCGTGATCTTTCGAGACAAGTCGCCGCTGGCCACAGCGGTCGCGACCTCTGCGATGTTTCGCACCTGGCCGGTGAGGTTGCTGGCCATGAGGTTGACGTTGTCGGTGAGATCCTTCCACGTACCGGCGACGTCGGGGACTAGCGCTTGTCCGCCGAGTTTTCCTTCCGTACCGACTTCGCGGGCCACGCGGGTCACTTCGGCGGTGAACACGCCCAGCTGCTGAATCATCGTGTTCACGAGATTTGCAGAGCGCAAGAACTCGCCTTCCAGCGGCCGTCCGTCCACGTCGAGACGAACGGTCTGAGTCAGGTCACCTTGCGCAACAGCTGCGATGGCACGGGTCACTTCAGCGGTGGGACGAAGCAGATCCTCGACGAGGGTGTTAACCGAAACTTCCATTTCGCCCCATGCGCCACGAGATTCGTGGAACCTGGTGCGCTCGCGGGTTTTTCCCTGCTTGCCTACGACCTGCCCCACGCGCTTCAGTTCCTGCGCCATGTGCTGATTGGCGGCAACGATCTCGTTAAAGGTGTCAGCGATTTTGCCGGGCAGACCGATCCAGGTGCCGGGAAGGCGCACGGTGAAATCGCCGTCGCGCATACTCTGCAGGCTGGTTAGCAGGATTGTGAGATCGATCGATCCATCGGACGACTTAGGCTTGCCGTTTTTTGATCCGTTCTTGGCAGCCTGAGCGCCGTTGGATGCAGCGTCCGCTGTCGCAACCGCAGCAGGCGCTTCCTGGGTACTGGATTTCTTCATTGTCCCTCCCCGACAACAAAAGGACAGAACTCAATTCAATCGGCTGTGATCGATGCGCTTTCCGATAGCGACGCCAACGTGAAGGGGAACGTATCCGGCGGTTGATGCGCCGGCTGAGGCAAATCCCCCGAGCCCTGCGTATACATGGCATTGGTATCACAACGGCTCCGCTAACTTCCCTAAGGTATTTCCTGTAGGTCGGGATGGATGGTCTCAGGGCTAACTGGGCTTGTCTGAAGGGTTTTGGCCCTTTCCGAGGCGCGCGGGTCGTGGAGTCTTTGCCCCGCAACCCCGGGCCGTAGTTTCCGTGTCTAAGCTGCAAATTTATGTGGCGTGCGGAGTCATTTTATTTAGTTCATCGACTCCAACGCCGGAATTGAGAGCTAAGTGGACCCGTTTCTTACGATTGTGATCCCCGCCTACAACGAAAGTGCTCGCCTGGGAGCAACCCTCGACCGAGTACTTTCTTTCGCTGATCAATTTACTTCGGATGTTGAGTTAATCGTCGTTAACGACGGATCGATCGACGACACCGCCGAGATTGTGCGCCGCTACGCAAGCAAACGTGAGAACGTGCGACTGCTGGAGAATCCCGGCAACAGGGGCAAAGGGTATAGCGTTCGACACGGAATCTTGGAGGCGCGGGGCACTGTGGTCTTGTTCACCGACGCGGATCTGTCGGCTCCGATTGAGGAAGCGCCGAAGTTGCTTGCAGCCCTAGGAGACGGAGCGGACATCGCAATTGGATCACGCTGGATTCGGGCAGACCTGCAGACGCAGCGCCAATCCCTAGCGAGACAAGTGCTCGGCCGGGCGTTCAACCTGTTCTTGCGTGCGCTGCTGCGCCTGGACTTCAAGGATACACAGTGCGGGTTTAAGGCTTTCCGCCGTAATGCTGCCCGAGCGATTTTTCCGCTACAGAAAATCGAGGGATGGGGATTCGATGCCGAGATCCTATTTCTCGCGAGACAGCTGGGATTTAAGGTCACAGAAGTTCCCGTGCTGTGGGGGCACGACGAACGCACGCGCATCAACCCCGTGGCCGATGGCGCACGAATGCTGGTTGAAATGATGAGGATCCGGTGGAACTCGCTCACGGGAGTCTACGGAGATCGGGTGCGGGCTCGTTCGGGCGCTGTGCTGCAGCAGGGAGAGCACCCACGCACATAGACTCCGAGCCCGTTAACTATGGTTAATCTCGGATGGCTGCGAATAGGCGCGGATGGCGGGAATTGAACGGCTTAGAAATTAATTGGAGCGTCGATAGAGAACAACAGAGCGCTTCTGACATTAACTATAGTTAACTCGAAACGACCGGAGATCCTTATTGGCCCACTCGTCGCAAGCCCATAACTCCTCCTCCAAAGCTTCGTTGTTTATTGCAGTCGCGCTTACGATCGCGATGCTGTATTTCGGCCGGCGGATCTTCATTCCTCTGGCCCTGGCAATGGTTTCAAGTTTCCTTCTGTCTCCGGTGGTTGGGGCATTAGAAAAAGCTCGGATGGGGAGAGTCCCTTCGGTGCTAATTGTGATGGTGCTGTGCTGCGCGCTTGCGGCCGGAGTTGCTTGGGGTGTCGCAAACCAATTTATCGCGATCATGGGGCACGTTGCGGACTATCGCAGCAACCTGGTGGACAAGGTTCACTCTCTGCGGCCGACGACACACAGCCCGATCAGCGAGGCGACTGCCACGGTTCGCGAGTTGAACAAGGAATTAGCCGCCAACAATGAAGCTCTATCGAAGAATAATCCGGACCGGATGTCGCGCCCGATTCCGGTCCAGGTGACCGCACCTCCGTCAAATCCCATTCAAGATGTGACCGAATTGCTGGGCCCGATCGCGGGTCCAATTGAAACGGTCGGCGTCATTATCATCTTCACGGCATTCACGCTGATGAAGCGCGAAGACCTGCGCAACCGCCTGATTCGACTTGGCGGCGAGGGGCGGCTCCATGTGGTGACGCAAGCTCTTGACGAAGCGAGCCGGCGACTGAGCCGATATCTTTGGCTGCAGTTTCTTGTAAACGTCGGCTATGGGACGGTGTTTGGGGCTGGGCTGTATGTAATTGGAGTCCCCCATGCATTTCTCTGGGGAGCCCTTGAGGCATTGCTGCGATTCGTTCCTTATATCGGGACGCTGCTGGGCGCTTCGTTTCCGATCGCGCTCTCGCTGGCCGTGTTTTCGGGGTGGAAGCACGCTTCGCTGGTACTTGCATTGTTTGGTGTGCTCGAGGTGACGGTCGCCAATGCCATCGAACCGTGGTTGTACGGGTCGAACATAGGAATCTCGTCTTTGGCGATTCTTGTGGCAGCCGTTTTTTGGACGACACTGTGGGGTTTACCGGGATTAATCCTTTCCACGCCGGTGACGTTGTGTCTGATGCTCGCGGGACGGTATGTTCCCCGACTGCACTTTCTAGAGGTCGTACTGGGGGATGAGCCTGTCCTGACCCCAGGAGAGCACTTCTACCAGCGATTGCTGGCGATGGATGTGGACGAAGCGCGCGACATCGCCGAGGCTCATCTGCGCGAGAGATCGCTAGAGAGCTTGTATGAATCCGTTCTGATTCCCGCGCTCGCGTTGGCAGAGCAGGATCGGCACATGGATGCGATCGATGAGCAAGTGAGTGATTTTGTGGTCCAAACTACACGCGAGTTGATTGAAGATCTCGGTGACCGCTACGAACGGGCCCTGAGCGAGAGGGGTGCTGACATGAGGAAAGCAGTCGCGTCGGCGCCGGCAAAACCAGGGATCGTGTCTATCCCCGCGCGGGATGATTCCGATGAACTAGTGGCCATGATGCTCGCCCAGCTACTGCGAGGGGAGGGCAGCAATGCGATCGAGCTTCGCGTGAACCGGATCGATGCGATGCTGGAGGCACTCAGTCATCACACGTTCCGCATTGCATGCGTCTCGGCGCTTCCGCCGTTTGCAGTGGGGCACGCGCGATCTTTGTGCAAGAGACTTCGTGCCCGATTTCCCGAGACGAAGATCATCGTGGGCTTGTGGAACTTCGCCGGCGGCTCCGAGAAAGCACACGACCGAATTGGAGCCGGCGTGGCTGGAGCGGCGACGACTCTAGCTGAAGCCATGTCGCATATCAGAAGACTGGCTCAATCATCCATGCTCGGAGTGGAGGGTACGGATGAACACGTTGTGTCACACGACGCTTCGGGAGCCACAACCCATTTAAAGTCGACTTGACGACGAGATGGACGTAGCCCCAGCGCAATATACCGGGAGTGAGGTTGCTACCCCCGCGTGTCGCTACGCTTAGACGTGTACGACTCCTCAGAGGTTGTGGGTAGAAGGCAGGAGAGCAGTCCAGAAAGATTTGAGCGATCGTACAGCCAGAGATTGATGGATTGGGCGCGCAGTTCATCGTACAAGCAATGATGGGCGAACGTGAGCCTGGCGCAGTAAATCAGCAGGCTTGCCGCCAGGCGGTGACACATGCCGGTCCTGCAGGCAGCACTTCTACTCCGGATGCGCACTCTGCGCAGCTTTCCCCTAATCGCCGTGGTTTCCATTTCATTGCTGGGAACGGTGGTTTTCGGGCAAACCGACATCA
>Ga0075030_100005538_pt1 | contig 11377 bp, 9 predicted proteins | sample LitLauG_LLR_2012_FD_71393 | JGI IMG/M metagenome (GOLD analysis project Ga0075030, IMG submission 71393) | Freshwater sediment microbial communities from Pennsylvania, USA - Little Laurel Run_MetaG_LLR_2012 | ecosystem: Environmental > Aquatic > Freshwater > Creek > Sediment | place: USA...
GTGCGTGGGGCGCAACTATCGTGAGCACGCGGCCGAACTGGGACACGACGTACCGAAAGAGCCGCTGATTTTTCTGAAAGCCACCTCGGCACTGCTCCCGCCCGGAGCTACCATTCGCCGCCCGAAGCTTTCGCAACGTGTCGATCACGAAGGCGAGCTCGGGGTTGTCATTGGCAAGACTTGTTATCAACCACCCGCCGACGCGGACATTCGCCAGTACATTCTGGGCTACACCTGCGTGAACGATGTCACCGCGCGCGATCTCCAGAACAAAGACGGCCAGTGGAGTCGCGCCAAAGGCTTCGACACTTTCTGCCCTGTGGGGCCGCTGGTCACCGATGAAATTGATCCTTGGGCCGGAGTCGGTGTCGAAACGCGCGTGAATGGAGACATTCGTCAGCAGGGCAACACTCGCGACTTCATCTTCACCCTCGACGTGGTAATCCGCTACATCGCGCAGGCGATGACTCTCTTTCCAGGAGACTTAATTCCCAGCGGCACGCCCTCGGGAGTGGGACCTCTGGCTGCAGGAGATGTGGTCGAGGTCAGTGTCGAGGGGGTGGGAACGCTGCGGAACCCAGTTGCGGACGAGTAGTAGAGTTTTGACCCTTTATTGCAGCCGGAATCTCTCCCGGATCAGGCGCTGCAATCGCGGCCTGTACAGCAGATCAAACGCAAGCTCCTTGTCAGGGAACATGGCGAGCGCAGCTTTCTTCGCGCCTGCGGCCAATTCGGAGGCTTCCTGCAAGGTGAGATTCGGATCCTGTCCGATGACCGACATCACCATGCTGATCATCAGTTGCAGGCGGCGGATCTTTTTCGCTTCGTCCTCCAGTTGCCGGCGTGCTTCCTGCTCTGCCAGCGGATATCCAGACCCTTCTCCTGCTCGCCGAGAGACATTCATGCGATCCCCTTTACCCACCACTTTGGATGACGCTTCGCCCAGTGGCGTTGCGCCCGTGAGCCCATTCTGCCTCAATTCCGAAAGAAAGCAACCGCCCGAAGGTGCCCTTATAGGCTAGTACCGCTGTCGCAATCCGCATCCCGGAATCGGCGTCTGCAGCACTTCTGGTGAGTTCGATCGCTTGGCAAGGAGTAAAATCTCTCAGCGGCGCCGATTCGCCTTCGGGCCAAGATCCGAACTGGAGACCCCCAATGTCAGAGCCAACGAATCCAGCAGCCAGTGTTCCACCGCGTCCTGATCCGAACGAGAAGCTGGTGAAGGTTTTCGATTCCGAACTGGAATCTGAGGCGATGATCGTCAAGGGGCTGCTCGAATCGGCGGGCATCGACAGTGATCTAACGGCCGGAGCCATGATCCAGGACATGTTCCCGGGACTCGGGGGAATGATCATTCTGGTACGCGAGCAGGATGCCGAGACCGCGCGACGCCTGATCGCGGAGCATCGGCAATCAAACCCGTCCAGCGAGGACGACGAAACCGCTGAGATCGACGTTATTGAAGAGCCGCCAAAGTAGCCTTCACTGAGTGACCATCGAGATAGAAGGTCACCGCCCCATCGAGATCGGTGCGATACACGCGAGTTCCCGCTGCGGCCAGTCGCGCCAGCGTTTCGGCGCGCGGAAGTCCAAAGAAATTTCCGGACCCTACCGAGATGACCGCGAACTCCGGCCGGGCGGAGTCCATCAACTGCGGCGTTGTAGCATTCGCGCTGCCGTGATGGCCGACTTTCAGCAGGTTCGCCCGGGGATGTTCCAGGGCCGAGATGCGGCGCTCGGCGCGCTTTTCGGCGTCTCCTTCGAGCAGCAGTGACGACTGCCCGTAAGTCAGGCTCAGCACCATGGAGTCGCTGTTCTGCGGCTTGTCGCCCACCGGCCAGTCGCGCGGAGGGAACAGCACCCGCAAGTCGGTTCCGCCGAATTCGAACTCATCTCCCTCCCAGTGGCGTACGACTTTCACCCCACCAGCCTGCGCGGCCGAAATGACGTTCTCCAAGGCTTGACTCGGAGGAAGCAAACCCACCCACAATTCCTTCGGCCGGAAATTTCTCAGGACCGCGATCATGCCGCCGATGTGATCGGAGTGCCCGTGCGTAATCGCCACTGCGTCGAGGTGGGTGAAGCCGCGGCCCCACAGATAGGGTGAGACCACATCTTCGCCGAAGTCGAGCTGCGAACCGCCCGGTCCTATGGGACCTCCGGCATCCACAAGAAGTGTCTTCCCGGTGGGCGTAGTGACTAGAATTGAGTCGCCCTCTCCCACGTCGATGGCGGTGACTTCCATGACACCGGATTGTCTGCGCGGATGCGGCGCGACAAATGCCAGGACCAGCGATGCGAGGAAGACCGCCACCAGTCCCACGCTGGTCAGGGCCATTCTCCGGCGCGCCGTCCACATCGCGAGCACGAGTGACGCAGCGGCGAGCGTGATCATGATGACGGAAGGCATTGCTACCCGCAGGTCGGCCAGGTGCAGCCCGCCCAGGCCTTGAATGGTCCCGGTGATTCCGTCGAGTGCGACTGTGGTGAGCAAGACAGGCAGTTTAGCCAGCCAAACCGACACGTATCCCAATGCAAGCGCGAGCACCGCCGCCGGCATCATCAATTGCGTGAGCGGCACCACGACCAGGTTTGCCGGCAAGCCCATCGTCGTCGCACGATGAAAGTAATAGGCCATGGGCAGCGCGAGCCCGGCCTGCATCACGGCAGAGATGAACAGCAGATCCCAGACTACAAACCACAAGCGAGCCGTATTGCAAACCAGCCCGGCAGCCAGGCGGTCTCCCAAAAACCAGGCCAGCCTTGCGGAAATCAACTGCAAGTCCAGGCGAAACTGGGCCACGCGCGGCGGCAGCAGGACGGCGTAGTCCCTTGACTCCCAATTTGCCAGCGCCTGGCGATATAGTTGCGAAGTCCGCTCAAGCATCGGGATGCCAATGGCCGAAACGATCAGCACGCATAAGAACGTCATCTGGAAGCTGGCGGTGAAGAGCTGGCGCGGATCGAAGACGAGCAGTCCGAGCGCGGCCGCACCCAGCGCGTTGGTCATCGCGCGGTCGCGATAGAGCAGCCGCGTGCCCAGATACACAGCGCACATCAGAGTGGCCCGCCACACCGGCGCGCCCACTTCCGTGATGAATGCATAGCCCGTACAGGACGCTACTGTGATCAGCGTCGCCGGAACGTCGCCCACTCGCAGGCGACGGAGCGTCCAGAAGACGACGAACGCCAGAATGCTCACGTTCATTCCCGACACGACAAGAATGTGATACGTGCCCGAGCGCTGGAAATCGACGCGCGTATCGCGGTCGATGAACGCCTCCTCGCCGATAACCATGGCGTCGATTAGCGCCGATTCGCGTGGAGGCCAAAGCTCATGCACCTTGGCAACGACGCTGGCGTGCATCCGGCTGCGTGTGCGTTCGATGCGGCTGCCGGCGAATCCGGGGAGGACCTCGACATTCTCGATCTTCGCCGAGCCCAGCGCTGCGATGCCGCGATCCGCCAGGTATCCCTCATAGTCGAAAGCGCCGGGATTGCGGAAATTGCGCGGCGGCTTCAGCTTGGTCAAGAATCGAATTCGATCCCCGTAGTGAAACCTGTGCACCAACGGCAAGGTGAAGACCAGGTCGGCAGGAACTTCCTCATGCGCGCGCGGACTATAAGTATTCAAGCGAATCCCAGAGTGGACAGGCACGATCAGCCCATCAGACGTCTGGACCTGTTCACTTTCGAGATCGAGGGTCTGCCGCAGCTCCCCAAAGCCTCCCTGCTGAACCCGGCCCTCTCGCGTCACATGCGCGGTGACCTGAATCTCACTCCGATCGGCGTAGGGCAAAATCCCGGCATCGAGGCGAGGTGATGCAGAGCGCATCTGAATTTGGAGCGCACCGGCTAAGAAGAACGATCCCAGAGCCAGAAGCCAGGCCACTCCGGACCGTCGGCTGTTGAAGTATGCGGCCGCCACACAGAACATCGCCGTCGCGATCATCCACCACACTGCCGGACGCCATGCATGGACGCCGGCGGCGATTCCCAGGGAATAGGTCCCAGCCGCCCACAACATTGGTTGCCGCGACGCTTTGAATTGAAAGGCAGGGGGACCAGCCGAAGTGGTAGACGAAATCATCGGAAGGACTCAGAACGAAACGGCCGACTCGCAGAAGAACCGAACGAGTCTTACCGCGCGAGGTGAACGACGCTCTCGAGGTGATACGTCTGCGGGAACAGATCGACCAGGTGAACCTGCTCGATCCGGTATCCACCTGCCAGCAGGACCACTATGTCGCGCGCCAGGGTGACGGGATCGCATGAGACATAAACAACGCGTGGCGCGCCCAAGGTCACCAACATTCGCGCCACGCGCTCGCCCAAACCACTACGAGGCGGGTCCACCACCGCCAGGTCGGGCCGATATGCAGGATGGGGGAGAACTGCGCCCTTCCCGGCCCGCCTCGTTTTATCGCTTCCGGATAAGTACTGTTCAGTCGTGGCCCGGACAGCCTCTCCATTCGAGGACAAATTGTATGAAAGGTCGGCTGTGGATGTCTGTGACGACTCAACAGAAAAGATGTGACGTATGTCACAAAGGGCTGTGGAAAACAACCCGACACCGGCGTAGAGATCGAGGGCCGTCTCGCCGGATTGGCCTTCGGTGACGATTTTCACCATTTCGTCGGTCAAATATCGGTTCGTCTGGAAAAATGACCCGGCGCTGACGCGGTAGACGGCCCGCGCGGTCTGGTAGTTGAGATGATCGGCGCCTACGGTCAGCAGTTTCTCTTGATTCCCCTGTGCTCCCTTGGACGCTTCTCGGAAGACAACAACTCCGGCAACCTCCGCCATGGAACTTTGAAAATCCTCAGCCCAGGCTCGCAGTGCCGAGCGGCGGGAATCCGCTTTCGCCGAAACCTCAACGAGCAGTTGCGTGTCGTCTGCATTGGCAAAGAACTCAACTTCGTCGACTCCCGGCGGCACTTTTCCGGCGCGGCCGTTCTGCCAGAGTGCGGCGATGCCGCGGTTAATCAGCGCCGAACTGATCGGGCACTCTTCCACAGACAGTAGTTCGTGCGACCCCATCTTGAAATATCCCGCCTTGAACTCGGGCACGGTTTGCACCTTGAGCCGCGAGCGATTGCGGTAACTCCAGGGCGGTGAGGGATGAACCTGAATGTCGACCGACAACTCCACCTTGGCGGTCCGCCTCAGGGTCTCGTGCAGGATTTCCTGCTTAATCTTGAGTTGATGTTCGTAACTCGAATGCTGGTAGTGGCAGCCGCCACAGCTTCCGAAATACGGGCAGCCCGGAACGACTCGATGAGGTGAGCGCTCCGGGATCGACTCCGCCCGCGCCCGCGCAAAGCCCGGCTTCTGCTCCGTAAGCGAGGCCTCAATCGTTTCTCCGCTCAATACCAGTGGAACGAAAACAGCCTTGCCGCGGCCTTTCTCGTCGGCGGGCAGGTGAGCCAGTCCGTCGCCGCCATAGATCATCTTTTCGATGGTGAGGAGCAAGAGGTGATTCTAAATGACGACTCAGAGCGATCGTCCCGCCGCCGCTCCCGAGGCCCACGCCCACTGGAAGTTGAAGCCCCCAAGATGCCCCGTCACGTCGACAACTTCTCCGATGAAGTACAATCCCGGCAGTTTGCGGCACTCCATTGTCTTGGCGGAGAGTTCATCTGTGTCGATCCCGCCGGCGGTCACTTCGGCTTTTTCGAATCCCTCTGTGCCTGACGGATGAATGCTCCAACCATGTACCTGTTGCTCGAAATCGGCCAGCGCGGCGTTTGTCCAAGCCGCCGGCGGGTGGTGCTCTAACCAGCGATCGGCGAACCGCGTCGGGAGGATCTTCCGCAATTCTGACCTGAGGGCGGTCATATTCCGGGGCACTTTGGGATCGTGCAAGGAATCGGTCACCGGATGTCCCGGCGCCAAATCAATGTTCACCGGGAGCGATTTCTCCCAATACGACGAAATCTGCAGGATCGCCGGGCCGCTCAGTCCCCGGTGCGTGATCAGCATCTTCTCGCGAAATTTCTGCCCATCGCACGATGCGACTACATCGCAAGACACTCCTGCCAGGTCGCAGTAACGCGAGCGATCCTGCTGATCGAGTAACAAAGGAACCAACCCCGGCCGCGGTTCGCGAATCTTTACCCCGAACTGCCGAGCCAGATCGTAGCCGAACGACGTCGCGCCGATTTTCGGAATGGACAAGCCTCCGGTGGCGACCACCACCGCGGGCGCGCTGAATTCTGCATTCGCGGTTTTCACCCTGAACTCGTCCCCGCGGCTCACTTCGCGAATCTTCGCGTTCAGGAGGATGCTGACATTTGCCGCCCGGCACTCTTCTTCCAGCATCACGACGATCTCTCGCGCCGAGCCGTCACAAAACAGCTGACCGAGCGTTTTCTCGTGGTAGCGGATGTGATGTTTTTCGACGAGCGCGATGAAGTCGGCGGGAGTGAACCGTGCCAGAGCCGATTTCGCGAAGTGCGGATTCCCACTGAGAAAGTTCTCGGGCCGGCAGTGAATGTTCGTAAAATTGCAGCGCCCGCCGCCGGAGATGAGGATCTTCTTCCCCGGCCTGTCGGCGTGCTCCAGCACCGCGACGCGGCGTCCTCGCTTGCCCGCCTCAATGGCGCACATCAGGCCGGCCGCTCCGCCTCCGAGAATCAACGCGTCAAATTTCTGGATCACGGGCGATCACATGTAGAACAGGCTGAGCCGGGGCAGTTTGTATTTCTCCAGAAGTCTTTTTTGCACGTACTGCTTCTGCAGTTGATCGATCTGCGGACCGGACATCTTTCGGCGATACGGGGCCAGGTCGCGATCCGCGTCCGCGCGCACGCTGACAATCTCATCGTCCGGCGTCGACGTCAGCAACGCCGCGAAGAGTTTTTCCTCTAGCACGGTCAGCCGCCGTTCCAGATCCTCCAAGCGCCCGCCTGACTTGCCGCCGGCTTGTGCAGCCAGTTCCCGTAAAGTCTTCACGGCCTCGAACACGACGGCTTGCGCCAGTTTGGCGCTCTCGGGAATGTTCGCTGCCTCAAGCTCTTTGGCATTGCGCTCGAGGAACGTGGCGATGGTCTCCGGCTCAAATCCCTGATTCGCGCGAGGCCGGCCGGCAGCCGCTCCCACGCCCACCGCGGCTTCTTTCATCTCTTCCGCCGCCGCCAGCACCTCCTGCGAACAATATGCCAGGCTGTTGATCTTCTTGGTCTTGGACGGCCGCTGGTCGTATTTATCAAAAGCCGCATCAATCCCGCGCAGCACCGCATCCAGAGGGATGCCGGCGTCTTTCCAGGTTTCAATCAAGGCCCAGTCGAGGGTGGAGAGCAGCAGCCCTCCGCCGCGGCGCTGCAGGTAGCGCTCCTCGACTTCGGTGAAGTAATTGAAGTAATTTTCCACGGCAGGTCAGCGAGCCGAACGCGGCGCGGGAGCGCCAACCTTTCCATCGCCACTTGAGGATTTCTGCGCTGGAGTTTTCGCAGGGACTTTGGCCGCTGACTTTGCGGCCGCCTTGGTCACCGCGTCCCGCCGCCCGGCAGCGTTCCGCTCCCAGATAATGCGCAACCCTTCGAGCGTGAGGAAGTCGTCCACGTGCTTAATGTATTTCGAGCCCGTGCCAATCATCGGTCCAAGGCCGCCAGTCGCGAGCACGCGCGTCTCCGGACCTAGTTCAGTCAGCAGCAATTCGATAATCCCGTCCACCAGACCCAGGTATCCGTAGTACAGACCGGACTGCAAGCTGCCAACGGTGTTTGATCCGATCACCCGCGCCGGCTTGCGAATCTCCACGCGCGGCAGTCTCGCCGTACGTTCAAACAGCGCATCTGCCGAAATGCCGATCCCCGGACAGATTACGCCGCCCATGTACTCGCCCTTGGCCGAAACGCAATCGAAGGTCGTGGCAGTTCCGAAGTCCACGATGACGCATGGTCCGCCATATTTTTCGAAGGCCGCGACCGCATTGACGATCCGATCCGCTCCCACTTCCGCCGGATTGTCGTAATGCACCGGCATTCCCGTCTTGACGCCGGGCTCGATCAAGAGCGGACGCAAATTGAAGTACCGCTCGCAGACCTGACGCAACACGGGATCGAGCGGTGGAACAACAGATGAGATCACGATTCCGTGAATGCCCTTGGATTCCAGCCCCGCCATGGAAAACAGGTTGCGGAACAGCACTCCGTATTCATCAACAGTGCTGGTACGAGAGGTCGCCACACGCCAGTTCGCCAACAGCCGCTCGTAGCGGGGCTCTTCGTCGGTGTCACCACCAGGATGCACCTTCGCGACCCGGGCGAAGACGCCCAGCACGGTATTCGTATTGCCCACATCGATGACTAGCAGCATGATTTGTAGCGCCGCCGTCCCGGCGGCTGTCCGGCGGGCGTCTCGCCCGCCGGCAACGAAAGCGCATCAAGAGCCGGCTCTATCTCTCCCGTACCGTCCCGCTCAAAACCGTCTGCACGCCGTACGCCGTCCGTACCTGCAGGAACCCGCGCGGATCCAGCCCCTCCGTCGTCCCCTCAAAAGCCGAGCCGTTCTCTTCAATGCGGACCCGCTTTCCCAGCACCCACGACGAATTCTCCGCAAAGCGCTGCAGAATGGATTCCTTCGAGTCTGCATCTCCTGCCAGTTGCCTGTACTCCCGGTCGAGTGATTTTAGCAAAGCACCAACAAGCTCCACGCGCGACCACTCGCTGCCGGTGGCGAGCCGCAGCGATGTTGCCGGCAAATCCTTGGGAAAACTCGCCTGGTTCACGTTGATGCCGATCCCCACCACGATGTAACGCACTCGCGTGGCCTCGGCGTTCATCTCGGTGAGAATCCCGCAGACTTTTTTGCCGTTGAGCAAAACGTCATTCGGCCACTTGAGGTCGACTTCAATGCGGAAATCAACTTCTCGTATCGCGGTCTGCACCGCTAGCCCCCCTGCCAGAGAAAGCGCCAAAACGTCGGAAGGCGGCAACGCCGGACGCAAGATCACCGAGCAATAGATCCCAGTGGATCGCGGAGACTGCCACGAATTGGCTCCGCGCCCGCGTCCCGCGGTCTGCTCCTCGGCGAGAAACACGCTGCCTTCCGGCGCGCCTTCCGCGGCAGCGGCCATGGCGACGGTATTGGTCGATCCAATCTTGTAGAAGTGATGCAGGTGCGCGTCGAAAATTGTGCGGCGCACAAGCGGCCGGAGAATCTCGGGCAGCAACAGATCCGGGACCGAGCGCAGCTGATATCCCGTCGCCGGATGTCCCGCGACATCCACACCCATGCTGCGAAGTTGCTGAATCAGCCGCCAGACCTCCGAGCGGCTCGAAGAAATCTCCTCGGCGATCTTCGTCCCGCTGACCACAACCGTGGCGTGCTCCATCAGCAGACTCACGATGTGGCCGAGGCGAAGATCGGTGGGTTGTTGTGGGCCACCTTTGCCGTGACCCGCAGCCTGAGGCTCCCTCGTCCGCGGCGCCTTATGCTCGCGAAATGTGCCGGACTTGCCGATGCCGGAATTATGCGCGAATACGCGTCAAACGACAAATCCGGCTGCCACCGCGGCCATCAAGAACCCTAAAAACCAGGAAGGACACTAAGGTGCACGAAGGATCTGATTTCCTTCGTGCGACTTCGTGTCCTTCGTGGTTCCAGATCTTCATCAGGCGGGCACAACCCGCAGGCTCAAATCTACCGCATGGGTCGAGTGAGTGAGCAGTCCAACAGAAATGAAATCCACCCCGGTCTCAGCGTAGGCGCGAACATTTTCGAGGCGAATTCCTCCTGAGCACTCGATCGGAATGCGTCCCCCGGTTTTCCTTTCATCTAGCCTTGAGCAGCGCTCGACCGCGCGGCGCACGTCCTCCGTAGACATGTTGTCGAGGAGAATCGCTTCGGCACCGCTCGTCAACGCAAGGTCCAGTTCTTCCAGAGTGCGGACCTCGACCTCGATGGGCTGGGAGCCGCGCCGGTTGCGATGCGCACGATCGAGAGCTGCCGCGACCCCTCCCGCGAGCGCGATGTGATTGTTCTTGATCAGCACGCCGTCGGAGAGATCGAGGCGGTGATTCTGTCCGCCACCGCAGCGCACGGCATACTTGTCGATCACCCGCAGTCCGGGCGCGGTCTTGCGGGTATCGAGAATGCGAGCCCGCGTGCCGGAAACGGCCTCGACGAATTTACGCGTGAAGGTCGCGATCCCGCTCATGCGCTGCAGAAAATTAAGGATCACGCGCTCGCAGGAAAGAATCACGCGCGCATTGTGGCGGATCACCGCGACAGACTGCCCAGGCCGCAACCGCACCCCATCGAAAATCTCGGGATGCGTCGTAACCTCGTAGTGCGTCGTGACAGCGCCGTCGAGAGCAGCGTATACGTCCAGGATGCGAGCCACGCATCCGATGCCGGCTAGAATGCACTCCTGCTTGGCGATGATCGTCGCCGCCGCCCGCTGGTTCGGATCGATGCAGGCATAGCTGGTCGCGTCGCGCGTCGCCCGGTCTTCGAGCAGCGCGTTCTCCAGAATCGCCGTAAGCCGTCGTGAATTCCAATCCATATCGTAGAGACGTCGCTTGCAACGTCTTGCCGCCGCCGAGAGAGACGTAGCAAGCTACGTCTCTACGATCACTGGCAGCCTAGTTCCTTTAATTTGCTGACAGTCTTTTCCTTGAGCACAGCCAACTCCAGCTGTTGCTTCCGCAGACTTTCCACGACATTCTGCGGAGCCTTCGCCAGAAATTGCTCGTTCCCGAGCTGCCTCTGTCCGCTGCCTATCCCCTTTTCCAATTTCTCGAGCTCTTTCTTCAGTCGCTCGCATTCGCCGGCCAGATCGATCTTGCGTTCGTAAATAACGTGAACGTCAAAGCGAGCCGTGCTACGGGAGCCAGCAACCTTAGATAGAGAATGTTCCACGAAAGCGATCTTCTCCACGCTCGCCAGCCGCTCCACCGCGCCGCGATTGTGTTCGATCATCGTACGAATCTCCGGTTCATGCGCGAACACCTCGACTGGGACCTTCACTTTCGGCTCAACCTTAAGTTCCGCCCGCAGGTTCCGAATGCTGACGATCAAGTCCTGCAGAATCCCCATCTCCGTTTCCGCCGCGAGATCAAACTGCTTCTCATCCGCCTGGGGGAATGGCGCGAGCGCGATCGACTTCAGAGCAGGCTTGTGCTCGTGCATCGCCTGCCAGATTTCTTCCGTGATGAACGGCATCACCGGATGGAGCAGCCGCAGCGACGCGTCGAACAGGTTGACCAGGTTCGCGCAGGCAATCTTCGCCGCGCTCTTGTCGGAACCTTCTTCGAAGTTCATACGCGGCTTGATCAGCTCCAGGTACCAGTCGCAGAACTCGCCCCAGAAAAAGTCGTAAATGCTGTTCGCCGCCTCGTGAAAGCGGTAGGTGGCCAGCGCATCGTTGACG
>Ga0075030_100005540_pt1 | contig 11376 bp, 10 predicted proteins | sample LitLauG_LLR_2012_FD_71393 | JGI IMG/M metagenome (GOLD analysis project Ga0075030, IMG submission 71393) | Freshwater sediment microbial communities from Pennsylvania, USA - Little Laurel Run_MetaG_LLR_2012 | ecosystem: Environmental > Aquatic > Freshwater > Creek > Sediment | place: USA...
CGCGCTGCAGCGCGTCCTTGAGAAATGCGCTGGTGGCATGCTGCATTTGGCCCTGTACCAGCGGGCCGTATTGCGCTTTGCCTTCGGGGCAGTTGATGTAACGGATCGCCACCTGGTCCAGCCCTAGCTTACGCGCCGCCTTCGCAAGGATTGGCTCCATAATCGAAATGCCTTGCAGCCCACCAGGCGAGCTCTGCGCGCTGCGCGGCGGCGTGTTCGTCAACACGGTCACCCCGCGCCAACGCATGGCTTGAGGCTGGTACAAAAGCGAGACCATACGTCCCGACGTCGGGGAGTCCCCCTGCGCGTCGTAAGGACCGTTATCTGAGATCACGAACATATCGAGGGCGAGAATCCGTCCTTCTTTGGAAAAGCCCGCCTTCATTCGCCCTTGAAACCCCGGCCGGGCGCGTCCGATGAAGGTCTCCTCCTCGCGACTGATCCGCATCATCACGGGAGCATGGGCCTTCTTGGACAGCAGCGCAGGAATGATCATGGTGACGCCGCCGGTGATCTTGCTGCCGAATCCGCCGCCGGTGTACTCGCTGATGAAAACGACCTTCTCCGGATCCATATTCAGCCATCGTGCGATCGCGGGCCGGGTTTGGGCGGTGCTCTGGGTCCCGCTGTGAATGTAGATTTTGCCATTTTGCCAATATGCCATGGCACTCCGTGTTTCCAGGGTCTGGTGACTGACATCCGGTGTTACGAACGTCTCGTCGAGCACTAGGGCGGCACTCTTGAAGCCTGCGTCGAGGTCGCCATATGACCATTCGTCAGGCGTCTTGCCCATCGGCAGGCGGCCGTCTTTGGCTTCGGCGAAGTCCGCCTCAGTCCACTTCAGTTCCTTCACTGCGGGCCCAGTAGCGCCTGGCGTCGTCGTCCAGATGTTGCCATCCGTGCGTGGATTCGGGCCGCCGGGGCGCAGCGTATCGAGGGGATCGACCACAAACGGCAGCGGCTCAAAGTCGATGCGGATTCTTTCGATGGCTTCGGCAGCGGTCAATTCGTCCACGGCTGCCACTGCGAGAATCGGCTCACCCTGGTAAACCGGCTCCATCGTGAGCCCCCGCTCGCCCCACTTGCTTGCCTTGATCACCGTACCGTTGTCGGTAAGTGTGTCGGCCGGCGCCGGAAGATCGTCCGCTGTAAGGATCGCCTTCACACCGGGCATCGCCAAAGCTTCGCGAGCATCAATGTGCTTCACCCGGGCATGGGGCAGCGGACTGAGCAACAGCTTGCAGAACAGCATGCCTTCGGTGCGAAAATCTTCCGCATATTTTGACCTGCCTGTGACCTTGGCTAAGAGATCGGCCGTGACATAGTTCTTGCCGATCAGCTTGTATTGAGGTCCGTATACACGCTCTTTGGCAGCTTCAGGCATGGTTCCCGCTCCTCATATTGTCCGCGCCGCGCATCATCGCGGTGAGAATCTTGTCGTAGTCCTGGCATCGGCACAGGTTCCCGGAAATGCCGTGCGCCAGTTCCAACCTGGTGGGGTTCGCGTTGGTTTTGAGAAACCCCACCGTGGCCATGATGAATCCGGACATGCAAAACGCGCACTGGAATCCCTGCTCGTCGATTACGCCTTGCTGAACGGGATGAAGCGATCCGTCTTCGCTCGCGAGTCCCTCGATCGTCACAACGTTCCGGCGCCGCACCGTGTGTGTGAGCACCGAGCAGGAGTAATGCGGCACGTCATCGATCAGCACCGTACAGGCCCCGCATTCGGCGCGGTCGCAACCGAGCTTTGTTCCGGTTAGTCCTAACTTGTAGCGAAGGGTCCATGCCAGCGTTTCCTGCTTCATTACATCGGCCCGCCGAACTTGCCCGTTGACATTTAGGGTAATGAGCCGTTCGCCGGATCCGCCGATGCCATGGACGGTGGAGCCGCGGAACAGGTAGCTGGATGCGCAGACGGCAGCGCCCCCGCCGATGACTCCCTGGATGAATCGACGCCTGGAAACTGCTTTTGGCGTGTTTCCGAGAATCTTCAGACTTGAATGATCAGACATATCGTGTGTCGCTCACTTGGTACTGCATCCGGAACGCCAGGCCTAAGTTGTTTTGTTTCCTTCCGGTTCGGAAAGAGTCTGTCCGTGGGAAGTCGTCTCCTGTCGGCGGGACGACGGGCGGCAAAAGCACAGCCTATAGGGGCGTAACGACCGCTTCCTGTTTGGGGATGCTGTCTAGCATCGACGTCGTCACTCCGAGATGCTGATTCATCAGCAGATGCGGCGTATGGGCCATCCACTCCGCAAGCGAGATGTCCTGGTATTCGCTGGTCCTGAACATCTCGATAAACACCAGGTCGGAGTCGCCGGTGTTCTCGATGTAATGCGGGTTGGAAATCGGCACGTATCCAACATCCCCCTCTTCGAAATCCATGGTGCGCGCGGTCGTCGCCCCAACGAAAACAGTCATCCGTCCCTTGCCAGTGATGTAGTATTGCCACTCGTCCGCGTTGGGATGCCAGTGCAATTCACGTAGCCCGCCCGGCTTCAGGGTGACAATCGCGGCGGAAATTGGGGTCACCGGGAAAGTCTTGGAATCGATGATCTTGACTTCGCCGCCGCGCGTCACCTTGGTGGGCTTCATAGCACTCGCTTTGAAGTCGAAACGCTTGGGAACCGTCCCTGTCCCTTTCGCCGCCTCGGCCTGCTCCGCTGGCAATTCACCGGGAAGAGCTGCTTGAAAAATGAAAAGCTCCTTCTTGGGAACCGCGTCGAAGGTCGATTCCGGCACGCTGAAGTTCTTCGCCAGGACTTCCTTGGGAGTGTGTACCAGCCAATCGGTAATCAGGAATGTGTGAAACTCGTCGAAGTTTCCATCGTCGAATACCAGCAGAAAGCGGCAACCATCCGGGCCCAGCCCCTGGATTGAATGCGGCACTCCGGGCGGAAACAGCCACAAGTCTCCTTCTCCCACGTCGCTTACAAAGCTCCTGCCGTTCTGGTCCACGGCGGTGATGCGCGCACTGCCATTCAGCATGATGGCCCATTCGGCTTCTACATGCCAGTGGAGTTCCCGGACTCCGCCGGCCGTGAGCCGCATTTCCACGCCCGCCATGGCTGTCGAAACCGGCAATTCCCGTGCCGTAACCTGGCGCGTCCAGCCGCCGCTCAGCACGCGCTTGCGGGCCAGGGCGAAGGAATACTTGAACGGTTTTACGGTGCCGCTATCGGTGGACGGAGACCATTCCGAATCCGGATTCTCCGCTGCCAGAGGGCGATTCTGCGGCCCGGGATTACTCTCGTTGAGTGCATTGTGGGTAACGGGCCCTTGCGGCTGCGCGGCGGCGTCCGCTTCCTTCGGGGCGGCGACCCAACTGGCCGCCGCCAGAGCCGCGGAGCCCAATCCAAATACTCTTCTCCTGCTTAGTTTTGAATCTGCGGTGTTGATGTCAGCCATAATCTCTCCTGTTGCGGTCCGGTCAGTTCAGAAAATGTAAGTTACATAAGAAAACGGGTAATTGTATGCCTTGCCGGGCGTAGCTTCATTCAGGTACTGGCCGGTAAACAAGTGGCAAAACCCGAAACCATAGCTTACGTGCCGGCTTTGCTTATATTCCGCGATCAAATCGAGTTCCGCTCCGAGATGACTACTGGTAGCTCCCGGGTGCGCGGCTATTGAGAGGGCGCCGCTCGCGCCGTACACGGCATCGTTTTTAGTCGCCAACCAGAAGTCGTCGACCATCTCCGTCAATGTCCATTTTTTTCCGACCTTTTCGTCAACGCCGGCGCGGATGTCCCGGATGTTCCTCCAGCCGAATTGATCGGCGAAGTCCATCTTGTCGTGACTGGAAGGATATATCTGGTCGTGAGTGCCCCAGGTGTTCCCGTTTGGGTTCTTGGTGCCGGAGGCGTAGTTGTACTCCGCGAACAGCCTGGGCTGCGTACGTGCGTTAACGAAGGTGTGTCCCGCGTTCCAATGCCCCGCCCACGCGTCAATGGAATAATGTCCCAACGAGCCGCCCTGCTTGTTCATTTCGACGTCGTAATCGAAGTTGAAAGGCAGCGTGCCGGCAAGGCGAGCGCCTCCGGTGACTTCGTTCATATGGCCGTGGCCCACGGTTTCGGGCAGGGACACATTGCCCGGAGCAACCCGCCACAACAGATAGGGCTCCAGTGTGGCGTGTGGAACCACGTGGGAAAAGCTGCTGTAAATGCCGTAGAGATTGTTCCCTTCAAGGTGGTGATCGATTTGTCCGTCAATGGCGCTAATCACCGAGGCGGCGAAGATACTCACGCTGGCGCCTGGGTGATGCAGATCCAGCCTCACTGTGTCGAACGTACGCCCCATATTGAGCCAGTCGGAAGGCCCGATGACCCGCTCGTCACCGAAACTGAACATCTCGCGTCCGCCGACGAGATCGAACCAGCCGTCTGTCGAACTGCCCAACTTCAAATATGCCTCCCGCACGTCCCAGATGTTTTGGTAGGGAGACGCGGTAGCTACGTGGTGATTGAAAAAGACTCGTGAATCTTGTGTTACCCCGACAATCTCCAGCCAACTGGTCGGCTGAATATACATACCGATGCGAAGCTGCGTTAAATCGTATCCATCGTTGACGGGTGCATAGCCGAGTCCGTCCTGGCTCTCCACACGATCGCGAAACTGTCCGCCGAATTGGATCCAACGGGGTAGGTGCTCATTTAACTTGGTTATGGGGTAGAGCCACCCACCGGTGTCAGGTCCCGATACCCGTACGTCCGAAGCTGCATGAGACACTCCAGGAGTATCTGCTTGGAAGGGGCCGGGAGAAGGAGTCACGGCCGGTTGAGCGATGGCGTTGCCGAGGAGAACATCGCACAAGAGAAGAATGAACTGGACGCCTGTTCGTCTGCGTCGCAGATGTTCCGTGAAAGTGTTTGCCAAGGTGGTGCTCATATCGATCGTAAGAACAGCAACTCTAATGCCGCGGCTCGTCACATAATCGGACCTCCGTTTCTAACACTTCCGGATCCGGCCGAGTCCATATGTCGACCTGAGTGACCCCCGGTCGGCGGAGTCCCGGGGCCAAGGAAGAAGTCGCCACGAACGTGCAAGTGGAATTCATGATTGGATCGAAGAGGGCGGACCGGCTCGCATGTGGAACAGGCAATCCGATCCTTCAGGCAGGCAATTCTAAGAGGACGTACGACAGATGACACGCTCGAACCCATGTCATACTCAGAGTTTGCTGGCGCAGCCCGGGAAGGGGCGACGCCAGCGCTTCATTTTCACAGCTATCGGCGATCGGCGATATCGGCGCTACGTCCGCCCGACGATCTCCGCGAGGAACCACGTTCTTCGCTCGGTCTGATCGATCCATACTTCAATCATGCTGGTGCTGGCGACATCCTTATAACGGCTGCAAATCTCGTGCGTTAAGCGCAGGAATGCCGTCAGACGCCGGCTGTCTGCAAGCAACTCGCCGAGCATATTGTCGGGGCTGACGGCGTCATTGTTGTTGTCCGCCAGCCGCTGATGCCCGGATATATCGCTGATGGAATGCAGAGCGGTTCCGCCGATCTTCCGCGCCCGTTCGGCTATCTCGTCAGTCATAGCGAAGAGTTGGTCGCCCTGCTCGTCCAGCAATAGATGATAATCGCGGAAGTGGCGTCCGCTCATGTGCCAGTGGAAGTTTTTGGTTTTCAGGTAGAGCGCGAAGACGTCTGCCAGCAACGCACGGAGTGCGCGCGAGATCTCCGCAACTCCGTCGCGGCCGAGTTCGAGTTCCTGCTCTGCCCGAACTTCAAATGTTACAGTTTCGAGTTTGTTCATTATCGCTTGCTCCTTAAGAGTCAATATCCGGATTCACCGTCTATCTGACGGCAGCGCGCCACGTAGCGTCTTTATGAAATGAAGCCATGGCACCTGCGAGCGCCGCAGTGTTGTCGCCGAGGTCCTTTTCGTACACCTCGCCCTTCTCCGTGACGACGAATGTCATCACGCCAGACGACCGATATTCCGCGGGGTAAGCGACTACGGCGAATCCGGCAGCAACGTTGGTCTTCTGCGGCGGCAACACGCGGAAGTAGTAACCATCCAAAGCCACGGGAGTCGCGGCGTCTGTGCGATCGCGCCTTTGGGAGGCAAATTCGTGGCAAACCGAAATTGCCGTGAATTCGTTCTCGCCGATTCGCCGGAACCGAACCTCCTGCTGGCCGGCGTCCGCGTCGAAGCGCCAAGCCCCATTCTTCTCGACAATCGGAATAGGAAACGGCCAGTTCTCGGCTCCAATGTAGAGGGTCACCGATCCATCACGCTCGCGGTGCAGGCGGTGCATTTCCCGGTATTTCTGGGCGAAGTTCTCGCGGTCGGCCTCATCCTGGCGTTCATCATGGGAAGAAGTGAGATCCCTAGGTCCACCCAGGATCCGGTTTATGGCCATCTCGTTGTTGTCTTGCACAGCCTGGAGAAGACTCTGACCGGCCTCGGCGGCCGACGGAAATACCGGCTGCGCGGATTCCTGGGCCCGGCCGGCGCCGGTCCCCATGGATATCGCAAGCATTACCAATGGAAGCATCATTTTTCGTTTCATGGTCGCATCACCTCCTGCACTCTATCGCCGGCCTCCGCCGCCATGTCCGCCACCACCGTGAAAGCCGCCGGCGAGGCCGCCTCCGTGGAAACCGCTAAAGCTGGATTGGCCACGGTAGGAGTATCCTCTCGCGATACCGCCATGACTGAATCCGCTGAACGCGCTGGAATGTGTGCCGGACATTGCGCGCGAGTTGCTGGAACCGCGAAGCGCCGTGGAATGGTTAAAGTTGGCTCCAGACGAACGGAAATTGTTCCGATTGACGATCGTCCGACTTTGAGAAATGTAGGTATTGTGGTTGTAAACCACCCTTCCGGCACCGTGCCAGTCGAAGCCCCAATGGTGCCAGCCCCAACCGAAACCGCCAAAGAAGCCTACTCCGAAACCGAGACCAAAAGCGATTCCCGGGCCTCCCAGGAAGAGGCCGGGATACGGATACCAACCCGGGAAGACAGCCAGCGGATCTCCGTACACCAGCCACGGATCGTATTGAGGTACGTACACCACCTCGGTCGACGTGGGTTGAATTTCAATGTCCTGTCCGTGCTTACTCACTTTCTCCTGATCTGTCGTCTGCAAGTTCCCGGCCTGTTTCGCGCGTTGCCGCATGGTTTGAATTGTCTGAGACAGTTCCTGTTGCTGGTTCACGTAAGCGTCACCCAGTTCTGAAGTCCAGGCCAGATTCTGATTCATGTTCGCGATCACGGCCGGGAATTGCGTCAGAGCTTTCACAGCGGGATCCCATGACTGTTTGTCAACCTGTTTCGCCAGACTGTCGCCCGTAAGGTCTTTATGCTGTTGCATCCACCTCTCGGCCTCCACTATCTGATCCGGGTATGCGGCAGCCGGCAGGATCTGCGCAATCAATGCGTCGGGATATAGCGCAATGGGCGCCACGAGCTGTTGCAATTGGTCCGGGCTCTGCTGCACGGCCTGCGGCGGGCTGTTCTGATAGGCCAATCCATCTCGTGCACACACGCCTATCAAGCACCAGGATAGGAATAGCGCCATGCCTTGTTGAAACCGCTTCATGATGACTCTCCTTTCAATCGAGACGCGTTTCTATCACGCTATTTCTTCGGGCCCGGCGGAAAGCGATCAAACATCTTCTGGACTCCTTTGTCGAGAGTCTTGATGTTCTTGTCGGATTTGTCCGAAAGCGTTTCACTTGCGGAACCTCGCCAAATCAGCTTCTTCGTGCTGGAATCGAACAGGTCGACAACCAGAGTGCCGACCTTATACGTGTCGACGGTAGTCGTTGAGTCTCCGAATCCCCCGAACCCGCGCCAGCGCCAACCGCCGCCAAAGCCGTCGTAGAAGGTGTTAAGAGTTTGTTGGTTCTGGGTGGTCTCAATCGCGACGGCCGCCACGTCGCCGCCCGAGTCCACTTGCTTCCATCCTTTTGCGGCGAGGGCTGAATTAACGGCTTCTTTGATCCGGTCGACCCATAGCGAGTCCGGTGTCTGGACCTTCTCCCACGAATACGTTCTGTAGTGAGCGAAATCCGCGTCTCGGTCGTAGTCCGTCTTTACCTGCTGCGCGAGTGATGCCGTCGCAGTAAGAAGCATGGCTCCAAGGAAACCAACAATCGTACGGTGTGCGTTCATATTCATCTCCTACCTTGGAGGTATGCAATCGTGCGGCCAAGCGCCGAAGTATCATAGGTCAAACGAGTGATGGGTCCATGCAGCCGGCCGCTACTTGTTGTTCGCGACGGCGGGGTGACAGACGTGTCGCCCGTGAAACTATCGTGAAGATCGGCAGCCCGGCTTCTTGCACCCATCTTTGCGGTTCCGGCCATAAACCAAGGGAACTTCGAGCGTTCCCCCGCTGTCGGCGACACTCAATACACATGATGTGCATCTGGAGCAGATCCCACTTTTGCGATCTGGAGAAGCTCCAGCCGATCTTCTTACGATTCACGCGGACCACCCGTGCGAGAGCGATGTAGCCAGTCGCGGCTAACGCGGGAGGTTGTATTTGCGGTCGATGGGCGTCCGGACGTCGCGTGAAGGCCTTGTTTTCGACGCAAACGGGCAAGGACCGCGAAAAATGTCGGATGTGTATCAGAGTCGAGACCGACATGCCTCGAGAATCTGCAGGTAATACTGCGCGGCCGGTTCGAAGTCGGCGCTGTCTTCAGCAGGTCTCAGGCGGTTCGCCGCCGGGATTCCTTGAGGCTGAGGCGACAAAGCGCCGCCTTGATTGCCTCGGCACTGCCATGTAACCCTTGTTGTTCGGCGTCGGACATGTCGGGTTCGATCACGCGATGAACGCCGTCCCGGCCAATAACACTTGGCAAGGAAAGCGTAACGCCGAAAGTTGGGTTGTAATAGCCGACAGGAATCACGGCTCTCTCATCGCGCAATACCATCTCAGTGATTCTTGCGGAGACCATCCCGATGCCGTATTGGCTGGCCCCAATACCCTCAATGATCGTGATGTTAGCGTAACGGACCTCCCGTTCGAGTTCCTCCCGCACCGTTTGCGGCGATGAGCTTTCCCCAAAGAGGTCCAATACGTTCCTGCCACCCGCTCGCGCCGATGACCACAGGAACACTGACGAGACACCATGTTCACCTAAGACCAGCGCCTCCACATCCGATGCGCTAACATTAAGACGCTTCGCCAGGTGAAACCGGAACCGTAACGAGTCGAGAGATGTTCCAGTGCTTAGCACGCGCTCGTGCCCCAATACACGCACGACGTCGGCCAGCGCGTCCGGCGGGTCGGTAACGACCAGAATCAGCGCCTCAGGAACTGAGTAATGGATCCTTGGGACGATGTCCTGAAAGATCGCAGCATTCGCCTCGAGCAACCGGAGGCGCCCGACGGGGTCGTTGCGGTCGGTTGCGCCCCCACCCTTCTCGTTGACTCCGGCAGTGATCATCACGACGGACGAGCCAGTCAGGTCCGAATAGTCGCCCTCGCACACCGAAATCGGCGGCGACAGGACCGCGCCGTATTGAACGTCTGTCACGACACCCCGGGCCCGCTTGCGATCCCTGTTGACCAGCACGACCTCGCGCGCACTTCCGCGCATGACCAACGACAAAAGGCACGCCGAACCGACCGCGCCCGCTCCAACAACCCCGACCTTCATATCGTTCCTCCTATTCAACAGCGACTTCTACCGTGCTTCTCCTGTTTCCGCGCGCTCGAGCGTCCTCAGCGAGAGACGCGCATGCGGCTCACGGCCTAAGCGATAGAGGAGAAGCGTAAGCACAAATCCGCGGCCAGCAGCGCCTGAGGCACAAAGGAAAACCGCCGAATAGCCAAACTTCCCGACAATAGCTCCCGCAATTGGCCCTGTAAGCCCCATTGCCAGGTCGAGGAATGCCGTGTACACCCCGAGTGCAGCTCCGTGATTCTGATCGGCGACCATTTTGAGAGCTTCCACTCCGAGTGCTGGAAACACTAGGGCGAACCCACACCCGCTGAGAGCTGCCCCCGCAAGGGCCAGATCGTGAGTGGGTGCCGACCACAAAATGAACAATCCGGCAGACTCCAAGATGAATGACACCATAGCAACTCGGAATCCGTCCCAACGATTGATGGCGCCGGCGAACAGCAGGCGGGTGACGATGAAACAGGTGCCGAACAGGATCAGCGCGAGCGCCGGGTCAGTCCAGTGCCGGCTGGCATAGAACAGCCCCGCAAAAGTCGCAATCGCAGCAAATCCGACCGTGCCGAGAGTCAGTCCCAACCCATGAAGCGACACTCTCCCGAGCACGCTCGAAAACGCCAGATGAGCGCCGCGCAGTATCGGCACTCCGGCTACTGGGAAGGCGAAAGCCAGGTTGAGCACCGATAGTCCCGAGGCTGCTGCGCCAATTGATTCAAGCCCGTACCTGGATTCAAGCCAAATGCCAAGAGGGGCCCCCGCTGCCATGGCGCCATAGGATGCTATTCCACTCCAGGAGATCACCTGTGCGGCATATGTCGCGTCGACCCGTCCCAACCCCCAGGTGATCGCGCCAGTCGCCACACAGCTTTCGCCACAGCCAAGGATCACGCGACTTATCAGAAGAACCACGAAACAGGCAACAGCTTTGGATTCGAGCGACGCTGCAACAATGAGACAGAGTCCACTAAGCAAGCCCACGGTTTGACCGACCAGAACAGTGACGCGCGGACCGAAGACATCGGCCATTCGGCCGGCGTTCGAGCGAGTGGCAAGGGTTGCCAGGTATTGCGAGCTGATTGCGACTCCGGCCCAAAAGGGGGAGAGGCCCAAATGGAGATGAATGAAACCGGGCAAGACTGCGAGAAGAAGGCCGATCGTCAAATAATAGAAAAACGCGAACAGTGATGTGTGAATGATTCGAATTGTTGTCGACGCTGCGATCAGGTGTCTCAGAAAGCCTCCAGGTAGTTGCCTCAGGACAGCTGAGAAGGCGTCTTTCATTCACGGTTCAACAGGACTGTCGCTAGGAACCAAGCAATCGATCTACCGTTGGTACGGGCCTCCTCGGGCTGTTGCCGCGAATACATTGCAGGCTGGATCGTGTCGGCCTAGCGCCGTCCCTGTCCATTAGACGCCTTGCAAACGACCGTCGAGACAGAATCTCAAGTCCTGGGAATTGCGTCGCAGTACTGCGCCATCAACAACGATGGAGTGAATTGGATTCTTACTCAACCGTGTTGTTTTTGGCATCGCAGATGCTTCAGAGGGTGGTGTGCCGTTCGGAGCGCGCGTGAATTTGTGACGCGGGAACCGGCAAGCAAATATAAGGAGACTGAGATCATGAGCTTACCTCTTGAAGGAATCAAAGTAATTGACTACACCGGCGTGCAGGCCGGACCGGCGTGTTCGCAAATGATGGCGTGGTTCGGCGCCGACGTCCTGA
>Ga0075030_100005543_pt1 | contig 11374 bp, 17 predicted proteins | sample LitLauG_LLR_2012_FD_71393 | JGI IMG/M metagenome (GOLD analysis project Ga0075030, IMG submission 71393) | Freshwater sediment microbial communities from Pennsylvania, USA - Little Laurel Run_MetaG_LLR_2012 | ecosystem: Environmental > Aquatic > Freshwater > Creek > Sediment | place: USA...
CGCTAAATCTTCGATGTTTTGCTGGGTATCCTCAAGTTCTGCCAGCACTGCGGCAAGGCGCGTATCACCTGCGAGATACGCTGCAGATTCCTGTTCGGCAATGGTCAACATGGTTCATTCCCCAGGGTTAAAAGTCAGATAAAGGGTTTACGCGCGAGCAGGACTACCCACGCAGCAGGTATTCTCGCACTGTCTCAGGGTCGAGCCCTAGTCGCTGCGCGATTGTCTCAAGGGTCAACCCCTCGACGATCCACAGCAGTGCCTGACGTTTTTGATCTTCGGTCATTTTGTGGTCCTTTAGTCAGCAGGTCCACCATCACAATCGCGTGACGTGCAGAGCTTTGCACAGTCACTGTCCGTGTCGCACTGTGCATCATTCGGGACTGCGGTCCAGGCGATGCACAGTGCGAGTAAAACAGCCATGGTGAGAAACCACAGGGTGAATCGGGGAAGCATGGTCAACCTTTCACGAATTGAAATAATACGCTGCACCGTCGATATTGGCGGATTCGTAATTCCCCCAGTGCGCTAAACACGCGCCAGTTCTGCTGCACCAAAGGCAGATCGAGTTGTCTTCATGTGTAATGTACGCTTGCATTTCGGTTTCTCCAAGTATCCGGGTCACGTCGCCCGTCATAGCCCATGTCTTGTGGGCTAGGACTGGCGTAGTTACGCGTAAATTTGCCCGAGGGTTTCCATATAAAACGCGCAAACGGTTTCCCAGCCTTCCGTTTCGCATTCATCACGGAATTGGGACGCGTCATCCCCTTGAAGGTAAAAGTGCTCCCCGTTGCGGCGCACGTCGTAAGCCGTGCCGTTTCCGTAAGAAAGCACTTCAAAGGGACCAAACTGCATGATTACGAGTTTCATCATTTCACTCCATTACAAAAAGTAGCCAAAAGAAAAACGGCCCGCCCACAAGGGCCGCGACAAGGGCACACTGCGCCAGGATTGCGAGATAGTGGCGCATCACAGGTCAACCATTGCAGCGCGGATGCTTGACACACTGTAAGGTGCGCCGTCCGGGGTTTTCGTGATGCCCGCATCGTGCAATTCGTTGAGCATTGCCACGGCGGCGGGCAGTTTGCCTGTGCGGTATGCCCGCACGTATTGCCGCGCCATGTGGTAAAGCCCTTCGTCATTATTGATCCACAGCGAAACGTTCCAGTGGTTCCAATTCTTGTGACCGTTGAATGTGCTCATGGTTTTTTGCTCCAAAGGTTGAATGAATTAAACGCCCAGGCGACGGCAGATAGCGTGCCCAATGGTGATGCCGGAAAAAACGCAGAGGGATAGGATCGCAAAGGTCATGATGTTTTCCTCAGATGATGAATTCAGGATGGTTGCGCACGCTGAAAATGTCGGCGTATTCCATGAGTGCATCCCGGCTTTTGACAGTTCGGGCCGAACGGATCAAGGCAGACAGACCACGTGCTACCATGTCAGACATGCCCATTTTGTGTGCCATTGCCAGGGATTGAATCTCACACAGTTCTGACTTGTTCATGATGTTTACTCCGTTAAAAAATCTTTGATGGGTGAATAATAAAAGATTCTTTTATGGTTGTCAAACATTCTTTTGTAAAGATATGTAAAGATCAATCAGTAGGATTGTGCCAAGCTGCAGGGCTGATCCGGTCCAATGTGCAGGGCCAGGGTGGCGCTATAGGGCATACAGGGCCATGGTTCGATTGAGGCTAGAGGGCACTGTATCGTATCACTACCAAAACTACCATGTTGTTCGTAGCCCAGACTGCCGAGAATTTAGGGGGTTGGATTGGAGCTTATCAAAGAATGTTTAAAAAAATGGATTTTAGCTTGCAAAAGTAAGGCCAGTTGGAAGTGTTTAAGACTGGTAGCTTTGGTAAGCCTCAAAATCAAAGTGTCTTTGACGGTTTCGTCAATCATTGTTTGATGGATCAAAGATTCTCTGACAGATTGCATCAGCCTGGACGCAAGCTGTTAAAGAATCTTTAATACTCTGCTTTTTGACCAGTAAAAGAAAATGTTTCTTTGATGCTCTGCATCTGCAGGCCATCAAAGATACCTTGATGACTCAGGTCCAAGGGTTGACGGTCAGGGGTACTCGGATTCCCGGGGTCTAGGGGTTGACCAGTTTTCGATCAGGGGGCCAGGGGTAAACGGCTTTGGTGTGAAATATGTATATGACCATCAAACAATTCGCGCCCCATTTTTAAAGAGGCATCAAAGAATCTTTGATAATTCACCCCGAGGCATCAAAGAAACTTTGACACATCTCCCACCCCCATCCCTTAAATTTTTCGCCGAAAATTTCACAGCCATAAAACAAAGAATCTTTGATGTCCCATACCTACCAGCCCCCACACCAGCCCCCATTTGACGCAGGGCACAAGACTGGATATAAACACTGGCATGAGTGAGCACGACAATCAGCAAACCGATGAGGTGTACCAGCAGCCGGTGCAGACCATCCCTGCTGTGGTGGACCTGCCAGACTGGTTGATGGTCGAGCAGCCCAAAACCAGGCGCACCAACAAGGAGGTGCGGGCACTGGCCGAGACGACCTATGAGTCGTTCTTTGAGGTCGTGCTTGACAAGATGGTCAACGGCGACACGTTGAAGGACATCGTTCGTGAGGACGCCCGTGGGATTGACGAGGGGAAGTTCCGAACGTGGATCATGAAGGATGCACTTCGTCGCACGCGCTACGAGGAAGCCCTGGAGATCAACAGCTACGCCATCGAGGAAGAAATGCTGGCCATTGCCGATGCGATGGACAACCCCCTGGAGGACGTGCAGCGATCGACCCTCAAGATCAACACGCGTAAATGGGTGTTGGGGGTACGCAACAAGCGCAGGTTTGGCGATGTGAAGAAGCTGGAGATTGAGAAGTCCGAGTTGCCAGCCGATCATCTGTCCAACCTGGCCGATCGGCTGACGGTGTTGCAGAAAAACGCCCGTGGGGGTTATACTGACCCGAACATCGTGGATGTTGAATAGGAGTACCGTCATGTTTGAAGAACTGCTGCAGTGGTTTGCCCCGGGTCACCGTGAGGTGTTCTCCAAGGTGTTCACTGACCTCGTGGCACGAGTCGAAGCCCTGGAGGCGAAGCTCGGTGTGGGTGAGCAAGCCGCTGCTGCGCCTGCACAAGCACCTGCTGCGAGTACGCAGACTGCTGATGCGTCGGCGCAAGCCGCTGCTGCACCTGCCGCCAAGTCCTGATGTTCGTCTCATCGGCCAAGAACACCGGGGAGACGACCCCCCTGGTGTTCGACTTCCTCAGTAAACTGCCGATCGGGGACACGATTGCCTCGGCGGTCTGCACCTGTACGGTGTGGTCAGGGGTGGACGCGAGTCCGTCCAGCGTACTGTCGGGGTCGGCCACGATCAGTGGGAGCAAGGTCACGCAGACGATCACAGGTGGGGTGGCCGGTGTGACCTACAAGATCACCTGTGCCGCGACGACAACTGCTGGGTATGTACTGGTGCTGGGCACCCATGTCCCGGTGCTGACCGACCCGTTGTAACGTCATGATCTGCGTCGAAGTGCCTGTGAGCAAGCTGGTCGATGAGATCATCCGGCTTGAACAGGCCGATGGACAGCACAGTCAGACCTACGCCAAAGGGGCCATCGCTGCGCTGCGATGGGTCATCGACGGTGACCCCCGACCATCGCAGGACGTGCTGATGCTGCTCAAGGAGTCGCCCCATGGCAGGCATTGAACGCGTCAGTCTCAGACCCGAGGTGGTCGAGGGGTTCGCGGGACTGTTCCTGTCCCCGATGTACGACAACGCCAAGCCCACCCCGGACTTCCACCGCACATGCTGGCAGATGTACTGTTCGGGTCACCTGCGCTGCGCCGTTGCAGCACCCCGAGGTCATGCCAAGTCCACCGCGCTCACCCACGACTACGCCCTCGCCGTGGCGCTCTTTCGTGAGCAGGACTACATCATGATCGTGAGCAACACCGAAGAACTTGCCAAGGGTCACCTTGGTGACATCTCCCGGGTCTTGCGCGAGAACGATGAGGTCAGGGCGCAGTTCGCCATCAAGGAGATCGAGACGGACAACAAGGCCGACATCGTGGTCCTCTTTGAAGACGGTCACCGCTGCCGGTTCATCGCCAAGGGCTCGGGGCAGAAGATGCGCGGCACCAAGTGGGACGGCAAGCGCCCCGGGCTTATCATCTGCGACGACCTCGAGGACGACGACCAGACGGGGAACCGGGACAGACGCCTGGCGTTTCGCTCCTGGTTCAACCGTGAGCTTGTTCCCACGCTGCGCCGAGGCGGCATGATCCGCGTGCATGGCACGATCCTGCACGAGGACGCCCTGCTGGCGCGGCTGATGAAGAACCCCTCGTGGATGTCCAAGTGCTTCAAGGCCCATGCGGGGTTTGATGACTTTTCCGACATCCTGTGGCCTGAGCAGTTCTCCGAGAACGACCTACGCCAGATCAGGCAGTCGTTCATTGATGACGGCGACTCGGCAGGCTACTCACAGGAGTACCTCAACGACCCACGCGACAACGCCGAAGCGTACCTGAGGAAGGACGACTTCCTGGCGATGAAGGAGCAGGACTACGACATCGACAAGATGATCGTCGTCGGGGCTGACTTTGCCGTGAGTAAGGCCGACAAGGCTAACCGGACCTCGTTCACCGTCGCAGGTAAGGATGTCAACAACCTGCTTCACTACGTCGATCAGTACGTTGGCCGCTGGGACACGCTGCAGTGGGTCGACGTGATGTTCGACATCGAGAGTAAGTGGCACCCGTCCGTGTTCTTTGTGGAGGACGGGGTGATATGGAAGTCGATCGCACCCACCGTCTACAAAGAGATGCAGTTGCGCGACAAGTGGATCAACATCCAGGCCATCCCCAGCACCCGCGACAAGGCCACCCGTGGTCGTCCGTTCCAGAAACGTATGCGGGCAGGTGGGTGCCGGTTCGACAAGAACGCCCTGTGGTATCCGGCCTTTGAAGACGAGTTGCTTCGCTTCACGGGGAACTCGGACGCGGTGCTTGATGACCAGTTCGACAGCGCAGCCCTCGTCGCCAAGGGGGTCGAGAACATGGCAGAGGTCGAGGACGAAGACTTCTGGGACGATGAAGAACTTGATATGATCCGCACTGACCCGCGCAGAGTGCAGGGTCGTAACAAAGTCACGGGCTACTGACCATGATCCACTTCGATACCCGGCTCAAACTGACCAAAGAGGTCATCCAGTCTCCCAATCTGACAGGTATGCTGTCAGAGGAAGACCTGACCAAATTGGGCCACATGGTCAAGGATGGGTATCAGCGCGACGAGGATAGCCGCGACAAGTGGCGCAAACGCACCCAGGCGTCGATGGACCTGGCACTGCAGATGCAGAAGGACAAGAACTTCCCCTGGCCCGGTGCATCGAACGTCGCCTTCCCCCTTGTCACCATTGCGACACTTCAGTTCCACTCCCGCGCTTACCCGGCGATTGTTGGAGGCCCCGAGATCGTCAAGTGCCGCGTGGTCGGTGCGGACCCCCAAGGGCAGGAGCGTGACCGGGCCGACCGTATCGGACGGCACATGAGTTGGCAGGTGCTCGAAGAAGACACCTCATGGGAAGAACAGCAAGACAGGCTTCTCATCAACGTCCCCGTGGTCGGCTGCGCTTTCAAAAAGACCTACCACTCGGGTCGAAAAGGGCACAACGTCTCTGAACTGGTGCTGGCCCAAGACCTCGTGATGGACTACTTCGCCAAGTCCGTCCAGGACTGCGCCCGCAAGACACACGTTATCCCCATGTATCGCAACGAGATATATGAGAACGTGATGTCGGGGATTTTCAGCGACGTGCTGGAAGAACCGTGGTATAAAAGCAACGCTCGACCGATGCGTAACGAGGTGTCGGACAAGACCGATCACCGACAGGGTACGGACGAGTCCATGAGCGATGAGGACACCCCGTTCACGACGCTTGAGCAGCACCTTCTGCTTGATCTGGATGGTGACGGCTACAAAGAGCCCTACATCTGCACGATTGAGTACCACTCTTGCCGAGTGATGCGTCTGGTCACCCGGTTTGACCGCGAAGACGACATCAAGCGCAACTCGCGGGGGCAGATCATCAAGATCGAACCCACCGAGTATTTCACGAAATACGGGTTCATCCCCAGCCCCGATGGTGGCATCTATGACATCGGTTACGGCGTACTGCTGGGGCCGCTGAACGAGTCGGTCAATTCCATCCTGAACCAACTGGTCGATGCGGGCACGATGGCGAACACTGCCGGGGGCTTCCTTGGCAGGGGCGCGAAGATTCGCGGCGGTCAGTACACCTTCGCTCCGCTGGAGTGGAAACGGGTGGACTCCACGGGTGACGACCTGAAGAAGTCGATCTACCCGCTGCCGGTGCGTGAGCCTTCGGGTGTGCTGTTCCAGCTTCTGACGCTGCTGATTGAGTACACCAACAAGATTTCGGGTTCGACTGACATCATGACGGGTGAAAATCCCGGCCAAAACACCAAAGTCGGCACGACCGATGCGATGGTCGAGCAGGGCATGAAGATTTACAACGCCATCTACAAACGCATCTGGCGTTCGATGAAGGAAGAATTCAAGAAGTTGTACCGGCTGAATTCGATCTTCCTGCCGGTTGTCTCCGCCTTCGGTGAGGCGGGAGGCAAGATTTTGCGTGAAGACTATACGGGTGACGCCAACCGGATCATTCCGGCAGCGGACCCGAACACCACCTCTGAAAAGCAACGACTGCAGCAGGCGATGACCCTGAAGCAGATCGCGGCAACGACCAACGGATACAACCCCGTCGAGGTGGAAAAGAATCTGCTGCGAGCAATGCGCGTGGACGGCTGGGAATCGCTCTATCCTGGCCCGGATAAAGTACCCCCGCTGTCCAACCCCAAGGTGCAGATCGAGCAGATGAAGACAGAAGTCAAGAAGATGCAGGTCCAGGCACAAATGCAGCAGTTTGTGATGGGCTTGCAAGAACAAGTCAGACTTAACGACGCCAAAATCCTGCAACTTCAGGCTCAAGCTGCCAAACTGCTTGAGGAAGCCGGTGGTGTCAAGACAGGGCATGAGATCGCGGCTTTTGAAGCGGCAATCGGTGCGATGAAGTCCCACAACGACGCGTTGATGGGACAAGCCAACACTTTCCTCAAAGCAATGGAGTTAGAACATGACCAAAGCCAAGCCAATTCAGGAGCACGAGTTCAATGAATGGAAAACCCACCCGGTAACGGAGGCGTTTTTTGAAATCCTGAAGAAGTGGCGCGAAGATCAGAAAGAAGTTTGGGCATCAGGGGCATTCACCGCTGAAACCAAATACGGTACGGACATCCTGAATGCTCAGGCTGTGGCGTACTGCAAGACGCTGGAGGTCATTTCCGACATCCAGTTTGAGCAACTGCAAGAAAGCGAGTAATGCGATGGAAAACACAAGCGGTCTGACCCCGCTGGGGCGTGCTGTCCTGATTGTTCACTACGAACCCGAAAAAAAGGACTCCCTGATTGAGATTCCTGACTTTGTTCAGGATCGAACGCTCATGGTGGAGCAACGCGCCATTGTGGTCGAGGTTGGCCCTGCCTGCTGGCCTGATGAACCCCCTCGTGCCAAACCAGGCGACAAGGTTCTTATTGCCAAGATGAGCGGGTACATGGCGACGGGTCCGGCTGATGGCAAACGCTATCGCCTGGTCAACGACCGCGACCTGTTTTGCCGTATTGATAAAGAGGCATAAACATGCGGTGTAAATGCTGCGGGTCTGAAAAACCCTCAAGCGAATATTACGCTAGCAATCATGCCACCTGTAGGGTGTGCGTGAAATTACGTGCGGCTAAATACTACTACGCAAATAAAGAGCATTGTCTTCAAAAGTTCAAGAATTGGATAAGTGAAAACCCTGAACGTAGCGTCGAAATAAAGCGTGCGTATCGTGAGCGGAATCGTGAAGCGGAACGTGAATACCATCGAAATCGCCGCAAAGAGCGACCTGATGCAGTATACGCGGCCAACAAGAAGTACAAAGATGCGAACCCTGATGTTTATACGGCTGCTGCCGCAAAACGTCGAGCAAGCATCTTGAAAGCGACTCCATTGTGGGCAAATCTTGAGAAAATTGCGTTGTTTTATAAACTCGCTGCTGAACTTTCGATTAAGGTTGGGGAACCTCACGAGGTCGATCACATTATCCCTTTACAGGGTCGAACAGTGAACGGATTACACGTAGAGTCAAATCTGCGAGTTATTCCTCGATCTGTAAATCGCAGTAAGTCAAACAAGATGGAAAAGGAGTGATCCATGAGCGAGAACATTGAACAGGAAGCCCGGTCGATGGGGTGGGTGCCCCAAGAAGAATTCCGGGGCGACACGGCCAAATGGGTCGATGCCAACACCTTCGTGGAGCGTGGTCACACGATCATGCCCATTCTGCGGAAAAACAACGAGCGCCTTGAAGGCACCGTTCGTCAGCAGCAGGCCGAGATTGCCAAGATGCGCGAACTCCTGAATAACGGCCAGGAGGCTATTCAAGAGTTGCAAAAGGTCCATTCCGAGGCGACCAAGGCCGCTGTGGAAAAGGCTGTGCGTGATCTCAAGGCAGAACTCAAGACTGCACGCGCTGATGGTGACATTGACCGCGAACTTGAGATTCGGGAAGGCCTGGACGAACTGCAGGAGCAGCAAAAGGCCCTGACCAAAGAACCAGCCAAACCGCAGGTTCCTCAGTCTTCCCAGCAGGGTCAGGACACCCTGCACCCCGATTTCAAACCGTGGATCGAGGAAAACAAATGGTTCGGTGTCGATCAGCGCAAGACCATGCGTGCCATGGGGATCGCCCAGGAACTGCGTGCCGACGAGCAGTACGACAAACTTGAAGGTCGTGCTTTCTTCGACAAGGTTCTTGAGGTCATGGAAGAACGCGCGGGCAACCGTCCTCCCTCCAAAGTGTCCGAAGGTCGGACCTCGGCATCCTCGGCGTCGGGTGGTTCTGGTAAGTCGTTCAACGACCTGCCTGCCGACGCCAAGACCAAATGTGACGATCAGGGTCGGCGTCTTGTCGGCCCCGGTCGGGCATTCAAGGATCAGGCTGCATGGCGCAGCTACTACGCAAAACTGTATTTTGAACAGGAGTAAGACATGGCACGCCCTTCCAACACCAACCCCGCATCCCTGCCCCAGCGGCAGGATCGTACCCGTGTGCCGATGTCGATGCCGTCGCAGAAGCTGTCTGTCCCCGACATTCCGGGCTACCATCTTCACTGGATGGCAAGCAATCCGGGACGTATTGCACAGGCGCTGAAAGCGGGTTACACTTTTGTCGACCCCGATGAAGCCGATGTCACGAACACTGGCATTGCTGACAGTGCATCTGCTTCCGGGAACACAGACATGGGCAGCAGAGTCAGCATCGTCGCAGGCAGGGATGCCGGTGAGGATGGAAAAGAGCAACGCTTGTATTTGATGAAAATTCCCCTTGAGTTTTGGGAACAGGATCAGCAAGCACTTGAAGACAGAAACGAGCAAGTTGCCGCTACGCTTCGTGGTGGGAACGACATTGCGGCGAATCAATACGGTTCTGAGAACCGTTACATTCCCGAGTCGGCCCGAAAAAGCGTGGCTAATCTTTTCACGCCAAAAAGGAGAACTTAATTGGCAAACGTCAACAAACCGATGGGACTGTCGCCCGTGCAGTATCTCAACGGCGCTCCCTGGAACGGGCAAGGTCGAATCTACTCGATTGCTTACAACTACGGCACGTCGCTGTATGTTGGCGATCCGGTGATTTCTTCGGGTACTTCGGACACCAACGGTGTTCCCGGTATCGCAATCTACGGTGGCACCGGTGCCATCCGTGGGGTGATTGTGGCGATTGGCCGCTCGGAAGGCCTGCTGGCCAACCCGAACAACCTGTCGCAAATCTACTACCCCTCGGGCGGTGACGGCAACACCTCGCCGTGGTACGCACTGGTCGTGGATGATCCGAACGTCATTTTCGAGGTTCAGGAACACTACGCATCGGGCAACACCACCCTGTCGCAGACCAGCATCGGTTTCAATACCACGCTGTACTCTGGCACGGGCAACGGCTATTACTCTGGCTGGCAACTCAGCAATGCGACCGACGCAACCCCTGCGACCACGGCTACCCTGCCGATCCGTCTCATGGGCCTGAAGCGCACCGTGGACAATGCGTTTGGTGCCTACGCCAAATACCTTGTCAAGATCAACGTGCATGAGTTGGGCACGGGCACTGGCGCTGCTGGCGTCTAAGCATAAGGAGAACAGCACATGGCTGGCATCATCAATACGGGCACCCACCCGAAACTGCTTTGGCCCGGGGTACATGCGACCTGGGGCCAGGTCTACTCGGAGCACCAGAAGGAGTACACTGACCTGTACACCATCGAGCAATCCGACAAGGCTTACGAGCAAGACGTTCAGGTGAACGGCTTTGGTCTTGCACCCGTCAAGGGTCAAGGCGCTCCGGTCTCCTACGACTCGGAAACCCAAGGCATCATCACGACCTACCAGCACATCGCGTATGCGCTGGGTTACATCGTGACCTACGAAGAACTGCGCGACAACCTCTACGAGGAAGTCTCGATGCGTCGTGTCAAGAGCAACGCCTTCTCGATCAATCAAACGATCGAAAACGTGGCCGCGTTCCTGTACAACAACGCGTTCAGTTCGACGTACTACACGACCGGCGATGGTCAATCCCTGATCTCGACTTCGCACGTCAACACGACGGGTGGCACGTTCTCCAACGCGCTGAACCCGCCTGCTGACCTGTCGGAAGCGGCTCTGGAAGACCTGACCATTCAGATCATGGGCGCTCAGAACGACCGTGGCCTGCTGGTCAACATCAACCCGACCTCGCTGCATGTTCCGCGTCAGGAATGGTTCAATGCTCACCGCATCCTGAAGTCGGTCGGCCAATCTGGCACCGCAAACAACGACATCAACGTGCTCAAAGCCACCAACGCGTTCCCCGGTGGCATCAAGGTGAACCACTACTTCACCGCCCCGCACGCTTGGTTCGTTCGCACGAACTGCCCGAACGGCATGACCTTCTTCTGGCGCGATCAGCCCAAGCTGGAACAGGACAACGACTTCGCCACCAAAAATGCCATGGCTCACACCTACATGCGTTTCAGTGTCGGGGCAACAGATCCGCGCGGGCTGTATGGCTCGAATGGCCCTTGATGAGAATCTTTCTCAACTGAGAAAACCCGCTTCGGCGGGTTTTTTCTTGCGCTTTGTTTTGAAATAGGTAGAATGATCTGGACTAGCAAGCGTCCTCGGATGGGCCGGGGACGGTTTCATGTCAAACCGCTTGGAGTCCTCTCATGCCGCAACCTCCGGTTCGCTACACCTCGGGTGTCAACACC
>Ga0075030_100005545_pt1 | contig 11368 bp, 7 predicted proteins | sample LitLauG_LLR_2012_FD_71393 | JGI IMG/M metagenome (GOLD analysis project Ga0075030, IMG submission 71393) | Freshwater sediment microbial communities from Pennsylvania, USA - Little Laurel Run_MetaG_LLR_2012 | ecosystem: Environmental > Aquatic > Freshwater > Creek > Sediment | place: USA...
GGGGGAGGGGGTGGGGGTACCCACCCCAAAAATTCCCAAAATGCAAACCCCCACATGGCCCATTCTGATCGAATCGCCAACCGCTCGCAGAGAACAGAATCCTCGAATCCAAGACTGAGGGTATGCTCATGGATCACAGCTCATTGCTCATAGCTCACAGCTCGCTTGTTTGACCCTTCTTTTCTCGCGACTGTAAGATCAAGACAGCACTCAGCAGTCAGCATTCAGCAGTCAGTTCGATCAGCGATTGCGCAACCGCTTTCGACTGGCTGATTGCTGGCAGCTGAGTGCTGACTGTTTCTATGCCGCACGAACTCCCAAAAGCGTACGAACCCGGCGCAATCGAAGCCCGCTGGGCCGATTACTGGATCAAAGAGAAACTCTTCTCTGTCCCCACTCCTCCGCCCGGCGAAACGCGACCCGTATTCACGCTGCTCTTGCCTCCGCCCAACGTCACTGGACGGCTGCACATGGGTCACATGCTCAACCAGACGCAGATGGACATCATCGTGCGCTGGCATCGCATGCGCGGCTTTATCACGCTGTGGCTTCCGGGAACGGATCACGCCGGAATCGCCACCCAGATGATGGTCGAGAAGCAACTCGAGAAAGAAGGCAAGAAGCGCCGCGAGATGGGACGCGAGAAGTTCATCGAGCGCGTCTGGGAATGGAAGCGCGAATACGGTGGCGCGATTCTCGATCAGATGAAGCGCCTCGGCGCTTCCGTCGATTGGGACCGCGAGTACTTCACCATGGATGACAATCTCTCGCACGCCGTGCGCGAGGTCTTTGTCCGCCTCTATGAAGAAGGACTGATTTATCGCGGCAATTACATCGTCAACTGGTGTCCGTGGCACGGAACTGCGATCTCCGATCTCGAAGTCAAGCACGAAGACGTCGCGGGAAAGTTGTGGCAGATTCGTTATCCCGTCATCGGCACAAATGAGTTCATCACGGTTGCTACCACGCGTCCGGAAACGATGCTTGGCGATACCGCGATTGCGGTCAACGCGAGAGACGAACGCTACACGCATCTGCACGGCAAGAAGGTTCTGCTTCCGCTGATGAATCGCGAGATTCCGATCATCACCGACGAACTCGCGCAGCCGGAATTCGGCACAGGAGCCGTGAAAGTTACGCCCGCGCACGATCCCAACGACTTTGAGGCGGGCAAGCGCCACGATCTGCCGCAGATCAACGTGATGGACGAGCACGCGCGCATGAACGAGAACGCAGGCGCGTACGCAGGACTCGACCGCTTCGAAGCCCGCAAGCGCGTGCAGCACGATCTGCAGGAACAGGGATTCCTGGTTGGCGAGAAGGACCACCAACTTGCCATCGGCAAGTGTGAGCGTTGCGGCACGATCATCGAGCCGCGGCTGTCGCTGCAGTGGTTCATCAAGATCCAGCCGCTGGCCGATAAAGCGCGTGCAGCAGTGGAAACTGGCGAAATCACGATCGTCCCGGAAAACTACCGCACGATCTACCTGAACTGGATGAACAACATCCACGACTGGTGCGTCTCGCGCCAGCTCTGGTGGGGACATCGAATCCCCGCGTGGACCTGCGCCGAATGCGATGAAGTCATCGTTGCGCGCGAGGAACCGAAGAAGTGCAAGTGCGGATCAACGAAGCTCGAGCAGGTTTCCGATGTGCTCGACACCTGGTTTTCGTCAGGACTGCTGCCCTTCACGACGCTCGGGTGGCCTGAAAAAACGCGCGATCAGGCAGTGTTTTATCCGACCACGTTGCTGATCACCGCCTACGAGATCCTGTTCTTCTGGGTCGCCCGCATGATCATGTTCGGGTGCCATTTCATGCAAGGGCACGAGCAGGACGCTGCGATCAAGAAAGCCAGTGGCTGGGCCGACAAGAAGAACGACAGCGTGCCATTCCGCCAGGTCTATATTCACTCGCTGGTGCGCGATGCCGAGCGGCAGAAGATGTCGAAGACCAAGGGCAACGTGGTCGATCCTCTAGATGTTATTGAGCGGTTCGGAACGGACGCGACGCGCTTCACGTTGGCCGCGATGGCAGCTCCAGGCACGGATATCGCCTTCAACGAAAGCCGAACCGACGGCTATCGCGCCTTCGCCAATAAGATCTGGAACGCCGCCCGCTTCATGTTCATGAACGTGGATCGGATCGGGTGTGGTGCAGACACTTCTGTCCGCGAACGATCGCCCGAAACGAAGGGTGTTTCTGGCTTTCGCGCATCAACACTGGAAGATCGCTGGATTCTCTCGCGCTTCAATCGTGTTGCTGCCGATGTCAACGATGCGCTCGCGACTTATCGCTTCCACGAAGCAGCAAACCGCATCTACGACTTTTTCTGGGGCGAGTTCTGCGACTGGTATCTGGAGTTGATCAAGCCGCGCCTGAACTTCGAAGAAGGCGGAGACAAGAGTGCCGCGAAAGCGGCATGCGCGAGTCTCGTCAGCCTGTTTGATGCATCGTTGCGCCTGCTGCATCCCGTCATGCCGTTTATCACGGAAGAAATCTGGCAGGCGATCTATGAAGGAAAACCTGCCGTCAAGTCGATCGCGTTGACCCCTTATCCACAGGCGAACGAGAAGCAGTTCGATCTGGCGGCCGAGACAGAGATGGCGATCCTGCAGGACCTGATCGTAAGCGTTCGCAATCTACGTGCAGAATTGAAAGTCGAGCCCAAGGTCAAAGTGCCGATCGAGGTCTTCGCCCATGAGCCGCAAATTCGCACCATGATCGAACACAATCGTGGTGCGGTCGAGCGACTGGCAAACGTGGAGAAGATCGCATTCGTGGATAGCTCGATGGCTAAGCTTGCTGGCGCGCGCAGCACCGCACGTTTCGACGTCCACGTCGTCTACGAGCGTAAGATCGACGTCGCTGCCGAGTGCGAGCGTCTGAAGAAAGACCTGGACCGCTACGAACGAGGACTTGCCACCGGACAAAAGCAACTCGGCAACGAGCAATTTCTTGCCAAGGCCCCGGCGAACGTGGTCGAAAACCTGCGCAAACAGCAGCAAGAGTTCGTGGTATTGAAAGAAAAGACGCTCGCGAAGATGAAGGAGATCGGCTGTCAAAATGGTCAGCCCGGTCTCTGATCACTGACGACTGAGCACTGGTTCTATGGACTGGAACTCGCGGCGCATCACCGCAATGCTGGAGAACGCGCTGCTCGAAGATCGAGCCACGCGCGATGCGACCAGCTACGCCTGCATCGACGCGAACCAGCGCGCGTCGGCGACGATCATCGCCAAGCAGGAATGCATTCTCGCGGGAATCGGCTGCGTCGGGCGGATTCTCGACGTCTATGCGGCTCTCGATGGCGCAGTCACTGCTCACTATGAAGTGACCACGCACCCTGAGATTTTCGACGGCGTGCGGCTGCGCGCAGGACAATCCGTCGCCGTGATTCGCCATAATGCCCGCGTCATTCTTTCCTGCGAGCGCGTCATCCTGAACTTCCTGCAGCGCATGAGCGGGATCGCCACGCTCACCCGCAAATTCGTCGAAGCGGTCTCGGGCACGAAAGCTCGCATTCTTGACACACGGAAGACCGCGCCTGGCCTGCGCGTGATCGACAAGAACGCCGTTCGCTGCGGCGGCGGACAGAATCACCGCCTCGATCTCTCCGACGGCGTGCTGATCAAGAACAATCACATCGCGCTGGCGGGTGGAATTGTTCCAGCTTTGGAGCGTGCGATTCACAATCGTCGCGGCTCCCAGATTATCGAGATTGAAGTGCGCACGCTGGAAGAACTGGAACTTGCCATCACGCACGGCGGCGAAGCGTTCCTGCTCGACAACATGTCGGTCGAGGATGTGCGCCGCGCGGTCGAACGCTGCTCACAGCCAGACGCTCTGAAAGACGGTCGCCGCGTTCCCATTGAGTGCTCTGGTGGAATCCGCCTCGAGAATGTTCGTGCCTACGCCGACACTGGGGTGGATTTCATTTCCGTAGGCCTCCTTACCCACTCGCCGCATGCCGTGGACATGAGCATGCGAGTTGCCCCTGCATAATTTGTGCGGGTTCTAGTCCCGAGCGATTTTTCGGATTTTGTGACAATGAACCTCTGAGTAGCTCGGAACTCGGTGATCCGCGCTAGATTAGCCCTACTGGAGGTCCTCCCCGATGTATCCCTTGTCTCGTACCCTCGCAGTTGTTTGCCTGGTCGCGTTCGCCGTAAACGTTTCCCCGGCCCGCGCTCCTCAGTCGGAACCCAGCAATCCAGTTCCATCGACAGTGAACGTGAATGTGAATATCGATGTCCTAAGCAACCGCCACCCGATCAGCACATACGTTTACGGCGGCGCTTATCCCAAGGATGCACCGACGATTACCGACAGCGGACTGAGCGTGGTTCGCTGGGGTGGAAACTCGACCTCGCGCTACAACTGGAAGCTCTTCACCTACAATGCCGCGAACGACTGGTACTTCGAAGACTTCGCCTACACCGAGATCGGGGATGGCGATTCCGCCAAGTTCATTCAGGATGTGAAATCCGCAGGGAGCCATCCCCTGATGACGATGCCGATGCTGCCCTGGGTCGCCAACACCGCAGAGAACGGGAGCAATGGACACTGGAGCTTCTCAGTCGCCAAATACGGCTCGCAGTGCGCGGCCGATCCCTATAACACCGACGCTGGCGATGGACTGAAGTCAGACTGCAGCACGCAACTCACGGCCAATCCTAATGACGCCAACGTTCCGCTGCTCGATCAACCCGGAACTAAAGATCCTCCGGGCAGCGTCTACCGCAGCCAGTGGACAGCGGCACTGGCAGCTGCGTTTGGCAGCGCCCCACACTTCTACAACATGGACAATGAGATCGACATTTGGGGAGGCACGCATCGTGACGTGCATCCATCGCCGACCGCATATAACGAAATGCGTGACACTTTTCTTGGGGAATCGCGCGCGCTGAAGGGATGGGATCCGAAGGCGATTCGCTTAGGGCCGGTCAGTTGCTGTTGGTGGTTCTACTGGAATGGCGCAAACGGCAATGACAAGGGCGCGCACGCTGGAGTCGATCTGCTGCCGTGGTGGCTGAATGAGGTTTATTGGCAAGATAAGATCGCCGGGAAGCGCTCGGTCGATGTGCTTGATGTGCATGCGTATCCCGATGGCCCTGACACCTCCTCCTGGACGCTAGCACAGAAGCAGGCGCTGGCGGCGCGCATCTACCGAGACTACTGGGATCCGACCTATGTGAGCGAGTCCAGTTCGATCAACCAGAATTGGGCGACGTTCATTCAGCCGAACAAAACCATTCCGTTCCGTATTCCGCGGATTCGGGCGACCGCGAACATGATTTATCCGGGAACGCCGGTGAGCTTCACGGAATGGAGCGCTGCCTTCGCTGGCGAATCGGATTTTTCGACGGCATTAGGCGATGCGGACGCCTATGGAATTCTGGGCCGCGACCGGATGTATCTTGCCTCGCGCTGGACCGCGCCCGATCCGGCGAATCCCAACTATCTAGCGCTCAAACTCTTCACAAATTACGACGGAAAGCATCACGGATTCGCGACGACATCCATTTCCGCCACGAATACGGGCGATCCCAACTTGTTCAGCAGTTACGCGGCCCTCGACTCGGCCGGCAAGACTCTGACACTGTTGGTGTTGAATAAGGATCCTTCCAACACAGCGCAGGTGCAATTCGCCGTGAACGGATTCACACCGCAGCAAATGATTTCCTACACGCTGTCGTCGACGAATCCGACGAAGATTGTCGCCTCGGGTACAACGGCGTGGGCTTCCACCATGAACTTCGGCCCGTATTCGGCAACTCTGATTGTGGCGACAGGCAGTGCGGCGTTGCCCGGCGCGGAGTGGGATCTCAATCCGGATACGACCATGGTCCCGGCAGGAGGAAAGGTTACTCTCTCGCCGAAGGTCACATCGGGTTCGGCGACCGTTACGTTGGGAACGCCAACTGCCGACAGCGGGATATCGGTGACGATCGCGCAGCCGACTCTGAGCACTGGCCACAATGGAAGAATCGTGGTGACGGCGGGAACGACGCCGGGCTTTTATCACTACTCGGTTCCGAGCACGGACACGACTGGCGTCGCGCAGCATCAGAGTGGTTGGATTCTAGTGGGCAATCCTCCAGCCTCCTTAACGAAGACGGGCGACAAACAGAGCGGCAAGGGAGGAACGCAGTTGAACCTGGCGGTCACGCTGAATCCGGGGCAGTCGGGAGGAAGTGCGGCGGGCGGAACGGTACTCTTTACCACCAGCGCTGGGACGCTTTCGAGCCGCATCGTTACTACCGATTCCACCGGGAAGGGCGCTGTGGTGCTGACGCTACCGACGACCCCAGGTACTGTGCATGTGACTGCGGAGGGGCAATATTCCTTAGGTCATCCGGTGGTTACATTCACGGAGACGGCGCAGTAGAACTCGCACATGGAGTTCCCAGTAGAGCCGCAGACATCCTCGTCCGCCGAAAACTTTCCCGGACGAGGCGTACGGGACTCCATGAGTTCTGCTTCAACTCAAACACTGGTTTGTTCTTTCCCGAAGATTCGCGGATAATTCTCCGCATCAACAAGGCTAAGACAATTCGTCGTCGCGCCGGGGCACGCGCCACTGCGCCACAAGAGCAGCAGCCGACGGACGTGCGCCTCGGGCGCATCGTACGTTCCATGATGGACCATGCCACGGTCGTTGTGAGTGGGACGAAGATCGCGCAGGAGATCTCTTCAAGCCGCTCTGAAGTGTGGCGGCTGATTCAACAACTGCGCGGATTGGGCGTTGATGTAGCGGGACATCCAGCCACCGGTTACCAACTCCGATCGATGCCCGATCTGCTGTTGCCTGAGATGCTCGACCCTCTGGTGCGCGGGACTGTTTTTGAGAAGCACCTGCGTCACTACTACAAGATCGGTTCGACGAACACGGCGGCCATGGCATCAGCGGCCGAGGGTGTTCCAGAAGGGAGCGCTTTTCTCGCCGAGGAGCAGACTGCTGGCCGGGGTCGCGGCGCCAACACCTGGCAGTCGCCACGATCGACCGGTATTTACTGTTCGGTAGTCCTGCGCCCGAATCTTCCTCCATCGGAGGTTTTGCTGCTTTCTCTTGCTGCAGGATTGGCCGTTCACGCCGCCATCCAATCGGTCGATTCGCGCGTGACACCGGACCTGAAGTGGCCGAACGACGTACTGATTGATGGCAAGAAAGTCTGCGGAATCCTCACCGAAATGAATGCCGAAGCCACGCGCGTGCGCTACATCGTCGTTGGAGTAGGAATCAATGTGAACCAGGCCAGCTTTCCGAAAGAACTTGGCGCGACCTCTCTTCGCTTGCAGACTGGGAGCGAGTGGTCGCGCGTAGAACTGGCGGCCGCTTTGCTAAAATCACTCGACCGCGAGTATCGCGAGTTCATCGAGTCTCCTGATTCGCGCGACGATCTTCTCATTCGATTCGCTCGGAATTCATCGTGGGTCCAGGGGAAGAATGTGCGGATCGAGGAGAACGGAACTAGTTTTGAGGGGACGACAGAAGGGCTGGATCCGCGGGGATTTTTGCGCGTGCGGACAGCGCGTGAGGTGAAGACAGTTCTGAGCGGAACAGTCAGGGAAAGGTAGTGCTACTCAGCACGTGAGGGCGTGGACGCCCTCGCGACAGCCGGCAGGATGCCGGCGCTACGATCATGCTTCTTGTCATTGATGTTGGAAATACAAATACGGTTTTGGGCGTTTTCGCGCGCGTGTCCAAGGTACATCCGGGCGGAGAGGCCGACGATATCCCGCGGTACGAGCGTCTGGTCGCGAATTGGCGGGTGGCCACCTCGCGCACTAGCACTGTCGATGAATATGGTGTGCTGTTTCGCAACCTGTTCTCGATGGGCGGACTGGAATCGAAGGGTATTCACGGCATCGTGATCTCGTCGGTCGTACCACCACTCGATCCCGTGCTGCGGCAGGTTTGCGAGCGCTATTTCAATTTGCGTCCGCTCTACATCGAGCCCGGCGTCAAAACCGGGATGCCGGTGCAATACGACAATCCTGCCGAAGTGGGCGCGGACCGCATCGTGAATGCAGTTGCTGCGTTTGAGAAATATGGCGGCCCGTGCGTGATCGTGGACTTTGGCACGGCGACAACGTTTGATTGCGTCTCGGCCAAGGGCGAGTACATGGGCGGCGTCATTTGCCCGGGCATTGGCATTTCCGCGGATGCGCTGTTTGAGCGGACGGCGCGACTGCCGCGTGTCGAGATTCGTAAACCTGCGCGCGTGATCGGATCAAATACGGTGGGCAGCTTGCAGTCCGGTCTCTACTACGGATATCTCGGCCTGGTCGATGGCATCATTGAGCGCTTGTTGGAGGAGTTGGGGACGGAGACGCGTGTGCTCGCCACGGGCGGCCTCGGGCCAATGATTGGCACTGGCTCGAAGTACATCAAAAACGTTGACGAATTTCTCACGCTGGAAGGGCTGCGCATCATTTGGGAGCGGAATGCGCGAAAAGAGGCTCCGGGCAAAGGTTCCAACAAATCTCGAGAATCCAAGAATGGCGAGAAGAGCTCCGCAGCTCGCGCAAAGGGCGCGCGAGAAATGGGGCACCCATCCCGTACCTGATCAACCATTACACTTAAATCTTCCAGCCTATAACCTGCCGTGGAAAACTATTTCAATTACTTCACCGAGATCGAGGAGCGCTTTCTGCAGCGCCGCGGCGGAGGACTGTTGCTTTCGACGCTCGATTGGGCGCTGATTGAGATGTGGAAGGATGCCGGGATTCCCTTGGAGGCTGTGTTGCGCGGCATTGACGAGGCGTTCGATAGTTACGAGCAGCGTCCGGCGAGGAGAAAGAAGATCAATGGACTGGCGTATTGCTCGCAGCTCGTACTGGCCGCGGCCGAGGACATGAAAGAAGCTGCGGTGGGGGCGGCAAGCGTTGAATCCTTGGCGAAATCATCCCGCTCATCAGAAGGGTTCGAACCGGGGGCGGTTGCGGCATTTCTCCGGCGCAACGCAGATTTGCTCGACGCTGCTAAATTGCCGAGTGCGGGAGGAGTCTCTTCGCAGACAGTGGCAGCGGAGGCGGCGCGCACCCTGCGGGAAGTCGCGCAGCAGACTGAATCGAAGTCGAACGCACGACTCGAAGACCTGGAGCGGCGATTGACCGTGCTCGAAGAAAAACTGTTTGCGGTTTTGCTCGCCGCGACGCCGGACGAAGAGATCGTTGCGGTCCGGGCTGAAGCCGACCGCGATCTCGCTCCTTATCGAAGCAAGATGTCGGGGCCACAGATCGACCAACTCTTGAAGCAGTACGTCCACAAACGTCTGCTCGAGAAGTATAGGCTGCCCCGCTTAAGTCTTTTTTACATGTAGGCTTCTTGTGTGCCGACCGCTCGACAACCCAGGCGGCTGCCGCTACATTCCATGCGTCATACTTTCGATGTATTGATTCTCGGCGGAGGCGCGGCTGGCCTGATGTGCGCCATTGAGGCCGGGAAGCGTGGGCGTCGCGTGGCAGTCATTGAGCATGCCGATCGTCTCGGCAAAAAGATCCTGATCTCTGGCGGCGGGCGATGCAACTTCACCAACATTCATTGTCAGCCGGAAAACTTCCTTTCCGCGAATCCTCATTTCGCAAAATCGGCGCTGTCACGCTATACGCCGCGGGATTTCATCACCCTGGTGGAAAAGCACGGCATTCCCTATCACGAGAAGACACTGGGCCAGCTTTTTTGTGATCGTTCGGCGCGCGACATTCTTAACATGCTCGAAGAAGAATGTCGTGTCGCGCACGTCAGCATTGTTCTGGATGCAAAAATTACTGCCGTTACGCGAGATGGAGAATATTCCGTCCGCACGAACAAGGGCGAGTTCCGCGCTCCGGCGCTGGTAGTCGCAACGGGTGGGCTTTCGATCCCGAAGATTGGGGCGACTTCTTTCGGCTATGATTTGGCGCGGCAGTTTGGCTTGAAGATTCGAGATCCGTGGCCGGGTCTGGTCCCCTTGACACTCGATGCGGAAGATCGATCGCGATATTGCGATCTGGCGGGTGTATCGGCGGACGTGATCGCCTCGTGCGAGGGAGAGCGTTTTCGCGAGAAGATGCTGGTCACGCATCGGGGGCTCAGCGGACCTGCGATCCTGCAGATTTCGTCGTACTGGAAACAGCCACAGCCACTGCACATCGACCTTGCGCCGGGCGCGAGGCTGACCGCGATCTTCGAGGATTCCAAAACTTCGAGAACTGCGAATACCCTGCGCACGGAATTGCGAAAGGTTCTGTCTACGCGGCTGGCCGATCGCTGGCTTGAATTGCACGCTCCTGAGTCCTGGACAAATCACGCGCTGGACGATTTCGAACGTCAGCTTCACCGGTGGGAAGTTGTTCCGGTCGGAACTGAGGGATACGAGAAGGCTGAGGTTACGGCCGGGGGCGTTGACACCGACGAACTCAATGCTAAGACGATGGAATGCCGCAAGGTCCCGGGCTTGTATTGCATTGGTGAGGTCGTGGATGTGACCGGTCACCTCGGTGGGTTCAACTTTCAGTGGGCGTGGGCCTCGGGTGCGGCGGCCGGGAGGGCACTGTAAGTATATTCTTGTGAGACAGGTCATGAAATTCGCACGGTGTCTCGGACTAATCGCATTGTTGAGCGCGGTAATGTCAAGGTCTGCAAGCGCCGGGATCGAGACGGTTGAACTACCGAAGGTCCAAGCTGTAAAAGCACTCGCCGGAATTGTGCGCGATCCGTCGGGCAATCCGATCTCTGGTGCTACGGTGTCAGAGGTTTCAAGTGACTCCGAGACTGTGATTCGCACGATTGCGACCGATCAAAACGGATCTTTTGCTTTTCCGACGGGGCCCAAGAAAAGGATCTACCATCTTTTAATCTCGCGCTACGGATTTAATCCACTGCTCATACACGTTCGAACGAGTAGATGGACAAAGCGACTACTCGATCTCAAGCTCATGGTGAGCACTTAACCACCACAGTACTGAGACCTTCTTGCTCCTCACGATTGAAAAGCTGATCTACGGTGGCGACGGGCTGGCACGGCTGCCTGCCGATGAGAAGGGCCGCTCCAAGGCCGTCTTCACGCCGTTTGTTCTTGCCGGAGAAAAGATTGAAGCCAGAATTGTCGAGCAAAAACCGAGCTTTGCCCGCGCACTTCCCGAATCAATTCTCGAGCCCTCGCCTCACCGGATCGAACCGGGGTGTTCTTACTTCGGACGGTGTGGCGGATGCCATTACCAGCATGCTCCCTACGAGCACCAGCTCGAGATCAAAAAAGGAATCCTGGAGGAAACGCTGCGGAGGGTGGCGAAACTCGAATTAACAACACCGATCGAAGTGCACCCTTCGCCGCCGTGGAATTACCGCAACCGTTCGCGGCTGCAAGTGCAGACTTCC
>Ga0075030_100005552_pt1 | contig 11365 bp, 9 predicted proteins | sample LitLauG_LLR_2012_FD_71393 | JGI IMG/M metagenome (GOLD analysis project Ga0075030, IMG submission 71393) | Freshwater sediment microbial communities from Pennsylvania, USA - Little Laurel Run_MetaG_LLR_2012 | ecosystem: Environmental > Aquatic > Freshwater > Creek > Sediment | place: USA...
GAAGTGCTGGTACTGGTAGGTGGCCTTGAAGTACTGCAAATTGAGCACGGGCGTGCCGAATTCGACAAAGGCGCGCTGGTAGTTGCCGCGGGTCGGCGCGATAACGTTGTCGCGGTTGTCGCGCGCCCAGCCGGCCGTGGCGATGAGCCCGGCCGCCGTGGTGCCGAAATGATTGACGTAGTCGATATAGCGCAGCGGGCTGTAGGCGCTGAGCGTGATATCGGTCTCCTCGACGCCCAGGCCCAGGAATACGGTGTCGAACTCGGTAAAAGGTATTCCAAAGCGCTCGGAAAAGCCCTTGGTGCCCACGTCGACGCTGGAGAGCATCAGGCGCGAGAGATTGGAATTGCGCTCGTAAAGTTCGTCAGTGCGGCTCACGCCGTCCTCGGTCATGTAGGGGTCGACGTGCGTCAGCGCAATGGTTCGCGTGGCGTAGCTGGTGTTGATCTGGATGCCCACCGCATGGCCCGTGCCAAAGACGTTCTGCTGCGTGTAGGAGCCGCTGAGCACGAGGTGTTCGGTGCTGCTGTAACCGGCCCCGGCCTGGATGGTGCCGTTGGGCTTTTCCTTGACCGTGTAGTTGACGTCGATCTGGTCCTGCGTGGCCGGAACCGCGGGCGTTTCCACCTCGACCTTCTCGAAGAAGCCCAGGCGGTCGATGCGGTCGCGCGACAGGCGCACCCGGTCGGAGTCGTACCAGGCCGATTCGAACTGGCGGATCTCGCGCCGTATGACTTCATCGCGGGTGTGCGTGTTGCCGATGATATTGACGTGGCGCACGTAGGCCCGGCGGCCCGGGTCGATGAGGAAGGTGAAGGCCACCTGGCGCTTTTCCTTGCTGGCCTCGGGCACCGGGTTGGCCGTTGCGAAGGCGTAGCCCAGCTGGCTGAGCCGGTCGGTCATGCGCTTGGCAATGGCCGTGAGGCGCTCGCCGTTGTAGGTTTCGCCGGGCTTGACGTCGATCATCTTCGTGAACTCTTCGTCCAGGCCCAGGGTTTCGCCCGCCAGCTTGATGCCCGAGATCGCGTACTTGTCCCCCTCGATGAGGTTGATCGTGATGAAGATGTCCTTTTTGTCCTGGCTGATCGTGACCTGCGTGGATTCGATGTTGAAATCGAGATAGCCGCGCTGCAGGTAGAAGGAGCGCAAGGTCTCCTCGTCGGCCTGGAGCTTCTGGCGCGCGTATTTGTCGTGGCTGGTGTACCACGTGAACCAGCCGGGCGTGGTCAGCTCCATGTGCTCGCGCAGGTCGGAGTCGGAGAAGTCGTGGTTGCCGGTGAACTGGATCGCGCGGATGCGCGCGCTCTCGCCCTCGTCGATGGCGATTGACACATTGACGCGGTTGCGCTCCACCGGCGTGACGGTGGTGGTGACCTTGACGCCGTAAAGGCCGCGGCTCAGGTACTGGCGCTTGAGTTCCTGCTCGGCGCGGTCGAGCAGCGAGCGGTCGTAGACGCGCGCCTCGGTAAGGCCGACTTCCTTGAGGGACTTCTTGACCGTGTCCTTGTCGAATTCCTTCATGCCGCTCAGGTTGACGGCGGCGATGGCCGGCCGTTCCTCGAGCACGACGACCAGCACGTCGCCATCGGCCTCCAGCCGGATATCCTTGAAGAGCCCGGTCTCGTAAAGCGAGCGCACGGCGGCTATGCCCTTTGACGGATCATAGCGGTCGCCCACGTGCACCGGAAGGTGGCTGAACACCGTGCCGGTTTCCGTGCGCTGCACGCCCTCGACGCGGATATCGCGGATGACGAACTCCTCGCCAAACGCGGAGCCCGTACCTCCAAACATTGCTGCAAGGATTGCGGCGCGCAAACGCTGCGCACCGCCGAACTTATTGGAAGTACGGCGCATTAAAGCTGAACCCGTTGCGATTGGTTTTTTCTCACGCTTTATGCCATGAACGCGGTCTGATTGCCGCAGGCTCATGACAGGAGGCGCGTCAGGTCGTTATACAAGGCAAGCGCGGTCAGGAGCACCAACATGCCAACGCCTGCCCGCTGCGCCAGATCCACCGTGCGCACCGATGGGGGACTGCCCTTGACCACTTCGACCGCATAGTACAGCAAGTGCCCTCCATCGAGGACCGGAATGGGCAGCAGATTGAAGACGCCGATGCTGATCGACACCAGCGCAAGAAAACTCACGTAGGCGAAAAAGCCGATGCGCCAGGTCTTGCCGGCGACCTCCGCGGTGGTGACCGGACCCGAAAGATTGCGCAGCGACGCTTGCCCGTCGATCATGCGAACGACCATGCGCAGCGAAAACACCGTGGTATCCCAGGTGCGAACCGCGGCGCGCTCGAGCGCCTCTACCGGTCCGTAGCGCACGACCTGCAGGTCGCTGAACTCGATACCGACGCGGCCCACGTTGCGGCCGTCGGCCAGCGTTGCAGTGGCCGGCGTGATGCTCATCTGCACATCCTGGCCGGCCCGCCGGACTTCCCAAACCTGCGGCACGCCGGCGCTGGCCTGCACCGCGCGCGTGACCTCGGCGGCCGTGTGCATGGCAAGGCCGCCGATGGCGACGATGCGATCGCCCGCCTGCAGGCCCGCCTTCTCGGCCACTTCGCCCGCCGACAGCCCATGGATGACCGGCGGTCCGGCCCCGCGGTCCAGGCCCACCTTGTCGACGAACCAGGCTTCGTCGACCTCGGCCGAGCGCACCGCGGCCAGGTCTAGGCGCAGCGCGCGCTCGCGGCCGTCGGTGCCGCGCACCGTGAGCGCCATCACGTTGCCGCCCAGGCCGCCCTGCACGAAGGCCCAGCGCAGGTCATTCCACGACCGCACCGGGCGGCCGTCCTGGCTGAGCACGAGGTCGCCTTCGGCGAGGCCCGCCTGCGCGGCCAGGGTGCCCGCATGCGGCGCCGCCACTACCGGCGCCGGCTCGAGCGTGCCCGTGACATTGATGAGCCAATAGAAAAATATGGCGAGCAGCAGATTGGCGGCAGGCCCCGCGGCGACGATGGCCGCGCGCCGGCCGACGCTCTGGCGGTTGAATGCGCGCGGCAGATCGGCGGCGGCTACCGGACCGCAGTCGGGGTCGCGCTCGTCGAGCATCTTCACGTAACCGCCATAGGGAATGGCGCAGACCAGCCACTCGGTGCGATCGGGACCGACCACCCGGCGCAGCAGCGGGCGGCCAAATCCCACCGAGAAGCGCAGCACCTTTACGCCGCATAGCCGGGCGACGGTGTAATGGCCCAGCTCGTGCGCGACGATGAGTACGCCCAACGCCACGAAGAACGCGAGCAAGGTCGTCACGAGAGTCATAGTCATCCTGCCTTCCGGCGTCTGTTGCGCCTGTTCCCGATGCTTGGCGCCCACCCGCGCCGCGCGCCTGCGCGCACCTTGCGGTCCGGTCAGCGCCCGCCCAGCGCGGCCCGCGCCACCACCTGGTGGGCCCTGCGGCGCGCGGCCGCGTCGATCTCGAGCACGCCGTCGACCGAGGCCGGCGCTGCCGGGGATTCGCCGTCGAGCACTTCGGAGATTACGCCGGCAATGGCCGCAAAGGGCAGGCGCGCGGCCAGGAATGCTTCGACCGCCACTTCATTGGCAGCGTTCAACAGGATGCTGGCGGCCGGCCCCGCGTCGATCGCGCGGTAGGCAAGGCCCAGGCAGGGAAAGCGATCCAGGTCCGGGGCCTCGAAGTGCAGCGACCCCAGGCGCGTGAAATCGAGCGAGGCCGAACCGCTGTCGATGCGTTCGGGAAAGCCCAGGCAATAGGCGATGGGCGTGCGCATGTCCGGTGTTCCCAACTGGGCAAGCACGGAACCGTCGCCAAATTCCACCATGGAATGGATGACGCTTTGCGGGTGCACGACGACGTCGATCCGGTCGCGCGGCATGCCAAAGAGCCAGCTGGCCTCGATCACCTCAAGCCCCTTGTTCATCAGGGTGGCCGAATCGACCGAGATCTTAGGTCCCATGCGCCAGTTGGGATGCGCGCAGGCTTCCTGCGGCGTCACGCCGGTGAAGTCGGTGCGCTGGCGAAACGGCCCTCCCGAAGCCGTCAACACCAGGCGGCGCACGCCGGCGTGGGTGGCCGCTCCCGCGAGGCACTGGTGGATGGCATTGTGTTCGCTGTCGACCGGCAACAGCGGCGCGCCGCCCGTCCGCACCGCTTCGAGCAGCAGTGCTCCGGCGCAGACGATGGCCTCCTTGTTGGCCAGCAGCAGCCGCTTGCCCGCGCGCGCCGCCGCCAGCGTGGGCAGCAGGCCCGCTGCGCCGACGATGGCGGCCACGACCGTGTGCGCTTCTGTCATTTGCGCGGCTTCCAGCAAGCCCGCCGGACCGCTGCTCACGCGCGTAGCAAGTCCTGCGCGCTGCAGCAGCTCGCGCAGCGTCGCCTCGCGCGCCGGATCGCCGATCACGGCCAGTGCCGGACGGTGCGTGACGCACAGCGCCGCCAGTTCCGCTACCCGCGTCTGCGCGGTAAGGGCAAGCACGCGAAAGCGCCCCGGATGGCGTGCGATCACGTCGAGCGTACTTGCCCCGATCGAGCCGGTGGCGCCCAGGATGCTGACGCCTTGCCTGCCGGCGGCGGTCGGCGCTGCCTTGAATGCGGCAACCGGGATGGCGTCGCGATTGGCAGCGCTACCCGCCGCGGCGACATTTTCGGATTCAGCCACGCTAAGCGCCGCAATCGCTACGCCTTTGTGATCCGCTACGTTGGGCGCCGCAGCCGGTACGTTTTTGCGATCAGCCAAACGAGCCTCCCCTCAGTAACACCGACTGGGCCAGCACCGCCAGGGGCAGCACCGGCAGCGTTGCATCGATGCGGTCCCAGACGCCGCCATGACCGGGCAGGATGCTGCCGCTGTCCTTGACGCCGGCCTGGCGCTTTACCAGGCTTTCGAAAAGATCGCCCACGATGCTCAATGCCACCAGCACCAGCAATACCAGCACGCCGCCGACGGGTGCAGCCCGCAGCAGTTCGGTTGACCACAGGGGTGCCTCGGGCCACAGGCGGCTGGAGCCCTCGGCCAGGACGACCACGGCGGCCAGGGCGCCCCAGACACCTGCCCAGGTCTTGCCCGGGCTGATCCGCGATGCGAGCTTGCTCACGCCGAAGGCGCGCCCCGTGAAATAGGCGGCGATATCGGCCAGCCAGACGAGCACCAGCACGGACAGGGTCCAGCCCGCGCCGCGATCGAGCAGCGCCGCCAGGGCCAGCCAGGCAGCGCCCGCCAGCGCGAGCGCCAGAATGATGAGCAGCGGCCGGGACAGGTGGACGCCGCTGCGCTGGGCGCGGACCAACCCCACCGCGATCGAAATCCACGCCACGCTGGCCAGGGCGCACAGCGCATGCAGCACCACCGGTGGCGGGGCCATTCCCAGCCATTGCAGCGCCAGGCCCGCCGCGGCCGCCGGCACCGCGATGGCATACGCGGCCATTGCCGGCAGGCCGCTCAGGCGCAGCCATTCGGCCAGCGCCTGGGCCAGGAACACGGCACCCAGCCCGATCAGGGCCTGCCGCGACAGGGCCGCGGCCCCGGCAATGAGCACCAGCAGCACCAAGGCGGTGATGACGCGGGTGCGCAGCATCAGCCCACAGCCCGCTGGAGCTGTTCGCTGGTGCGGCCAAAGCGCCGCTCGCGCTGGGCAAACCACTCCAGCGCGGCCGCGAACTCGGGCCGGCCAAAATCGGGCCACAGCGCGTCGGTGAAATAAAGCTCGGCGTAGGCCAGCTGCCAGATGAGGAAATTGCTGATGCGGCGCTCGCCACCCGTGCGGATCAGCAGGTCGGGGTCGGGCGCGAAGGCCATCGACAGATGGCGCTCGAACTCTGCCTCTGCGGGGGCGGCGCCGCCGGCGACCTGCTGCCGGGCGAGCTGCAAGGCCGCCTGCACGATATCCCAGCGGCCGCCATAGCTGGCGCACACCGTGAGATTGAGCCGGGTGTTGCCCGCGCTTTGCTCCTGCGCCCGGGCGATGAGTTCGCGCAGGCGCGGCTCGAAGGCGTCGATCTGACCCACCACGCGCAGCCGTATGCCGTTGCGCCGCATGGTGTCGATTTCCCGCTGCAGCGAGCTCACGAAGAGCCGCATCAGGACCGAGACCTCGTCGGGGGGGCGTCGCCAGTTCTCCGAGCTGAAGGCGAACAGCGTCAGGTATTCGATGCCGGCGGCGATGCTTGCCTCTATGACAGTTCGTACGGAATCGACCCCGCGCGAATGGCCGGCCACGCGCGGGAGGTGCCGGGCCGTGGCCCAGCGGCCGTTGCCGTCCATGATGATGGCCACATGGCGGGGCGTTCCGGGACGCGGCGCCGGCGGCTGGGCTCCCGTGTCGGTATCGGCGTCGCCCGGCGTACCGGCGTCGGCCTGCGTGGCGGCCGGCGCGGATGCGTGATCGGATGCTGCGGCGGCCATCGGGTGCAGGGGGAATTGACGCGGCAAAGAGGAGGATCCGGCGACCGGCCCGCAGGGGCTCAGACCGTCATGATCTCCTTTTCCTTGTCGGCGATCAGGCGGTCGATGTCGGCGACGAATTTGTCGGTGAGCTTCTGGATATCTTCTTGTGCACGGCGATCATCGTCCTCGGAGATCTCCTTCTTCTTGAGGAGATCCTTGAGCTGCTGGTTGGCGTCGCGGCGCAGGTTGCGCACGGCAACGCGCGCGGTTTCGCCCTCGTGCTTGACCACCTTGGTCAGCTCGCGGCGGCGCTCTTCTGTAAGGGGTGGCATGGGCACGCGCACGGTCTCGCCCTGCGTGGCGGGATTGAGCCCCAGGTCGGAGTCGCGGATGGCCTTTTCCACCGCCGGCACCAGCTTCTTCTCCCAGGGCTGGACGGTGATCGTGCGCCCATCGGCCAGTCCGATGTTGGCAACCTGGGACAGCGGCACCATGGAGCCATAGTACTCAACCTGCACGTGGTCGAGCAGCCCGGTGTGGGCGCGGCCGGTGCGCACCTTGGACAGGTCGCCCTTGAGCGCCTCTATCGAGCGCACCATTTTCTGTTCCGTCTGCTTGCGGACTTCCGCTACTGACATGGCATTACCCTCCGTATCAAACGTGGACCAGGGTACCCTCGTCGCCGCCGCTCACCGCCCGCTTGAGCGCGCCGGGGCGCGAAATATTGAACACGCGTATGGGCAGGCCCTGGTCGCGGCACAGCGCGAAGGCCGTGGCATCCATGACCTGCAGGTTTCGCGCCAGCGCATCATCGAAGGTGATGCTGGAATAGCGCACCGCATCGGGATGCTTTTTTGGATCGGCCGAATACACGCCGTCGACCTTGGTTGCCTTGAGCACGACCTCGGCGCCGATCTCCGAGCCGCGCAGCGCCGCGGCGGTATCGGTGGTGAAGAAGGGGTTGCCGGTGCCGGCCGCAAATATCACCACCTTGCCTTCGTCCAGGTAGCGCATGGCCTTGGGGCGGATATAGGGCTCCACGACCTGCTCCACGTTGAGGGCGGACTGCACGCGCGCCTCGATTCCGGCGTTGCGCATAGCGTCCTGCAGGGCCATGGCGTTCATGATGGTGGCCATCATGCCCATGTAGTCGGCCGTAGCCCGGTCCATGCCGGATGCGCCCAGCGCCACGCCGCGAAAGATGTTGCCGCCGCCGATGACGATGGCCAGTTCAATCCCCAGGGCCTGCACCTCGCCGATATCCTTGACCATGCTCTCTATCGTTGCGCGGTTGATGCCGAAGGCATCCTCGCCCATGAGGGCTTCGCCGGAGAGTTTCAGCAGGACACGTCGATAGATGGCCATGGGGTCCGGTACTTCCTCGTGTGGGGGGTGCTCCTGCGTGCCGCGACTCTTAATGCGCGCCGCCGCCCGGATGCTCGGGGCGCGCTGCCGCAGCCTGGGCCGCAACTTCGGCGGCAAAATCGGTGGTCTTCTTCTCGATGCCCTCGCCCACCACGTACATGGCAAAGCTGTGCACCGTGGCACCGCTCTTCTTGAGCAGTTGTTCGATGGTGAGCTTGTCGTCCTTGACAAAGGGCTGCCCCAGGAGGGTCACTTCCTTGAGGAATTTCTGGATCGAGCCCTCGACCATTTTTGCCTGGATCTCGGCCGGCTTGCCCGATTCGGCGGCTTTTTGCTGCGCCACCGAACGCTCGCGGGCGATGTCATCGGGCGACACGTGCGCCGAATGCAGCGCCTTGGGCCGGGAAGCCGCAATGTGCATGGCCAGGTCCTTGGCAAGCGCATCCTCGCCACCGCCCACATCGACCAGCACGCCGATGCGCGAACCGCCGTGCACGTAGTGCGCCACGCGGCCCTGCGCGTCAATGCGCACGAAACGGCGCACCGACAGGTTTTCGCCGATCTTGCCCACCAGTTCGGCGCGCCGCGACTCCACCGTGCCGCCGTCGAGCGGCAGCTTGCCCAGCGCATCCACGTCGGCAGGCTTGCGGTCGAGGATCAGCTGGGCAACACCCCGGGAAAAGGCCAGGAAGTCGTCGTTCTTGGCCACGAAGTCGGTCTCGCAGTTGATCTCGACCAGGGCGGCATGCTTGCCGTCGCCGGAAACGCTGATGGCGACGATGCCCTCGGCGGTGACCCGGCTGGCGGCCTTGCTGGCCTTGGTTCCCAGCTTGACGCGCAGGATCTCCTCGGCCCGGGCCAGATCGCCACTGGCCTCGGCCAGCGCGCGCTTGCATTCCATCATGGGCGCGTCGGTCTTCTCGCGCAGTTCCTTGACCATTCCTGCCGTTACTTCTGCCATCTTGCACTCTCCAGATCCGTTTGCCCTATTCCTGCCAGAAAAAAGGGGCTTATCGCCCCCGCTGCCCTCACCCCGGCCCTCTCCCGGAGGGAGAGGGAGCACCCCCTAGCCAGTCCCCTCTCCCGCTCGCGGGAGAGGGTTAGGGTGAGGGCCCTCCTCCTCAAGCATCCTGTGCAGCCGTCTCCTCGATCTCAACGAACTCATCGCCCCCAGCCGCCGCAACCACATTCTGCATGCCGGCAGCCTTGCCTTCGAGGATGGCGTCGGCGATGCCGCGCGCATACAGGCGCACGGCGCGGCTCGAATCGTCGTTACCGGGCACGATATAGGTGATGCCGGCCGGCGAATGGTTGGTGTCGACGATGCCCACGACCGGAATGCCCAGCTTGGCCGCCTCGGCAACGGCAATCTTGTGATAGCCGACGTCGATCATGAAGATGGCTTCGGGCAGGCCGGCCATGTCCTTGATGCCGCCGATGGATTTGTTGAGCTTCTCGATCTCGCGGTGGAAGTTCAGCGCCTCTTTCTTGGGCATGCGCTCAAGGCCGCCGTCGGCCGTGATCTGCTCCATTTCCTTGAGGCGCTTGATCGAGGTCTTGATGGTCTTGAAATTGGTGAGGAACCCGCCCAGCCAGCGCTGGTCAACATAGGGCATCCCGGCGCGTGCGGCTTCCTCGACGATGATTTCGCGGGCCTGGCGCTTGGTGCCCACAAACAGCACCGTGCCGCGGTTGGACGCCACCTGGCGCACGAATTTGGTCGCGGCGTTGAACTGCTCGAGCGTGCGCTCAAGATTGATGATGTGGATGCGGTTGCGATGGCCAAAAATATACGGGGCCATCTTGGGGTTCCAGAAGCGCGTCTGGTGCCCAAAATGCACCCCGGCTTCCAGCATTTGACGCATGGTTACGGACATTGTCGATCTCCAAGGTTGGGTCTTGCGCAACCGCCGAGTCCCCGGGCGTACCGGCCGCCAAAATTCGGGGCGGCATACGGCAATACCCGGCACCTTGGCTGCGGTGCGCGTTATTTCCCACGAGCGCATCAGGGATTATTCCCCGGCATCGTTGCAAGGGGCCGTGCGGCGCTTGGCAAAGGACGCCAGGCACCAGCCACCCCCACGCACGCAGGTAAGCCTTGTATTATAGCTGCCTTGTGGCCATCGTGGTTCACCCGGTCCGGCCGGTTTACCGGCTCGCCAACGGCTCTTGTAGGCCGCCGGAACCGCAACATCCGGGACCTGCCAGCGCCGCACCCTGCTTTTCACGCCCCCTATGCCCGCCACCCTCAAATCCCCCGCCGACATCGCCGGCATGCGCATCGCCGGACGCCTCGCCTCCGAGGTGCTGGACTACATCACCCCCTACGTCGTTCCCGGCGTGACCACGGGCGAACTCGACCGGCTTTGCCATGAATACATGGTCAACGTGCAGGGCACCATCCCGGCGCCGCTCAACTATGCGCCCCCGGGGTACAAGCCCTTCCCCAAGTCGATCTGTACCTCGGTCAACCACCAGGTCTGCCACGGCATACCCGGCGCCCGGGTACTCAAGAGCGGCGACGTGGTCAACCTGGACATCACCGTCATCAAGGACGGCTGGCACGGCGACACCAGCCGCATGTTCTTCGTGGGCGAGGCATCCATCGCCGCTCGCAGGCTGAGCGAAATCACCTATGAGTGCATGTGGATGGGCATCCTGGCCATCAAGCCCGGCGGTTTCCTGGGCGACATCGGCGCCGCCATTCAGCCGCACGCGGAACGCAACGGCTACAGCGTGGTGCGTGAATTTTGCGGCCACGGCATCGGCAGGCGCTTCCACGAAGATCCGCAGGTCCTGCATTACGGCAAGGCCGGAACGCTGGAGCGGCTGCTCCCCGGCATGATCTTCACGGTGGAGCCCATGATAAATGCCGGCCGCCGCGAAATCCGCGAAATGGCCGACGGCTGGACCATCGTCACCAAGGATCACAGCCTCTCGGCCCAGTGGGAGCACACGGTACTGGTTACGTCCACCGGCTTCGAGGTACTCACCCTTTCGGCCGGTTCACCGCCGCCGCCGGCATTCGTCGCCACCCCGGCCCTTGCCGCCGACGGCGCAGCGCAGGGGTCGCAGGGTGATACCGCCCCAGCCGTCCCGCCAGCGGGCGTCGTGGTCGCCTAGACATGCCGTCGGCCGATGGCGGCTGGGTTGCGCCCGCCGCGCCCGATTTCCTGGACACCCTGGCCAGGGAACTGCGCGAAGCGCTGGCCGCGGAACGCGCCGCCCTCATTGCCCGTTTCGAGGCCGGCGCGCCCATTACCCGGCTGCTGGCCGGGCTCTCGCAGCTCACCGATCGCCACGTAAGAACCGCGGCCGAGCGCACCGGCGTCACCGCGTTTGCCGCCGTCGCGGCGGTGGGCGGCTACGGCCGGCGCGAACTCTTCCCCTATTCGGACGTCGACCTGCTCATCATCCCGCGCGCCGTTCCCGACGCCGCGCAGCAAAGCAGCATTGCCTATCTGGTGCAACTGCTCTGGGACATCGGCCTGCCCATCGGCCACGCCGTGCGCACGGCGTCCGAATGCGGCCAGCTGGCCGCGGAGGACGCCACCATCCTGACGTCGATGCTCGAGGCGCGGCGCATCTGCGGCCCCCGCCGGGTCTTTGGCCAATTCCAGCGCGTCGTGCAGGAGGCGCTCGATC
>Ga0075030_100005553_pt1 | contig 11365 bp, 9 predicted proteins | sample LitLauG_LLR_2012_FD_71393 | JGI IMG/M metagenome (GOLD analysis project Ga0075030, IMG submission 71393) | Freshwater sediment microbial communities from Pennsylvania, USA - Little Laurel Run_MetaG_LLR_2012 | ecosystem: Environmental > Aquatic > Freshwater > Creek > Sediment | place: USA...
GGCCTGGACGGGCGGGTACAGCTACTTGCATCGCCAGGTGCCGCTCTACGCCCACACCGGCGCGAGCCGCGAGTCGGGGTATTTCAACTACGTCATCACCGCGCCCAACGCGGTGGGCGCGGGGCAAGTGGTGGCGCAGCAGGGACCGCTGGTGCTGGCGCGCACCGGCGCCGCTGGCCAGCGCGACTTCGGATATTCGTGGCGGCTGCCCTGACAGACACTAGGATGCGCCGCTGATGCCCGACTGTTTGTTCTGCAAAATCCGCGACGGCCAGATTCCAGCCAAGGTGGTTCACCGCGACGACGCGTGCTTGGCGTTCGAGGACATCAAGCCCCAGGCGCCCACCCACCTCTTGCTCATTCCCTTGCGGCACGTGGCCACGGTCAACGACTTGACGGTGGAGGAGCGGGAGATGGTGGGGCACTTGTTCGTCACCGCGGCCAAGCTGGCCAAGGAGCGCGGCCACGCCGACAACGGCTACCGGTTGGTGATGAACTGCAACCGCGACGCCGGGCAGACCGTTTTCCATTTGCACCTGCACCTGCTCGGCGGGCGGCCCTTCGACTGGCCGCCGGGCTAGAAGGTCCCGTGGCGGCCTTCGCCGCCGGCAAAGCGCTGCGCTCCGGCGAGGCTCTCCTGCTCCAACACGCGGCGGCCCTTTTCGAACTCCCGGCGCAGCGACTCGGCCAACGGGCGGTCGTGTTGGGCGTAGGCAGACGCGCGGTCGGCCTTCAGGCACTCCGGGGGGAAAGCCGCCAGCTCGGCGGCCAGCGCCTCGGCGGCCGCGCGCGACTGGCCGCGCGGCACCACCCGATTCACCAACCCCATGCCCAGCGCCTCGGCGGCAGGGACGCCGCGCCCGGTGAGAATCAGGTCCAGCGCGCGCGACAGCCCAATCAGCCGGGGCAGCCGGACCGTCCCGCCGTCGATGAGCGGAACGCCCCAGCGCCGGCAGAACACGCCCAGCACCGCGTCCTCTTCCGCCACGCGCAGGTCGCACCACAGCGCCAGTTCGAGCCCTCCGGCGACCGCGTGGCCGGCGATGGCAGCGATGACGGGTTTGGAGAGCAGCATTCGCGAAGGCCCCATGGGCCCGTCGCCATCCACCTCCAAGCGGTTGGGTTCTCCGCGGGCGACGGCCTTTAAGTCAGCGCCGCTGCAAAACACGCCGCCCTTTCCCCAAAGGACGGCGGCGCGCATGGCGGGGTCGGCCTCGAACGCCCGGAACGCGTCCGCCAGCGCCAGCGCGGTGGGTTGGTCCACCGCGTTCTTCACCTCCGGCCGCTCCAAGATGACGGTGGTGACTGCGCCCGACGTTTCGACCCGCACGCTCATGGACCGCCTCCGAAATGAACTGGCAACACGTAGCAGCCTTGCGTCACCGGCAGCGGCGCGGCGCGGTCCAAGACACACTCTTGCGCCGCGGCATCCAACGCGCTCGAGCCGGTGGTTCCGCGCAGTGAAACGGAGAGCGCGCGTCCGTCCGCGCCAGCGCAGAACGCGAGTTCAACCTCGCCGGTGGCGTGAAAGCGCCGCGCCGCCGCTGGGTAGCAGGCGCGGGCCGCCTCGGCCAGGCGGGCGGACAGGGCTCTTAAGTCAACCGCGGGCGGCGGCCCGTCGCCGCTGCCGCTGCCGCTCCCGTTCCCGTCGCCGGCTGCCGCCGTCGCACTCTGCCCAGGCTCCGGTGCGCTCGGGCCCTCGCTGGTGCTCCCCTCACTCCCCTCACTCGCCTCGCTCACCGGCGAGGGCGCCCGCGCCACCACGGGCCGAAAGTTGCGTGCTTTGACTGCGGCGCGGGGCGGCGCGCTCGGCCGGCCTTCAGGCGCGACCAGGTCCACATCGACCCCGGTGCCGCTTCGCGCTGGCGCAAGCGAAGCCTGGGGCGGCGAGGGGCGCAGCGCCGCCCAGCCCCAGAGCAGGGCGTGGACGCCCAAGGAGGCGCCCAACCACCCCAGCCACCGCGCGCGGCTCACGACGCCATCCGCGGCGCGAAGAGGTGCTGGCCGCCTTCGGCTCGCACGTGGCTCACTGCCACCCCGAACAGCGCCTCGACCGAAGCTTGGGTCAAGGTGTCGTGCGGGGCGCCCTGGGCCAGCGCCCCCCCGTCCTTGAGCAGCAACACCTGGTCGGCGAACGCCGCCGCCAGGTTGACGTCGTGCAGCACCGCCACCGCGGTGAGCCCCGCCTTCACCCGCGCCTTCACCCGCCGCAGGGCGTCTACCTGGTGCTTCAAGTCCAAAAACGCGGTCGGCTCATCGAGCAAAAGCAAATCCGGCCCTTGGGTCAGCGCGCGCGCCAGCCAAAGCAGGCGCTGCTCGCCGCCCGACAGTTGATGCGTGCGACGCGCGGCGAGGTGCGCCACCCCCAACTCCTCCATCACTCCCTGGGCGAGCGCCACGTCCTTCGCCGAGGGCAAGCCCCACCAGCCGAGGTGCGGACTGCGGCCCATCAACACCAACTCCAGCGCGGTGAAACCGGCCTCCGCGTCCACGTGCTGCGGCACCCAGGCCACGCGGCGGGCGAGTTCCGGCGGGGCCCACCCTTGCGCGCTTTTTCCGAAAAGCCGCGCCGCTCCGGCGCGCGCCGTCAGCCACCCCATGGCCACCTTCAACAGGGTGCTCTTCCCGGCGCCGTTGGGCCCCACCACCGCCCAGAGCTGCCCGGGCTCCACCTTCCACGAAAGCCCGCGCAGGACGTCTGCTTGCGCGTAGCCCGCCGACACCGCATCCAGCTCGAGGACCGGCGTGCCGCTCATTCCCGCTTGCGCTCCAGCTCGGCGCCGAACTGCTCCACTTCATTCTGGAGCGCCGCCCGCTCGGCAGCGTCTTCGCTCTGCAGCGCGGTCTCCACTTTCTGGGCCAGGCCGTCGAAGCGCAGGCACAGCATGCCCATGGCCTCGCACCCTCCTTTCTTGCGCTTCAAAGCATCGAACTGGCGGCGCAAGTCCTTCCATTGCTTGTGCAGCCCGTCGTTTCGCGTCGCGGGTCGGGCATGTTTTGGACTGGGCGTGGACGGAAGGGGCGGCGCCTTCACGGGAGGCTTCGGGGCAGGCTTGAGTTCGGTGAGGAGCTCGTCTTCGGCGGGAACCGGGGCCGCCGGCGCGGGAGGTGGCGGCGGCGGCGGTGCCGGCTTTGGCGCTTGGACAACCGCGGGAGCGCTCAAGACGGGGGGCGGCGCGGGAGCCTGAGGAGGACCGGCGCCGAGCCACCCGTCCAACGTCCACCAGGCCGCTGCCAAGACGCCGGCCAAGACTGCGCTCACCCCCAGGGTCCACACCCAACGCGGGGCGCGCTGGCGCACCTGGGGCACTTCGGCCGGCGGCGCAACGGCATCCGCCACCAACTTTTCCAGCTCGTCCGAAAGGTCCGCGGGCAGGGTCTCCGGAGGCGCGGTGGGCGTGGCCATTTCCGGCGCCCTCAGGACAACGGACGCCTCCACCCGTACGCCAGGCGAGGTGTCCCCCTCCACCATCACGCCGGGCAAGGTCTCGCCGTCGGTGAGGCGCACTTCGCTCGCCCCGGGAGACCTCGGGGTGGCGACAAAGGACAGCGGCGTCAGGTTGACCTCCTGGGTCACCCGTTCCACCGGCCGGGTGCTCACGGACGCGAGCTGGGGAGCGCCCGCCGGCGGGGTCAAGGTGGCGGCCACCTCGGACTCGGTCGTCGGCCCCGGCAGCGCAGTGAGCAGTGAGCGCTCCACGCGGTATTCGTTGGCGAACGCCTCGCGCATGAAGCGGGAGACCGACTCGTCGCCTACCGAAGGGTCAATCTCCCACAGGCAGCTCAGCACTTTGCCGCGAAACTCCTCGGCGGTCTGAAAGCGTTCGGCCGGGTTGAGCTGCAGCGCCTTGGCCACCAGCGCTTGAACCGAACCCGGACACAAGGGGTCCCGGCGCCCCAGCGGCACGATGCTCGGCTCGGAAGCAAACGCCTGGGGCGCCTGTCCGCCGTCGTCGAAGGGGTGGGTGCCGGCGATGAGCTCGTACAGGCACAGCCCCACCGAGTACAGGTCGCTGCGGCGGTCGACCTGCTGATGCCGCGCCTGCTCCGGCGACATGTAGAGGAACTTGCCCAGCAGCACCCCAGGGTGGGTACGCGTGGAGTTGAGCACGCTCTTGGCGAGGCCGAAATCGATGACCTTCACCTCGCCCTCGTACGAGATGAGAATGTTCTGCGGGCTCACGTCGCGATGCACCAGCTGCAGCTCGCGGTCGTGCTCGTCTTTCTTGCGGTGCGCGTAGGCGAGCGCCTCCAGCACCCGGGCGATGATGTACAGGCTTAAGGTGAGGTGGAGCGGCGAGGCCTTTTCCCTCGCCCGGGCGATGACCTTGCGCAGGTCCTTGCCGTCCACGTACTCCAGGGCCATGAAGGGCGCGCCGTCGTGCAGCCCCACGTCCAACACCTGACAGATGGACCCGTGCGACAGCTTCACCAAAATCCGCGCCTCATTGATGAAGCGGTCCACGAACTCGCTGTCGCTGGAAAAGACGGGAAGAATCCGCTTGATGACGCAGAGCCGGTCCACCCCGGCCAGCCGGGCGAGGAAAATTTCGCCCATCCCGCCCACCGCCAACTGGTTGAGCAAGACGTAGCGGCCAAACGGCACCGGCTTGAACGGCCGCAAGCGCGAACTTGGGGCTGAGGTGCTCATTGCCGACCCGACAGCGTGGTCTGGTTCGGGTCTTCCCCGACCACCTCAAATACCGGCAGGGTGGTTTCCGGCACCAAATCGCGGGGCCCCAATGGGTTGACGTCGAAGCGGGCCCCGGTGGCGGCCAGCGTCTTTCCGGTGATGAGCACCTGGTCCGGGGCGGCGCTGGCGGCGAGCCACTGCGCCTGGCGCACCGCCTCGCCCACGGCGGTGAGCTCCAGGCGCTCTTCCGGCCCGAGCAGCCCGCTCATCACCCGCCCGGTGTCGAGACCGATGCGAAGGGCCAAGCCCCGGGTCCGGGACCGACGGCTCATTTCCACCCGCCACTCCTGCTGCAGGGAAATGGCGGCGCGCACCGCGCGGACCGCGTCGTCCTCCCGCGGCTCCAAGACTCCGAACAGCGCCTCCGCGCTCTCGCCCATGAACTTGGCCAGGGCGCCCTCGTAGCTGAAGACCAGCCCGGCGATGCGGCGGTGGAAGTCGTTCAGTACCTCGGCGGTGGCGTTGGGCGACAGCTTGCGCTTGGCGCCGGCGAAGCCCACCACCTGCGCGTAGAGCACGGTGATGGCCCGCTCCTCCAACGTCCGAAAAGCCCCCCGCTTGAGCAGACCCTGCAGCTGGCTCTCCACCGAGCCAGGGGCGAAAAACCGCTCCAGCGACAACCGCAGACGACCTTCGCCCGGGCGCTCGCGGGTGCGAAACCGCTCAAAGCCGGCGTAGATGAGGTGCGCCACCGCGCTGCCCAAGTCCACCAGCGGCTCGATGAAGGCGGGCGAGCTGTTGTTGGAGGTGACGTACAGGACGCCGACAAAGGTCGGCGGCGGCCCCAGGGGCACGCACAAGACGTGGTCCACATCGCTTTGGCTCACGCTTTCCCGCCGGGCAAAACGCACGTCGTCTTTGACGTCCGCCACCCACAGCGCCGACTTCTTGCGCAGCGCCTCTTCAATGATGGTGTCGGAGACCGGCACTTCTCCGGTGCCGTCGCCGCGGCGCCGCACGCTGGCCGGCACGAGCGTGCCGTTGGCGTGGCGGACCAGCACCACCGCCGCGGTGCCCTGGGCCAATTCCAACAAGCGGTCCACCGCTTCATTCAAGAATTCGGGCAGGGTGCGCGCGGTGGCTAACTTCTCCGCCGCCTTGAACAGCATCGCCATCGACGCGTACGGCACCGAGGGCTTTTCCTCTACCAGTGGCGCGGCGGCGACTGGGCGAAACGGCATCACGTTGTCCAAGGCCTGGAGGATGATGTTCTCGTTGACGTTGCGCGCCACCACCACCGCCTGCCGAAAGTCCACCTCCCGAGAAATGTGCCGCACGCCCCCGGAACCGGAATCCACTTCGGTGGTGGCGCCCTCGGCCGCCGAGGACTGCCGCACCGCCAGAGTGTTCTCCCCCACGATGACGATGTCGCCCAACTTGAGCGAGCGGCGCGCGGTCAGCTTTTCGCCGTTCACCCGAACGCCGTTGCGGCTGCCCAGGTCCTCGACCGTGACCTCTTCGTCCCCTACTTCCAAGCGCGCATGGCGACGCGACACCAAGTCCCCGGACAGGACGATGTCGTTGTCATCGCCCCGCCCGAGCGTGGTGGAGCCGCCTGGCAGCTCATACCGGGTGTCAAAGTACCCCGGCCCATTGATGACCACCTGCCACATGTCCGTAGGCCGCTACCTTAGCGCACCGCGCCCGCGCGCGATTCTTGGTGAAGCAGGAGCAAGAAGAAGGGCCCTCCCAGCAGAGCTGTGAGCACTCCCACCGGCAGGACCTCGTGGAACGTCCGGAAGAGCAAGCGGGCCAGCACATCCGCGAGCAAAAGAAAGCCCGAGCCGCCGAGCACGCTCGCCGGCAAGAGCAGCCGCTGGTCAGGCCCCAGAATGAGGCGCAACAGGTGCGGCACCACCAAGCCGACGAAGCCAATCAAGCCCGACAGCGCCACCGCCGCCGCCACGCTCAACGAGGCCAGCATCAACACCCACGCTCGGGTGCGCGCCACCGGCACCCCCAGAGAAGCCGCGTCCTCGTCGCCCAGCGACAATAGGTTGAGGCGCCCGGACAGCGCCCACAGCCCCCCCAGCGCCAAGACTTGAACCGCGCCGGTGAGCGCCAGGGTGGACGGCTTCTCGTACCCCAGGCTCCCCGCCAGCCAATGCAGAATGCCCCCCAGCCGGTCGGGAGGAGCCATCGTCTTCACGCAGGTGATGGCCGCCGCGGCAAACGCGTTGAAGATGACGCCCGACAAGAGCGCCGCGTGCGGAGTGCGCGAGCCGCCAGACGCCCCCACGGCGAAGACCAGTCCGGTGGCGGCCAGGGCTCCGGCAAACGCCGCTGCCGCCGGAACCGACGCGCCGATAAAGGCGCTGAACTGCGCTCCCCACAGGCCGGCGCCCAGCGCCAGCGCCAAAGTGGCCCCCAGCGCTGCGCCGCCGGACACGCCCAAGACGAAAGGGTCCGCCAGCGGGTTTCGCAGCACGCCTTGCAAGGCGCACCCGCTGCCCCCCAGCGCCGCCCCGACCAGCACCGCCAGCGCGGCGTGAGAGATGCGCAAGCGCAAGATGCTCCCCGCGCCCGAGTCCGGCTCGCGCAGGGCGTCGACCAGGGACAGCGGGACCTCGCCAAACCGCACCGACAACAGCCACGCCACCACACCCGCTGCGCCGAGGCCGAGCAGGACGGCGGCGACTCTTGGCCCACGAAACCGGACCGCCTCAGCGCCCGCCATCGCGCTCTCCCTGGAAAAGGGCGAAAAGCTCCTCCAACCCTGCCCCCAATTCGGGGCCGGGGTGCAACAGCCTCCGCGAGGGCAGGGCCGCCCACCGCACCGACCGGAACGGAGCCAATCCGCGGACGGCCTCGCGCCGGGCATCGGGCTCGGCCGCGTCCACGATGAGGTCGGGCCGGGCGGCCAACGCGCTCTCCGGCGAATACACCGGGTAAGGCGAAGCGGCCTGTTCCACGACGTTCACTCCGCCCGCGTCGCGGAGCAACTCGTCCGCGAACGAGCCGGGGCCCGCCACCACCAGCGGCTCGAAGTCGTAGATAAACAGCACCCGAGGATGCCTTAGGCGCGCCGCCCGGGAGCGGACGGACTGGCGCACCCGCTCCAACTCCGCGGCGAGCGCCGCCCCGCGCGTGGGCACCCCCAGTGCTTTTCCCAGGGCCTCCAACGCGGTCTCGACCTGGGCCACGTGGTGCATGGGCAGGACCAGGACCGAAAGGCCCAGCTCACCCAGCTTTTCGACCGGCGCCTGATTGCCGGGCGCCGGTTGGACCACCACCAGGTCGGGGTGGAGCTCCAGCACCGCCTCCACGCTCGGATCCACAAAGCCGCCCACCCGCGGCAGCTTCGACACCGCCGGCAATTCGTCGAAGCGCGAGACGCCCACCAGCAGCGCCTGTTCACCCAAGGCGACGACGCAGTCGGTGAGCGACGGCGCGAGCGTCACCACTCGCCGCGGCGCGGCCTTGGGCGCCGGCCCCACGAAAAAGGGCCCCTCGTGCGCCGCCGCGCCCGCCGCCGAGAGCGCGAGCGCGCACGCCAGCGCTCGATTCACGGCGCGAACAGGCTGCCCACGTTGGTGAAGCCCAGGTTGGGAACCGGCGGGCACAGGTTGAGCGGCGAGCCGCCGTCCCCGTAGCCGCGGTTCTCCACCAGTTGGTTGCCCACCACGTCCACGGTGAACACCCGGCCGCCGTTGGAGTCACCGACGAAGAGGCGAGTCCCAGACAGGGCGAGAGTGGAAGGGACGGGCACCTGGCAGCCGCCGTCCGCAGGCGCCGGCGAAGGGCACTGGGTGCTCCACATGGACAGGACCGTTTCTGGGCCGCCCGACGGCGCGCTCAGCATCACCACGCCGGAGTGGTCGTTGGCGATGACGTTGAAGCTGGCGTCGTAGGTGGTGTGACCGGAGCACGCCACGTAGAGGTGGGCCGCGTCGTCCACCATGTTCAGGGGGTCCAGACAGCCTCCGCCCAAGCCCACCAGAGACACTGCATGGGTGGATGGGTCGATTTTGGCGAGCAGCCCGGGGCCGGCGGGCGCGTAGTTCCCGTCCAGGTTGTTGAGCACCGCGTAGAGTTGGCCGTTGTGGACCAGCACCGTCTGCGGCCGGGCGAGGGCCACGCCGCCGTCGAAGGCGGACAAGTTGAGGCCCGACAAGTCGATGAGCGTCTGTAGTGCCGGCGCGGTCGGGGTGGTGACGTCGACCACCGCTACTTTTTGCCCGGCATCCGCCGCGGCGCCGAAGCCCCCGTAGAGGGTGACGAAGAGCGTGTTGCCCACCTTGGCGGACCACTCCGGCGAGGCCTGCGGTCCGAAGTTGAGCTCGCCCACCGTGGCCAGTCCCAGGGTGCCGCCTGCGTCTGCTCCCGCGTCGGCCCGGAGAATCTGGAGGGTATTGTCGGTCGAATTGACCACGTAGAGAGTCTGACCGTCGACCAAGACCTGGTTGGCGGCGTGTCCCACCGCGGTCGCCTCGGGCAGTCGGGCGAAGGTGGTCAAGTTGGCCTCGTAGAGCACCAGGTCGGTTTGGTCCGCGGACAAGAGCACGCCGTCGAGCGAGGAGAGCGCGAACGGCTGGCTGCCGAGCGGGGTCAGCGGGCCGGGGTTTTGTGTGGACGCGGTGACCCCGACGATTTCCCCGGCGGTGGAGCAAGCGGCAATGACGTCCCAAGTGCAATGGCCGCCGTGGCACGACAGGCCGGCCGCGCAGACCACCCCGCAGGCGCCGCAATTGTTGGGGTCCAGGCTGGTGTCGGTGCAGCTCTGGCCGCAGAGCTGAGAAGTTCCCAGGACGCAGGCGTTCTTGCATTGGCCCTGCTCGCACACTTGGCTGGACGGGCAGGCGACGCCGCCGTCGCCAAGGCAGCCGCCGCAGTGAGCGGGGTCGGTCTGCGGCAGCACGCACTGACCCCGGCAGGCGAGCGCGCCCGCTTGGCACTGGCATTGTCCCGCCACGCAGACTTCGCTCTGCTGGCAGGTGAGGTTGCAAGCCCCGCAGTTGAGCCGGTCGCTGGTGAAGTCGGCGCACCCGGTGCCACAGGGGGAAAGCCCGGCGTTGCACACCACGGTGGTGGACGGGCAACCCGTGCAGGCGAGAGCAATGGCGACGAAAAACCAGCGTGTCATGGAGACCTCATTCGGGTGCTGAGCAGCGTGGGTGAGGCAGTGGCCGGGTCCCAGCCCACGCTCAAGGTCACGTATATCGCGCGACCGGGCAGTGGATAGCCATCAAAGTCCTGGGCTTGGGTGTCGAAGGCGTTCTTCAATTCCAGCGCGGCCGAGACGTGCGGGGCCCGCCAGATTTCTCCGGTGATGCCGGCGTTCACGAACGCGCGCGCGGGCAAAGCCACCCTTTCAGTGCGGTTGGTGAACTGCTGCGACTGGTAGAGCACTTCACAGCGCGCCTGCCAGCGGCCCCATTCCCCGGTGGAACGGGCGTAGAGCCGGTGCCGAGGACGGTACGGCAGTTCTTTGAGGTAGTAGCGGGGGTCGTCGCGCAGGTTTTCAGAGAAGGTGAGCGTGTAGGCACCTGACAAGGCCAGCCCCCGCGCGGGCTTGAACTCCGCTTCCGCCTCCAGGCCCCGCACCAAAGCGGTGCTGAAGTTGAAGGGCTTGGCGAAGAAGGGGGGGTAGTACTCGTAGGAGATGAGGTCTTCGTAGAGCGCGCCGAACGCGCCCACCGACGCGCGCGTCCAACGGGTGGCGTGTTGCACTTGTCCGTCGAGGAAAAGCGCGCGCTCCGGCTTTAAGTCCGGGTTGGGGGCGAGCGAGCCCTGCGCCACATAGAGTTCCAGGAAGGAGGGTGCGCGAAACGCTTGGCCCGCGTTGGCGTGGAGCGAAAAGCCCCCCGGCAGTTGGGCGGTGCTCCCCACTTTGGGCGAAAAGCCCAAGAAGGGGCCCGCCCTGTCCACCCTCAAGGAAGGCACCACCGACAGCTCGCCGCGGCGAAACAGCACCTCGTCCGACAGCATGGCGGAGAGCACGGCGCGCGCCGGCTCGACGCCGCCGTAGGTGTCCAGCGCTTCGTGGCCGGCTTGGAGCGTGGCGATGACGCCGTGGCGGCCCCAGGCGTAGGCGCCTTCGGCCTCGGCGCCGACCACGGTCTGCGTCTGATGCAGCGAGCCGCCAAAGCCGTCTCCCTGCAGGCGGATGCCGTCTTGCCGCATCCAGGCTCGGGCCGCCACGTGGCCGGCGGAGAGCGCCTCTTCGGCGCGCGCCGTGGCGGCCCAGCGGGTGTCGGCCTCCCGAGCCAGCGGCGTGGGGTTGCTGACGGTGCCGGCGAGGCCTCGATCCAGCCCAGACGCCTCCACCAGCGCATCCACCGTGCCGCCGGACCCCAGCGCCCGGCTCCACTTGAGCAGGCCGCCGCCTGCGGTGGCGTCGTTGTTCTGCCGGACTTGGGTTACCTCGCGCGCCGGCGAAAGCTGAGGGGTGGGGTTGAAGCTGTAGGAAAAGTCTCCGGTGGAGTGTGCCAGGTGCGCCACCGCCAGAGCGGCACCGCCCGCGACCGGGCCGGTGCCGGAGGCCTGCATCGACTCGGTGCCGAAGCTACCGTACTGGGCCTGGCCCTCCACCCGGACGTCCGTTTCCGCTTGGCGAGTGACCACGTTCACCGCGCCGCCCAATCCACCGCTGCCGTACTTGGCTCCCGCGCTGCCGCGCAGGAGTTCGAAATGGTCGATGACCGCGGCCGGCAGCGAGGCCAGGTCCACCTG
>Ga0075030_100005555_pt1 | contig 11361 bp, 15 predicted proteins | sample LitLauG_LLR_2012_FD_71393 | JGI IMG/M metagenome (GOLD analysis project Ga0075030, IMG submission 71393) | Freshwater sediment microbial communities from Pennsylvania, USA - Little Laurel Run_MetaG_LLR_2012 | ecosystem: Environmental > Aquatic > Freshwater > Creek > Sediment | place: USA...
GGCCCGCGCCCGGCGCCGGGCGCGCGAGGAGGTGCTTGCCGCCCGTCTCGCCGCCTACGACCGGCTTCGGGCGACGGCTCGGGCCGCCGCGCTCGAGCTGCGTCACGACCCCCGTTACCCGATGCTGCTCGATCAGCTCAGCCGTGCGGCGCGCGCCGAGCTCGGCGACGACGCGGAGGTGCTCGTCGACGACGATGCAGGCGGGGTGGTGGCCCGCGCCGGGAGCCGCTCGGTCGACTACCGACTCGGCGTGCTCGTCGATCGCGCCGTCCGGGCGATGGGGCCGCGGATCGAGGCGCTGTGGCGGTGACGCCGGACCGAGGAGGTGCGGCCGGCGTCGTCGGCACCGGGCGGGTGGTGCGGGTCAACGGACCCCTGGTCGATCTCCACGCCATGGGCGACGGCGTGGCGATGTTCGATGTCGTCGAGGTGGGCGCCGACGGCTTGCCCGGCGAGGTCGTCGCCATCGAAGGCACCACCGTGACCGCCCAGCTCTACGAGTACACGGGCGGGCTGGCCCCGGGCGCGCCGGCGAGGGGCCGCGGCGAGCCGCTGTCGGCGCGTCTCGGGCCCGGGCTGCTCGGTGGCGTGTTCGACGGGATCCTCCGCCCCTTGGCCGGCGCCCCGACATGGCTGCGCTCCGGTGCGAGCGGTGACCGACAGGCCGCGGACTTCCACTTCCGCCCGGCCCGGCACACCGGCGAGCGGGTTCGCTCAGGTGAGACGGTCGGCACCGCCACCGGCGCCTCCGGCATCGAGGAGGCCGTGGTCGCACCACCCGGGATCGCCGGCAGGGTCACCTGGATCGCCGACGAGCGGACCGTCAGCCCCGCGGGGATCGTGGCACGGGTGGAGGACACCGCGGTGGCGCTCACCGCCGCCTGGCCGGTGCGTCACGCCCGACCCTACGCCCGGCGCTTGGACGCGACCGCGCCACTGGTCACCGGCCAGCGGGTGCTCGACGTCCTGTTCCCTGTGGCCAAGGGCTCCACCGCGGCGGTGGTCGGCGGCTTCGGCACGGGCAAGACCGTGTTGTTGCAGCAGGTCGCCAAGTGGTGCGACGCCGACGTGATCGTCTACGTCGCCTGCGGGGAGCGGGGCAACGAGCTCGCCGACACGATCGACGAGCTCGAAGCGCTCGAGGATCCCCGCACGGGGCGACGGCTCACGGAGCGCACCGTCATCATCGCCAACACCTCGAACATGCCGGTCATGGCCCGCGAGGCCAGCATCTACACCGGTATGACGGTGGCCGAGCACTTCCGGGACCAGGGCCTCGACGCCGTGCTCATCGCGGACTCCACGTCGAGGTGGGCGGAGGCGCTGCGCGAATTCTCCTCACGCATGGGTGAGCTCCCCGCCGAGGAGGGCTTTCCGGCCAGCCTCGCCTCGGCCCTGGCCGCGTTCTACGAGCGGGCCGGCCGGGTCGAGACCCTCAGCGGCCGTGAGGGCTCGGTGACCGTCGTCGCTGCGGTCTCGCCCCCCGGCGGCGACCTGACCGAACCCGTCACCACCCACACGCAGCGCTTCGTGCGATCCCTGTGGACCCTGGACCGGGATCTCGCCCATGCCCGCCACTATCCGGCCGTCTCCTGGCGAGCCTCGTTCTCCCGGGACGTGCCGGTGCTCGCCGCCTGGCACGCCCGCCACGGCGACGCCGCTTGGGCCACCCGCCGTGCCAAGCTCCAGTCGCTGCTGGCGGAGGCGGACCACCTCACATCGGTGGCCGAGCTGGTGGGGGTCGCGGCGCTGCCGGGACGCGAACGGGTGGTGCTCCTGGCCGCCCGGCTCGCCCAGGACGCAGTGCTGCAGCAGAGCGCGCTCCGCCCCAACGACGAGTCGTGCAGCCTCTCCAAGCAGGCGGCGCTCGGCGAGGCGGTGCTCGCCGTCCGGGACCAGGCACAGGCGCTGGTCGACGAGGGGAGGCCAGCGACGCTCATCGAGGCCACCGATCTGGGCCCGCTGCTCCGGGCCGGCGCGGAGCTCGCACCCGACGACGCCGCTGGGGTGACCGCCCGCCAGCGAGCCGCACTCGCAGCCCTCGAGCAGCCATCATGAGCCACCTCCCACCAGTCGAGCACCACGACGTGCGCCGCGTGCAGGGCCCCCTGCTGGTCGTCGGCGGGGTCCACGGAGTCGGCTGGGACGAGTTCGGCGAGATCTGCCTCGACAACGGCCAGACCCGCCATGGCGTGGTGCTCGAGGTCGCCGGCGACACCGCCGTCGTGCAGGTCCTGGAGGGGACCGAAGGCGTCAACCCGGCCACCGCGACGGTTGCGTTCTCGGGCACCCCCCTGCGCATCCCGGTGGGCGAAGGATGGCTCGGGCGGACCTGCAACGGCCGGGGCGAGCCCGTCGACGGCGGTCCTCCGATCACCGGGGTCGAGCGCGCCGACGTCAACGGCGCTCCCCTCAACCCCGTCGAGCGGGCCACGCCCCGCGATCCCGTGCTCACCGGCGTCTCGATGATCGACGCGTTCACCACGTTGGTGCGCGGCCAGAAGCTCCCCATCTTTTCGGTCGGCGGCCTGCCGCACCTGGAGCTGGCTGCACACATCGCCGCCCAGGCGCACGCCGGCGGAGAGCCCTTCGCCGTCGTCTTCGCCGGCATGGGCATCACCCACGCCGACGCAGCCGCCGTGCGCGACACCCTCGAATCGCGCGCCGCCGGCGGCGAGCTGGCCATGCTCATCAACACCGCCGACGACCCGGTGGTCGAACGGATCCTCACACCCCGGCTGGCTCTGACCGTGGCCGAGCACCTGGCCTACGACGCGGGCCGCCACGTGCTCGTGATCATGGTCGACATGACGAGCTACTGCGAGGCGGTCCGCCAGGTCGGGGCGGCGCGCGGCGAGGTACCCGCCCGGCGCGGCTATCCCGGCTACCTCTACAGCGACCTCGCCTCGCTCTACGAGCGCTGCGGTCGCCTGCGGGGCCACCCCGGATCGGTCACCGAGATCCCGGTGCTCACCATGCCTGGTGGCGATCTCACCCATCCCGTCCCCGACCTGACCGGCTACATCACCGAAGGCCAGATCGTGCTCAGTCCGTCCCGTCAGGCCCTCGGGGTGTACCCGCCGATCGATCCCCTTTCCTCCCTGTCCCGGCTCATGCGACGTGGCGCAGGACCGGGGCGCACCCGTGACGACCACCTCGACCTCGCCGCTCAGGCACTGGCGCTGCTGGCCCGCGCCCGGGACGTCACCGAGCTGGCCGACCTGCTCGGCTCCGAGGCCCTGTCGGAGACGGAACGTCGCTACCTCGCGTTCTCCGACGCATTCGACCGCTGCCTCACCCAGGGACCCGATGAGGACCGCGGCCTCGACGACACCCTCGAGCGGACGTGGCGAGCCGTGTCGGTCCTGCCCCGACGTGAGCTCACCATGCTCTCCGCCGACCTCCTCGACGAGCACAGCCACGGTGGCGGCGGCGGAGACCCGGCCGGCGGTCCCGATCCCCTACCGGAGGGACCCCGTGCCGGGGCGACCGCCCCCCGGTAGAGCGGGCCGGGTCTGGCTCGTCGAGCGGGCCGACGTGGCGCGCCGCGCCGCCGAGCTGCTCGACCACAAGCAGCAGCTGCTGCGCGGCGAGCAACGTCGGCTCAGCGCGCTCGCCGAGCGAACCGGCGAGCAATGGCGCGAGCTCGCCGCCGAGGCGGACAGCTGGTGCGCACGGGCGCTGGTCGCCGGCGGAGGCGACGACCTGCGCCGTGGCGCGATCGGCGCGCGCGACGCGCACGCCCAGCTGACCTGGACGACCCAGGCCGGCGTCACCTACCCGAGCACCGCGCGCACCGAGCTGCCCCCCCTACCGGTGCTCGGTGCCAACGTCGCGCTCACACGGGCCGCTGACGCGTACCGGAGGGCACTGGACGCGGCCGTCCGCCATGCCGCGGCGTCGGCTGCCGCCGCGCTGGTGACCACCGAGCTGACCGGTACGACCCGCCGGCTCCGGGCGATCCGCGAGCGCTGGCTGCCCGACCTCCGAGCGCAGCTCGACCAGCTGGATCTGCGCGTCGACGAAAACGAACGAGAAGAGATCACCCGCCTGCGCTGGGCTCGACCAGGTCCGGGCGCGTCACCGGAGGACCACCCATGAGCTATCAGCGCATCCTCGTCGCCGTCGACGATTCGCCCGCTGGCTTCGAAGCCGCCCGCGTCGCGGTGAGCCTCGCGGCGGGATGGGCGAGCGTGCTGCGAGCCATCACCGTCCTCCGGGATCACGCCGTGGCCAGCACCATCGGCGGCCCGCAGAACGACACCGGGCGACGACTCGCGGCCGGCGGCAGGGCGGTGCTCGACTGGGTGGCCGATCTGGCCGCATCCAGGAACGTTCGCTGTGACACGGTGGCGCGGACGGGCGAGCCGTTCCGCCGGATCCTCGAAGAGGCTGACAACTGGGACGCGCAACTCGTCGTCATGGGCCGCTCCGACCGGCGCGGCCCGTCATCGCCTTACCTCGGGAGCGAGACCGCCCACGTCCTCGAGTTCAGCGACCGACCGGTCCTCGTCGTCCCACGCACCCAAGCCCAAGCCCATCCCTGAGCGGCTTGACGCCGCTGTCGGAGGCGGCGAGGCACTCTCGGTGCTCAGGTGGCGGCACGCGCGCCGAAGTAGTCGAGCAGTGCGCGCTCCTCGTCGTCGGTCAGGTGGTGCCGGTCCTTGACCGCCGGTGCGCCGTGCACGGCATGTCCGACCCACCGCCTGAGCGGGTCCGAACCGAGCATGTCATCACGGGGTGCGGAACGGGATTCAGTCCTCTACCCGGAACCCGACCTTCATGCTCACCTGGAAGGCTGCTACGTCGCCGTCTTGCACGGAGCCCCGCACCTCCGTGACCTCGAACCAGTCGACGTGGCGGATCGTCTGCGCAGCCCGGGCGAGTCCGTTGCGGATCGCCGCATCGATGCTGTCTGCTGACGTGCCCACGATCTCGGTGAGCCGATACGTGGGCTGATCGTCGTTGGCCACGAGCACCTCCGTGTCTGGAACTCCTCGTCGCGTGCCTCTGGTCTGGCCCGAGGCGAGCGCCGCGGAGCGGTCATGAGACCCGAGGCTACGCCAGACCGCGTCGCGAAGCGGGCATGATGCCTCGAGGGCTGGACAAGATGGAGAGATGGCGGACTGTGTCGTCGTGGTCCTCGAAGGCGAGATCGCGGCCGCGATCGTGGCCCTGTGGGCTGATCTCGGGCGCCGGTGGGGGATGGGGCGCTCCCATGCCGTCGGGGGTCCCCACCTGACGCTTGCGATCCTCCAGGGTGACCGCGGCAGCGATGCGTTGCGGGCATCGCTCGCCACGCGCACCAGGGAATGGACGCCGTTCCGGGTCACCGGCGCCGGCTACGGCGTCTTCGTCGGCCACGGTCTGGAGTCGCCCGTCCTGCATCTCGCCATCACCCGCACCCCGGGGCTCAGCGCCTTGCACGAAGCGGTGCTGCACGAAGTCGCCGCTGCCGGACTTCACGTCGACGGACAGTCCCTGCCCGAGTACTGGCGCCCGCATGTCACCCTCGCCGACACTGGCCTGACGCCCGAGTCGCTGGGCGAAGCGATGCGCTCCCTCGTCGAGCGGGGCCCCCGGCACTGGACGCTGGACGTCAACAACGTCGCCGTGATCACCGACGGGGGCCACGTCGCGCTCCAGCTGCCTTTGCAGGGCCTCGGATGAGTCGCCGGCGAGAGGCCGCCGCGACCGCTTCGAGTCGCGCTAGTGGTCCGTCCCGGCTCTGACGACCACCACCGGGCAGGGCGCGTGCTGCACGACGTGGCTGCTCACCGAGCCGAGCAGCATCCCGGCGAAGCCACCATGGCCCCGGGAACCCACCACGAGCAGGTCTGCGCCCTTGGCTCTTTCCAGCAGCACGTCGACCGGGTGGCCCTCTTCGACCGTGGTGCGCAGGGGAACCGGGTGGTCCTGATCGACCGCCCGGGCGAGGACTGCGTCCATCGTCTCCCGGGCCGCGTGCTCCAGGTCCGCGGGCGCGATCGCAGGCAAGGTTGCCGTGCCATAGGTGGTGAGACCCACCGTTGGGAAGCTCCAGACGTGGACGACCTCGACGGTGGCCTGCCGGAGGCGGGCCTCTGCCAACGCCCAGGCCAGCGCCTCCTTCGAGGCCGGAGAGCCGTCAACCCCGACGACGATCCGCCCGTCCCCAAGCTGCGTCATCGCACCCACCTCCCGCGTGGCCACGCTTCGACCTTGCGCTGAACCTATGCGGCGCCCGGTGCATGAGCCAGGGCCAAAGGGCACCTCGTCGTTGCTGGTGGGCTGGATGCTCGCGGCGCAGCCCTGTGCCCCGGGTGTGGAGCATCCGAGGGCCGTGGTGACGGCGTCGAAGGTCTCGCTGAGCCACGAAGAGGAGGTCCTTGCCGAGGCGCGCCGGCGCGCCGATCGGCGCGCGTTGTCGGCGTACGTCAACGAGGCGTTGCGACGTCGTCTGCCGTACGATCGAGTCGTGGACCAAATCGAGGCTGGCCGTGGTCGAGATCTGACGATGAAGGCGCCCGGAGCCGCCACGATCATCGGTTTCCATCACGTGAGGGTGCCGGTCTCAGATGTTCTGACAAGTCGCGATTGGTACATGGACATCCTCGATCTCGGGCCCCTGCTCGTCGTCGAGGAAGAGGACCGGATCAGGGGCGTGGCGTTGGAGCATCCGAGCGGGGTCGTCATCGGGCTGCACCAGGACCGGGAGCGGGCCCGCGCGCTTCGCGGGTTCGTGCTCATCGGGCTCAGCGTCCCCGATGTGGCTGCCTGGGTGCGTCGCCTCGACCAACGATGCGTGGCGCACGGCCCGCCGGGTCAGGGTCACCTCGGCCGCTACGTCCGGGTGGCCGATCCTGACGGGATCCTCATCGAGCTGCACACACCGGCCCAGCCCAGCGCCGGCGAGGCTTGAGAGCGACCGTGGTGGGAGGCCCGCCACCACAGGGCGGTACGGGGCGACGGCGGTTTGGCGTTGGGCCGACGTTGGTGCGGGGGAGCGGAGTCGCTCGCCTGGGAGGAAGGGGAGTGGACATGTCTGCGACGAGCGCGGCGACGGGGAACGAGACCCACATCGACGCGCTGAGCCACGTGTTCTCCGACCGGACCATGCAATGGACTGGTTCCTGGCCGGCCACGTCGAGCTCCTGGTCAAGCGCGGCATCCACCTCGTCGGGCACCTGATGCTCGAGGAGATGGCTGACGACGAGTGCTGGGAGTGCCTCTTCGTCGTGGCGCTCCTCCCGGTGGTCGGCGCCGCCGGGAGCCCGGTCAACCCCATCGCCATCGGCTGAGTCGAGCGCGGCCGACGGTAGTTGGTCGGACGTACTCGATCTCGCGGGAGCCGGCGGTCCGCGCTCGTATCCTCGCGCCGTGGCATACAACCTCAAGAAGTTCAACAAGGTGTCGTCCACGCTGGAGCCCGGCGAGTCCTTCCTCGCCGGTGCGCCGGCGTTGCCGCCCGGCGGTGTCGGTCGCTCCATGGTGGGCGGCGCGCTCGGCGGCGCGGTGGGTGTGATCGCCGCAGGGAGTGGGTCCGCCACCGCGGGGGCCTTCGAGCTGCCTGGCCGCTTCACGCTCGCGCTGACCGACCGCCGGATCATGGTCTTCAAGCCGGATCCGTGGCTCGGCCGGCCCAAGAAGCTCGTCGGCTCGATCCCACTCGCGGACGTCGCTGGGGCAGCGTTCACCGAGTCGGGCGCCGTGTCCAAGCGGGCAGCCGTGTCGCTGCGCAACGGGACGTCACTCGACGTCGAGGTGCAAAAGGGCATCGGCCGCGCCTGGATGGAGCACTTCATCGAGCAGGTCAACGCCCGCATCGCCGCCTGACGCCGATCGGCCCGGCCGGCGGACGCCGCTGGCTCAGAAACCGCCGGCCCGCTCCCGGGCTTCGCTGGCGAGCGAGCGCGCCGTGAACGGCTCGTAGCGGCCGGTCCCGGTGGGGACGACCGCGACCCGTCGCAACGTGCGGGCGCCGTCGTCGGCGCGCTCGGGCCTGCCGTGCTGCAGGGCGAGGTTGTCCCACACCACCAGGTCGCCGACCTGCCAGTGGTGCGCGTAGAGGTTGTCCTCGCCGTAGAGGACGCCGTGGGCCTCGTCCCGCAGAGCTTCGCTGTCCGCCCGCTCCCAGCCGACGATGCGGTCCATGAGCAGCTCGTCGACCATCAGGACCGGCCGGCCGCTGACGGCGTCGTCGAAGACCACCGGGTGCACGGCTCGGGGTGAACCAGCCGGAGCGCTCTCCTCCGAGTAGCGCTCATAGCCGCCGGCGAAGCCGCTCACGAACACGGCTCGCTCGCCGCGGAGGCGGTCGCGCGTCGCCGGCGCGAGGCGCTGGAACGCTCGGGACGCATCGGCGAAGACCGTCGGCGACGGTTGGTCCGGGACCTCCAGCGCGTACAGTGACAGCACCGAGATCGGCGGCGTGGCAAAGGTGCAATCCGAGTGGAAGAGCAGCCGGCGCTCGGACCCGAGGACCCCGTCGGGGCGCGTGTTGGAGACGAACACGTGGCGGCCGCCGTCGCCGCGCTCGTCGAGCACCTGGCCGAAGTGGCTGAGCAGCGCCACCTGCGCCTCGGCATCGAGCCCCGGGGCGCGGACCACGAGGAGGAGGTGCTCGGCCAGCAGGGAGCGGAGTCGAGCCGACACCTCGTCGGTCAGCGGGCCCGATCCATCGAGGCCCCGCACCTGCACGCCGAAGGGCGCATCGAGCCGTGTGACCTCCACGACGCGGATGTTAGCGGGGACCTGCGGGTCGGCCGCGTCGTCGCCGAAACGCCCGTGGCACCCCCTTCCGGCAATGCGCGCAAGCGTGCTTGACCGCACCGCAGACCCATGAGACCGTGCTCGCAGGGTCGGATCAGGTGGCTCTCCCTGGACCGGCCTCGGGCTGCACCCGAGACGCAGCTGGAAGGAACGGCGGCCCGATCAAAGGGGCTCTGGCCGCCGTTCCTTCGCAACCCCCGCTGCCCGTTATCGTCCCGTCTCGTCGGAGACGGATCGAGGCACACATGAGGACCGAACCCCTGGCGGGGACGCTCGGAGCCCGCTTCGTCGGCGCTCCACCGGCGCTGACCCGGCGCCGCGTGCGGACCCTGCCGATGCGGCTCGTGGTTGCGGCCGTGTGTGCCGCCGCGGTGGCCTGCACGCCGACGAGGCCGGCTGCGGTCCACCCGCTCGGGGCGGCGAACGCCGGGCCCGGCTCGCGCTCACCATCGAGCGGGACCCCGACGTCGACCGCCCGCCCGCCCCCGTCGGCGACGTCATCGGTCGGGACGACGGGCAGCCCGCTCCCGTCAACGAGCTTGGCGCCACCGCCGACGACTGCGGCGCCGCCCCCCGGCCCCGTACCGCTCGGCGCGCCGGCATGGCTCGGCGTGGCGGGCGACGGGACCTGGCGGCCGGCGGCCCACCCGGTGGGTGGCGGGTCGGCGATCTACCTGACCACCCTCCACCACCTCGGCGCCCCAATCGGCGTGGCGTGGCTGGACACGAGCCGGATCCAGCTCGCGCTGTACGCCGGCACCTCCCAGCCGGGCGGAGCGTGGTCCAACGAGGCGGCGGTGCCGCGCTCGCGGTGGCCCGATCTGCTGGCCGCGTTCAACTCGGGCTTCCTCCTCAACCAGTCCGAGGGCGGCTGGTACCTCGACGGGCACGCCGCGCTGCCCCTGCGCGACGGTGCCGCGTCGCTCGTGATCCGCGACGACGGCTCCGCGACGGTGGGGCTCTGGGGTCGGGACGTGTCCCTGACCCCCGATGTGGTCGCGGTCCGACAGAACCTCGGGCTCCTCGTCGACGCTGGCGCGGTGACCCCGGCGTCGTCGTCGGGCAACCCGAACGGGGTGTGGGGTGCCACCCTCGGCGGGCGGATCGTCAACTGGCGCTCCGCCGTAGGGGTGGACGCGGCCGGCCACCTGCTCTACGTGGCGGGTCCGGCGCTCGATCCGCCCACGCTGGCCGCCGCGCTCGTGGCCGCCGGCGCCGAGCGGGCGATGGAGCTCGACATCAACCCGGCCTGGGTGAGCTTCGACACCTTCGCCGCCGACCCCTCCACCGCCGCGGGCTCGAAGCTGCTCGACGGGATGAGCTTTCCGGTCGAGCACTTCCTCTCGCCGTACTTCCGTGACTTCTTCGCCGTCTTCGTCCGGCGCCTCCCTGCCATCCCTCGCTCGATCGCCTGATCGGCGCCGCGCGGGTCATCCCCCGTTGGCGGAGAAGTGCTGGTAGTCCGGCGCGGACCAGCGGCCGCCCCACTGCCAGCCGACCGACGCGAAGGCGGCCACCAGCTGGCCGCCCGGGACCGCCATCCCGGGACGCACGAGGCTGCGGTTGGTGTACGACGCGCCCGCGGCCGGCATGACCGTGCCGCCCTCGATGTAGGGGTTCTCGACGGTGTTGACGTCGATGGCCTCGCCGAAGGCGTGCACGGACCACTGTGGCGTTCCGGGCGCGACGGCGTAGCGGCAGTTGAAGCCCGAGGTGTTGTCCGCGGCCATGGACGCCGGGTCGCTCCCGCCGTACGCGTCGACCGGCTGCATCTGGTGGATCGGGAAGCGCTGCTGGTACAGCAGGGAAAAGACCTCGATCACCGCCGCGGTGACCGCCGCGTTGACGACCATCGTGCCGACATGGGGCTGGCTGTCGAAGCCCCAGTAGCTCAGGTGGAGGAGGCGGAGCTGGTCCGGGCCGACCGGGCACCCGGCCCGGTACGACGTGGGCAGGTCGGCGGCTGTCACCGTCGACACGGTGCCGGTGAAGGCGGCCGACGTGATCGTCGGCGTGGTCGATGACGGGGTCGTGGAGGGCGCGGCGGTGGGATGCGTGGTCGTCGTCGACGCGGGCGCACCCGTGGTCGACGGTGTGCTCGACGTCGTGCTCGGAGCGGTCGAGGGAGCGACCGCGGGGGCGGGAGCGGTGGTCGTCGCGGCGGCGTGAGGGCGGCCCGACGTGCTGCAGGCCGAGGTCAGCGCCACGGCGAGGCCTACGGCGATGCTCAGGCGCCGACGGCGGCGGCGCGGGGGCTGGCCGGACGAGGGCATCGCGCCACGATACGGTGGCTCGCAGCGCCCGCCGCGGCACCGGAGGGCGCCGGGCCCCACGATCGGGAGCGGGAGGGCCGAGAGGCGGTGACGATGCGGCGACAGCGCACGGCGGTGACCTGGCGGGCCGTCGTGGCGACGGCGGTCGCGCTGGCCGCCGTCGGGTGCAGCGCTGCGGTGAAGCGCACCGCGGCGCGGCGCCCCGGCCCGACGAGTGCGGCGGTGACCAGCACCGACAACGCCGGCGCGCCGGCCGCGGCGGCGACGACCCCAACTCCCACGGCGCACACGGCGGCGACGGCCGGCGCGGCGCGGACCACGACGACCCCGGCCGCCA
>Ga0075030_100005557_pt1 | contig 11355 bp, 9 predicted proteins | sample LitLauG_LLR_2012_FD_71393 | JGI IMG/M metagenome (GOLD analysis project Ga0075030, IMG submission 71393) | Freshwater sediment microbial communities from Pennsylvania, USA - Little Laurel Run_MetaG_LLR_2012 | ecosystem: Environmental > Aquatic > Freshwater > Creek > Sediment | place: USA...
GCGCTGCCGGTGGTAATGCTTACGGTGATTGTGGCTGTGGTGCACTTCGTGCAACGGCGAAACCTCTTCTCCGCGTGGCTGGTGGTCTTTGTCATAGCGATGGTAATTGTGACGCTGCGCGCCCGGATGTACGCGCTCAAGGTGCAAGACCGTCTTATCCGACTGGAGGAGCGCGAGCGCATTGCCGGGCTCATTTCTGAACCCCTGCGCGCAAGGATTGGCGAACTGACGGAAGGACAACTGATCGGTCTGCGCTTTGCCTCGGACGGCGAGATTCCCGGCCTGGTTAAGGAGACTCTAGACAAGAAACTCTCAAGGGCAGACATCAAAAGGGCGATCAAGAATTGGCGCCCGGACTACTTCCGGGTGTGAAGGATGCCAAGTAGTAATCAGAAAGCCTAAAGGAATCTCTGATTAAGCCGAAGTGCAGATCCTCGGCGGCTAAAGCCGCAATGATTTTGCGGTAGATAGGGGCGGCCTGAAGGCCGCCCCTATCAAAGAGCAGACTTAATCAGAGTCTCCCTAAGCGACCGCTTTCAGCAGTTGCTCGCGCGCCTCCCGCAGCTTGGTCACAGGATCGCCGGTGGGCAGGAACTCCATGGCGGCATAGCGGCTGTAGTTGAGTTGCGCTAGCTTGCGGTAGATATTGGGGTAGTGGATCTCTCCCGTGCCCGGTTCATGCCGTCCGGGCACGTCGGCGATGTGAACCAGACCGACCTGATCGATGCTCTTCTCCAGCTTCTCGATCAGGTTCCCTTCGGAAATCTGCTCGTGGAAAAAATCGTACAGAAATTTCACGTTGGGTGTGCTGGTCTCGCGGACGATCCCGAAACCCTCGGTGACTGACGTCAGGAAGTAGCGCGGGTTTTCCTCGGGATCAATGTTTTCCAGCAGCAGTTCCACATTCTTGGCAGCAGCAAATTCGGCCGCACGTTTGAGTCCTTCCACGCAACTCGCGTGCTGATCGCTGAGCGAGAGCGTGGGAACCTTGTTCCCGCTCAAGATAATCAACCGATTGCACTCGAGTTGCTCCATCACAGGAAGCAGGGCGCGCACTTCCGCCAGGAAAGCGTCGCGCTCGGCCGGGTCGCAGAGGCTGTGATTGATCCCGGAGGTTGCATCGAAGACCATGCCCAGTTCGCGCTTTTTCCGATTGGCGTTGCGAAAGTCGGTGTCCGACCACTTCTTGAACTCGCCCACCAGTTCGACCGCGCGATAGCCGGCCTCGGCTACTTTCTCCAGGCGCTGCTCAAAGGGCAGATCGCGGAATACCGTCCATAGCATGACGGAGAGCGGAAACGGGGACGTCGCGGCTAGCGCGAAAGTGGGCGGCGTGACTCCAGCCACCACCGAGCTGGCAACGGTTCCGGCAAGGGAGCGACCGAATTCTCGACGATTGACAGGCATGGTGAAACACGAGAAGCGCACGAATTATACGCCGGAAGGGAAGCGGGAGCGGGGTCGAGCGGGAAGGCTAGCGCTCCATCACCCAGCCCTCTTTGCGATGACGGATGACGGGAGCGCGCCCGCTTCCGGGCCACTTCATCAGTGCGCCGATCACCAGCTTGGCCCAGGGTTTCGCCAGCACTGGGTGCTTCATTGCGCGGGTGCTGAGCGCGCGCAAGAGTTTCAGGCTCGTGGCGCTCGGCATGGACGCGAGTTCGTTGGCGATGATTTCGTCCTGAATCCGGTGGCACTCTTCGAGATTCTGCAGTCCCAGTGAGTCTGGGTGTGAGCGGAAGCCGCCAATGAGCGCGTCCACGGGATAAACTTTGGCGTACCGGAAGAAACGTACCCACAGCTCAAAGTCGCTGGCCTTGCTCCGCGAGTCGTCGACGCGGCCCCCTGCGCGATCCCAGAGGCTCCGCCGCCAGAAGGTGGACTCCTGCTGAATGTAACGGTTGGCGCCCGCGAGGAAGGGCATTCGCGACCACTGCCGCAGCTTCAAAACTTCGACCGCCATCCCGTCGTCGTTGAACCCGGTGGGACGTCCGGTGATCCACTCGACCTCGGGAAACTGGCGGAAGACGCTGCCCACTACGAACAGCGACCCGGCGTGCAGCAGATCAGTGGCGCTGATCCAGCCCATCAGCTCTCCTGAGGAACGCGCGAAGCCTTTGTTGATGGCGTCGTACATGCCGCGGTCGGGTTCACTCACCCAGGCATGCAACTGCGACTCGTACGTCCTCAGGATCTCGACGCTGCCGTCCGTGGAGCCACCGTCGACGATGACGTATTCGAGGTTGGGATACTGCTGGCCCAGCACCGACCGAATTGTCGCTTCCAGGTAGCGCGCGGAGTTGAAGACGGGGGTGACCAGCGAGATCCTGGGCCATTCGCCTGGAGCGGCGGTGCTTTGGCCAGCATTCACGGGCGGGATGGCAGGAGGTTGGTTCACCAGGGCAGGGAATCTCCGAAGACAGCGATCACGTTCTGGGAGTCGAAGTAGTCCCGGCGCTCGAGCGGTGCCGGTAGACCGGTGTCGGCCGCGAAGCCATACAAGCGGTAGCCCTGCCGCGTGAGCAGGTCGAGTATGCCGGCGCTGTTTGAGTGCTGATGTTGCAGAGCCCGGTCGGAAAGCTCGAGAAGCATGACCGGATGAAAGCGCTGGATCGTATCGGCGCCGCCGCGAAGAGTTGCCAACTCCGCCCCCTCAATGTCCATCTTGATCACATCGACGCGGCCCAGCTTCTCGGATTGCACCAGGTCATCCAGACGCATGGCTCGAACCTTCTCCCTGTGATCGAGAACCGTATTGTAGCCAAAGGCACCCAGAGTGTTGTGACCGGAATTCTGCACACCCGCGACGAGCAACTCGACTTCCGACGCACGGTCAGAGAGAGCGGCCTGATGCAACCTGACGTTCCCAAGAGCGTTCTGCTCGACGTTATCTCCCAGGACCTGCATTTCACGGGCGCTCGGCTCTATGGCCAGGACGCAACCCGATTTGCCCACCCTGCTGGCCGCGAACAAGGTGTACAGACCCATGTTCGCGCCAATGTCGATGAAGGTCATGCCGGACTTCAGGATTCTTGTGAGCAGGCAGAATTCGTTAGGCTCGTAGCGCCCGGTCACGAAGATCGAGCGACTGGTTTCATTGCCGGGGATCAGAGTGAGTTGCAGACCGTCGAGCCATGAAACCTGGAAAGGATTTCTGAACAGCCGCCAGATTTTCTTGCGAAAGCGTGTGGCTAGGGTCGCGGACTGTCCGAAGCCAAGGAACCAGCCCGGGACCGGTTCGAGCACAGGCTGGGCTGCGAGCCGGGCACCCAGAGGGCTGCTATGGGTGGGGCGAGGCATCAGTCCACGAGCAGCGGGACGAGGTTGGGGTTGCGTAAGTCGCTGCGCGAGGCGACGAAGACGCAGCGCAGCGGGTGACCATCCCGGACATAATCGAGGCCGTTGCGCCACTCGAACCGGAAGTCGGCGTGCTCCGGTGGTTTCTTGGGCGCGTAAATGTGAGCGAATCCTGCGCGGTTCAAGGCAAGTGCAATGTAGTGCGGACTGGGGCGGCAGCCGAGGCCGGCGAGCGCCTGGTTCACGTCCGGGCTTTCATCTTCCACCAGCACCACCGGTCGGTCGTGATCGCACACCATCGATTCCAGCAGTAGCAGCTCTCCACAAACTGACTCCAGGTTGCGGATCGCGTGCAGCGGATTCTCCAGATGGTAGAGCAGGCCGTAGGAGAACACGACATCGAAGCGCCCGAAGCGCGTCAGCGGTTCGTTCTCTAGGTCGGCCACGTGGCCTTCGATCTGGGGATAGCGGGACCGCATGGCTTCCACGTTTTCGGGACGGCCTTCCAGGCAGACCACCGAGCTGCCCAAAGTCTGCAGGCGGGCAGCAAGATGGCCGACACCGGCGCCGACATCGAGAACGCGCTTGCCCGCCAGGTTCAAGCCAAGCGATTCGAGGTGCGACATGCGGGCCTCGTTCAGCGCGAGCGCCTCAGGCGTATCGAACACATCTACGCCGCCACGTTTGCGAACCCGCTCTGCGCGAAATGTTCGCCGGCGAACCTGTACCGGATAGGGTAAGGCCTCGGGCAGCGGGGCTGGGGCTTGCGTGTTTCTCTTCAGCCCGAGTTGGTCGAGAAGGCGCGGCACCTTCACTTGGGGGTGCTCCCCGGAATCGCGCTCTTCGAATGCGATTTCTGAGCGGGCGGGAACAGCGCCCTCAGCGCCAGCTTCGCAGCTCCGAACGGCCGCGAACTGTAACGCTTGAACTGTTTCCACAGGTGACGGGGATTGCTCTTAACGCCCTCAGGCGACAGCTTGTAGGTAGCGTCGTCGATGGTGTAGGCGTAGCGCCAGAAGAAACCGGCGTCGTAATCTCCCGGGTTCTGCTCGCACGTGAGGCGGGCGTTGCGGATGCATTCCTCGCTCGCCATCATCTCTTCCTTGCTGGGGCCATAGCTGGTGTGCGAGTAGTCGTGGTTCTGATGCACGACGAGAACGGCCTTCGAGGCGTCGACGACCTTTGCACCCAGCGAGCGTGCCTTCCAAAGCAGCCAGTTGTCCCACCAGAAGCGTCCGATGGCCAGCGACGGCATCGCCGGATATAGACCGCGCGAAAAAGCGAAGTAATCGATGCTGCGCGCGATCTGCAGCTTGCCCTCGCGCCGGGCAAGACCGCGCACTTGTGCGGCCCAGTCGTCGCGCTGGAGTTCGATCGGACTTTTGACATCGAGATCCGTCCGCCTTCCGACCATCAGGAACGATCCGCTCCAGGCCATCACCCGCGATATGGCCTGCGCAAAGTCATCAAAGAGAAGAATGTCCGCGTTTACGTAACACAAAACCGCGCCCGACCCCAGCGCTTCGGCCTGCGCAAACAGGTCACTGACCAGGGGTGTACCCCAGTCGTTGCACTTGACGGAGGCCACGTGTCGCAAGCCAAATTCCGCGGCAATCTCGGATGTACCCGGCTCCGTTCCGAACAAAATCACTTCCGGCTTGGGATTCATGCGGGTCCAACTCGTAATTGCATTTCTCTGAATCAGGGCGATGTGCCCTTCGAACTTCTTGGGAGTAGCGAAGATCGTGAGTGGCTTCACGCCGGGTTCCCGGGCAGAGGGAAGACTCATACGAACCCCTCGCCCAGTCCGAGTCCAAGATAATGCACGCCGGGTTCATCGTGCAGAAGCGTTAGCGTCCGCCAGCAATCGATCACGGTACGCGGACCCTGCTGGCTGTTGCTTGCCCACTGCTCGAGCGGGATTTTGTTGAATTCGGGCCAGGCCGTGGCCAGCACGACCACATCGGACTTGGCGACGCACTCCTCCGCACTGGCCGCAAAGCAAATGCCGTCGGGCACGCCCACTGCCGATTGCTTGCCATACGCGGGATCAAACGCCAGCACCTTGACTCCTCGCCCGGCGAGTTCCTTGGCCAGAAGAAAGCCAGCCGCTTCCTCCACCACGTCGGTACCTGCCTTGTAGGTAAGCCCCAGGATCCCCGCGGTGCCTTTGGTTCGCCGCTGCACCAGGTCCGCGAGCCACGGAACCTGCAGCCGGTTGAAGCGGTCAACGGTCTGGGCAAGGTCGGGTGGAACACCCAGTTGCTGCGCCAACTGCGCGAGAGCCAGGTTGTCGCGCGGGAAGCACGGTCCGCCATAACTGAGCGCGCCCTTCAGGTATTTCGCGCCGATGCGGGTATCGAGGCCCAGCGCCGAAGTGATGACGTCCACGTTCGCTCCCACCAGCCGCTCGCAGATGCGCGCCAGCATATTGGCGTAGCTGATCTTGGTGGTGACGTACGTATTCACCGCCAGCTTGGTGATTTCCGCGTTCACGAACGACATGCGCGCGACCGACGGCTTGTTCTCACAGACCTGCGCGTAGAGCGACTGCAGCAGATCGCCAGCGCGTTTGTCGGATTCGCCGATGAGCAGCATGTCGGGATTCAGGAAGTCGCGGATCACGCTGCCCAGCGCGATGAATTCGGGGCTGTAGCAGAGCCCGAAATCCGCGCCGAGGCCTTTACCGCTGGCCCGTTCGAGCATCTCGCGAACCGGCCCGCCGGTGGTTCCCGGCATCACCGTGCTCGTCAGGCACACCAGGTGATATTCGTTCTTCCGGGCCAAGGCGCGCCCGATCGATTGGCATGCCGGATCGACGTAGCGCAGCGAGAATCCTCCCGCTGGATCGCTCGGTGTTGAGACCACGATGAACGTAATGTCGGTCTGTCCGACCGCTGCCTCAATGTCAGAAACGGCCGTCAGTCGCCCCGCCGCCTGCGCGATCAGCTCGCCCAGCCCGGGTTCGTGGACGGGAGCTTTGCCCCGATTGATGGCGTCGATCTTGCGTGGATCGTTGTCCACGCCGACGACCGTCAATCCCTTGGAAGCCAGGCAGGCGGCGAGCGGAGAGCCCAGTTTTCCCAGGCCGATCACGCAGACTCTCATGCTCATGCGTCGGCCTCTGCGGTCAGGCACAGGTGCCAGCCAAGGCTGCGCTCCATCGATCGGAATACGGCAGGCGGGGTCCAACTCCAGGGCCAACTCTTCACGTATTCGTATTTTACGTATTCGGGAATGCGGTACGGAAAGATGTGGTCCACGAAAGCATCGGTCAGGTGGAAACCGGAGGACTCGATGAGCTGGCGTCCTTCCTCGCGGGTGTAGGTGTAGGTCACGGGACATCCGGTCTGCGCTTCGGAGTGTTCGGCGACTAACTCCTTGAGACGCCAGAATTGTCCCTTACCGTATCCCATCAGAATCCAGAAGACTTTCCAGGAATGCCGGTAGTAGACCATGAGTTTGACCGCCGTCCCCGGCTTTGCATAACTACGCATCTGCTGGACTACCCGCTCCGGATGCGGTGTGTGATGGATGACACCGAACGAGTAGATCAGGTCGTAGGTTTCAACGGGCAGAAACGTATTAAGTTCCTCAGCGCTGCCCGAATAGAAGCGCACACGGTCCTCGAGTCCATACACACGTACGCGCTGGCGAGCCAGCTGGAGAGACTGGGGAGACAGATCCACCGCTGTGACCATGGCGCCGCGGCGGGCGAAGTTGACGGTGTCTGTCCCGATGCCGCAGCCGATTTCGAGCACTTTCTTCCCTTGCCAGCGCTCGAATTCGGCAAACTTCGGAATATGCGGCTCGACGAAGTACTTGCGCGCCTCGACTTCGTCGAAGTACTCGCGCGTGCCCACCGGCTTGGGTGAGTGGCGGATGTTGCACGGACGCTGGTCCCAGTAGCTGCGTACTTGGTCGACCGTGATTTGAGAGAAATCTGACATGCCCTGGTTTCTAGCGAACATTACTTCCTGCGCGTACCCAGAACATGCAGCTGATTGCTGCATGCTTTTTGGGTGCACACAAGAATTATCAGAAAAATTGGCTGGTTACAGCGCTCTTGTCGGGGCGGCAGCCGCGGGCTCAACCACCACGGTTTTCTACCCTTTATGTGGGCGAACCCGCCACCTGTCCTGCTTCCACAGCCGCGAACCGTCCCGCCGCGCGCAACTCGCCTTCAATTCGTTTGTACGTGACCTTCAATCCGTCCTCGAGGCTCAAATTCCGGGGCCCTTGTTGTCGGCACCCCGTACCCAAAACCTTCGTTTTCTTAGCCGCTTGTCGAGGTGGTGCCTATTAACCATCGCGCCGGTCGCAGGAATCCGGGGCTTGACCTTCACGGAAGCTCCATTTTCATGCTTTGGATGAGAAGCTTCCATTCTAGCGGACGTCGAAGAAAGGGAGCAAGCTAAGCTCCGGATTCGAAAAGGGAAAGGCAATGTGGGGATTCTGCCCACACGGGTGTGCAAATGGCTTCACTGTTGTGTTATCGTGGTCCCCGCTTCGGACCTATCCACCTGTGTTGTCAGTGCGTTTCGGCGGAGGCGAGTGGAATCAAAACTGCACGTGGGAGTTTGGCTTTCCCCCGGCCCGACCGTGAGACCTGAAGCTGTGTGTAGGAGTGGTTGTGAACGACCCTAGGGAACCGCACGCCAGCGTGCGCCGGCGAACCCGCCGCCACCGCCGCAATCGCCTGCTCCGGCGGATCTTGCTTGCTACCGTGTTTGTGATAGGCGGACTGGCCGGGGCTGCGCTGCTGCCCATTGATTTCGGGTCGTATCTTGCGTCTTCGTTTTCTTCTCGTCCCGCCGCCGAATGGAGAAATAGCGACATCCACCGCGATCTCGCATTGTCGGCTGCGGCTGATTCGGATGCCTCACAGCCTTCCCGGCAGGCTCGCCCGGTGTATCCGTACTCAATCGTCCCCGGCGGTGTGCACGACCCGAAGGAACTGGAGCAGGCATTGGAGCGTGATCCGGTAGTGGCGGCACACTATCGCGGGTTCGATTTTCGGCGCGCCCGTGTAGTCGAACTGAATCAAGACAAAGCCGTTTACGTCTCCTATCGCATCGGCGGCCATGTTTACTGGACGACGAAATTGGTGCACCTGCGGCGCGGCGAGAAGGTGATCACCGACGGCAAGATGACGCTGCGCACGCGCTGTGGAAACCAGGTTTCCGAAACTGCCCGCCAGGAAGTGTCGCCGAAGGAGCCGACCATCGCCCGGATGGAACAGCCCATGAAGGACGGCGGCAGCGCGACAGTGATTCCGATCCCTGCCGATTTTGATTCGGTGTTGGCGCGTCCGAACCTCACTTCTTTCGGACCCGCGGTGCCGGGCTACGGGCTCATCTCGAACAACGGCGGGCTGCTGTCGTTGTATCCGCCGCCCCTGCCCACCTGCACTCCCGGCAAGAAGGGAAAAGCTGGATCGGGAGGAACCTCGGGCGGATCGACCGGAAAAAAGAAGAACAGTGGCGGCTGTAACTCACCGCCAGCCGAAGTTCCGGAGCCTGGCACTTTGATTCTGCTCTCGACGGGACTGGCCGGAGCCTATCTCCGCTTACGTAAGAATTCCTCGGCCTCCTAAAACTCTCGCGTCTAGCCTGTCTTGCCCGGAGCGCATTTCTCCAGTAAGCTCTCGCCCTGTCTTTTCTCTGGAGGCGTGCACGTGCGCCGATTGTTCTTTTTCACCTGCTTGCTTGCGTTGTCCTCGTACTGTCTCGCCGCGAACCAAAACAACAGCCAGCCTATCCGTTTGGTCGTCGACTTGACGGACGCTCCTCGCAACATTTTCCACTCGACGCTGTCCATTCCAGCCTCGCCGGGAGAGATGACGCTGGTCTATCCCAAGTGGATTCCCGGGAACCATCGTCCTTCCGGGCCCGTCGGAAACATGACCGGATTGCATTTCCGGGCGGGTGGTCAGGAACTTGTCTGGAGGCGGGATCCCGTTGAAATGTATTCCTTCCACGTCACGGTGCCTCGTGAGGCGAAGGAGATCGTAGCGACACTTGATCTGATCTCCACCGACAGCGCGGGCGCTGGCGGGGTCGCAGGCTCGAGCAATGTCCTCGATCTCAACTGGAACCAGGTTGTGCTGTATCCGGCCGGCGCGGCCTCCGACGCGGTGCAGATGGTGGCAGTGGTGCGTCTGCCGGAGGGGTGGAAGTTCGGCACCGCCCTGACCACAGAACGCGTGGCGACCAACGAAGTGGAATTCAAACCCGTCTCGCTGACCACCCTGGTCGATTCCCCTGTGATCGCGGGCGTCCACTACCGGCAGATCGAGCTGGTGCCGGCCGGCGAGATGCCGATGCACGTGATCGACATGGTTGCCGACAGCGACGCCGACCTCGAAATGTCGCCACAGGACATCGCCGCCTACCGCAAGCTCGTCGCCGAGGCCGACGCTCTCTTTGGCGCCCATCATTACCGCCAGTATCACTTCCTCTACACCCTCAGCGAGTACGTGGGGCATCACGGGCTTGAGCACCACGAGTCGAGCGACAACAGTGCGGAAGAGCGCACGCTCTCCGATCCCAACTTGCACCTGTTGGAAGGAGCATTGCTTCCGCACGAATTTACTCATTCGTGGAACGGCAAGTACCGGCGTCCCGCCGGGCTTGCCACTCGCAACTATCAGGAGCCGATGGTGGCCGATCTGCTCTGGGTCTACGAGGGACTCACGGAGTACCTGGGCGAGGTGCTGACGGCCCGCTCCGGCCTTTGGACGGCCGAGCAGTACCGCGAGGCGCTGGCCGCGACCGCCGCCAACATGGATCATCACGCCGGGCGGACGTGGCGGCCACTCGAGGATACGGCAGTGTCGGTGCAGACGCTGCGGATGCTCGGCGGAGCCTGGCAAAGCTGGCGCCGAGGTCTGGACTATTATCCCGAAGGCGGACTCATCTGGCTGGACGTCGATGCCACCATCCGCCAGCAGACCGACGGACGGCACTCACTGGATGACTTCTGCCGCCGCTTCCACGGGGGCGAGGGTGGACCGCCGAAAGTGGTGCCTTACACGTTCGACGACGTCGTGAAGACTCTGAACGAAGTTGCGCCCTATGATTGGGCCGCTTTCCTGAACGCGCGCGTCAAGGCGACCACCACTCACGCGCCGCTCGGGGGCATCGAAGGCGGCGGCTGGCGGTTGGTCTACAACGACAAACCAAACGCCATGCTTGCCGCTGCTCAGGCGCAGTTCAAGTTCTCGAATTTCGAGGATTCCGTTGGCTTCGAACTCGCCAAGGAAGGCGACATCGTGGACGTAATTCCCGGATCGCCCGCCTACAGCGCCGGTCTCGGGCCGGGCATGAAACTGATCGCCGTGAACGGCCGTCGCGCGTCGGCGCCCCTGATCAGGGCAGGGCTAAAGTCCGCCAGGGAAACGCGCCAGCCCATCGAGCTGATCGTCGAAAATGGCGGCTTCTTCAAGACTTATTCCATTCCTTACTACGAAGGCGAAAAAAATCCTCATTTGGAGCGGGTGGAGGGGAAGCCAGACCGGCTCGGAGACATCGTGAAGCCCAAAACGGGTTCGCCTCCCAAATAGCTCGACGAAGGGCTCCGCACTCTCGGAAAAGCCCATGACTTCAGGGCTTGCCGAGATTCATACCAGTGCCAGCCCCATGCACGGCCACGGTGTCTCTGCGGCGGTCCACCGATGTCCCCCATTTTGGCATTCCGACGTGTGCGAGCGCCGCGAAGCAGGAGAAATCCGCTATTAACGAGATAGGAATTCCTCGTACCCGCGAAGCCCAAATTGGAACGTTTTCAGACCGATCTTCCAATACGCGTGCCGCCTCGTACCCCGCACCAATGGCCATGTCCCACTACGAACCATCGAGTAATTCACAGCTTGCCAAGGCTGCTACAATCGTTCGTAACAAAGGGTTACGCGTGATGCCCCTCCCCAAGATCGCCTGGATTTCTATTCTCGCGGCGACATCTCTTTCGCCGTTGTTTTCCAGCTCTGCCCACGCTCAAGGTGCCCAGATTCAACGTGTCGCGGTGCTGAAGTCGGGCGCCGCCACCGAGATTGAAATC